>Ga0316202_10002873_pt1 | contig 10841 bp, 6 predicted proteins | sample 3monrhotite_MG_FD_204934 | JGI IMG/M metagenome (GOLD analysis project Ga0316202, IMG submission 204934) | Microbial mat bacterial communities from mineral coupon in-situ incubated in ocean water Damariscotta River, Maine, United States -... | ecosystem: Environmental > Aquatic > Marine >...
TGGGCGACCACTCGCTAAGCTGGAGCGCGATGAGACCCGGTCAGAAGGGTTCCATTTGACCAGGATACGCTCGAGCTACCGAACGATTTAGTCACTGCCCACCTGACTGGCTTGCACCTGTTCAATACCCTTCAGAACGATCGGCGGTGACATGGGTAAAGAACTCATCGTTTTACCGATCGCATTCTCCACCGCATTGGCCACAGCCGCAGGTGCTGAAACCAGACACGGCTCACCAACACCGCGCACCCCGTAAGGGTGATTGGGGTTCGGCACTTCAACCAATACCGTATCAATCATCGGAACGTCAGATGCCACGGGCATTCTGTAGTCAAGAAATCCGGTGTTTTGCAGTCGGGCCTGATCGTCATAAATATAAGCTTCGTTCAAAGCCCAGCCGATCCCCTGCACGGCACCGCCCTGCAATTGGCCTTCTACATAGTCAGGTGATATGGCACGGCCTACATCCTGAACCACTGTATAACGCAGCGGTGTGACAAATCCGGTTTCCGGATCAATTTCGACATCTACCAACTGCGCACTGAAAGCCGCACCGACACCGCCGGCGTTAATCTCCGAATGTCCGGCAATCGCACCGCCCATTTTGGTGGCCATGCCGGCGAGTGCCTTCAAACTAAGCGCCTGAAGCCCATTGTGCGAAGTCGATGGTACCGCCAATCCCGCTTCCCAACTGACGTCTTCAACGGGGATTTCCCATTTTTTTGCTGCCAGTGTACGTAACTTTTCAATAATTTCACGAACCGCGTTGATGACTGCCAAACCGGTCGCAAACGTTGTCCGACTGCCCGCGGTCAGATGGCTATAACCCATTGAACCTGTATCGGCGACGATCGGTTTTATTAATTCGATATCAATACCCAGTTCTTCCGCCGCCATCACTCGCATGGATGATCGTGAACCGCCGATGTCTGGATTTCCCGTCGCCACTGTAACCGTTCCATCGTCCAGCAAATGGGCCGAGACACTACTTAAGCCACCGCCATGCATCCAGTAACCGAGCGCGAACCCGCGTCCCTGATTTTTCCCAAGCGGTGCCGCATAATGGGCGTGGCTTTTGACTTTTTCCAAAACATCGACCAAGCCGATTTGCCCGTACTTGGAGCCCATCAGGCTTTCATCCCCTTCCCTGACCGCATTCTTCATTCGAAGATCAACCGGGTCCATGCCCAGTTTTACTGCCAGTTCGTTGATCACGCCTTCTGCCGCATAGGCGGCCATGGGTGCACCGGGGGCTCTGTATGCAGCAACCTTTGGCCGGTTCACACAGACATCGTGAACACACGCTCGGGCGTTTTTAATGGTATAGGACGAGAAATAGGTTTCCACCGCACGCCCCACTGGAGCCCCTTTGAAAGCCCCAGCCTGATACCAAGTTTCCGCATCGGCTGCCGTAATTGTACCATCTTTTTTGGCGCCCATTTTAATGATTGTCCGACTGCCGACTGTCGGGCCACTGGCCCGGAAAACTTCAGTTCTTGTCATCACCATTCGCACCGGGCGACCGGTCATTTGCGATAAACGAATGGCCACTGGCTCACCATAAACGGTGTTCTTTCCGCCAAACCCGCCACCAATTTCAGAGGCCGTCACGCGGATTTTTGCCAGGTCCATATTCAAAAGCTTGGCACACAGCGCACGAATAACAAAATGCCCCTGCGTTGTCGTCCATAGCTCTACACAATTGTCTTCGGAAGCGGTCGCGATACAAGCCAACGGTTCAATATAACCCTGGTGAACGGGTTCTGAAGTAAACTCGCGTTCAATGATGACGTCCGCGTCAGCGAACCCCTTCTCCAGATCGCCCCTGTGGCCGGTAATGGAGCGAAAAAGGTTTGAAGGTTTTTCGCTAAGCCCGTCCGCACTATAGGTAAATTGGTCATCATGTAATACAGGCGCATCTGGACCCGCGGCTTCCCGCGGATCAAGGACATGCGGCAGGATTTCATATTCCACATCTATGAGTTTGATGGCTTCACGGGCAATGCGTTCGCTTGTTGCGGCGACCGCAGCTACGGCATGACCGTCATAGAAAACTTTATCGCGCGCCATGACATTGCGAGAAATATCGTGCATGTCGTTAATAATAGGCGCGTAAGGGGGTTCAGATAACGGGTGATCAGGAATCTGCGCGCTGGTCAGCACAGCCTTCACGCCCTTCATAGCACTGGCTTTCGAGGTGTCGATGGAGAGGATTTTCGCGTGCGCGTGCGGGCTCCGCAATATCTTTGCATACAGCATGCCCGGCACCATCATATCGTCGCCATAGCGGGCTCGGCCCGTTACTTTATCGACGCCGTCAGGACGCCGCGTGCGTTTTCCAACCCATTGATAGTTGGTCGTTGAGTTATCGTTTGCCATTATCCGTCTGCCCTCATTTCAGCGGCGGCGTCCATGACCGCGCGCACAATCTTGTCGTATCCTGTGCAACGGCACAAATTCCCCGCCAGGCCGTAGCGAACTTCGGTTTCTGTCGGATTGGGATTCTTTTCCAGTAACGCTTTTGCCATGTTCAAAATGCCTGGCGTGCAAATGCCACATTGGAGCGCCGCATGATCAAGAAACTTCTGTTGCAGGGGATGCAAAGTGGTCCCTTCTGCCATACCTTCGATGGTTTCAACATCTGCGCCTTCAAGTTCAACACCCAGTACCAAACAGGCGTTAACCGGACGTCCGTTGACGATGACGGTGCAGGCACCACAGTCACCACTGCCGCATCCGTTCTTCGTCCCCGTCATTCCCAGCTCGGTCCGGAGAACCTCGAGCAATGTTTGTCCCGCGTAACAGCTGAAATCCACTTCGTCGCCATTGATATTCGTCGTAATATGATGCTTCGCCATTATTTATTCTCCGCTCTTTGCCAGGCAATTTTAACGGCCCGACAAGCCAAAACACCTGCGACTTTTGTTCGAAATTCGATGGTCCCGCGCTTGTCATCTATCGGTGCGCAGGTATCGTTGGCGGCTTTCGACAAGGCAGCAAGCACATCATCGTCAAGACGCTTGCCAACCAGTATATCAGCCGCATTTTCGATCAATTTCGCCGTTGGGGACACCGCGCCGAGCGCTAACCGTGCTGTCGCGCAGGTCCCATCCACATTGAGAGAAATGCCTGCACCAGCACCAACCACGGCAATATCCATTTCAGTTCTTGGTATGAATCGCAGATAGGCATCGCCATAACGTTCAGGTTGTGGGGGGAAGGCAAGCGACGTGACAAACTCACCCGGCGCCAAACAGGTTTTGCCAGGGCCAGTAGTGAAATCTTCCACAGCAACTTCGCGGATACCATTCGGTCCTGCAATGCATACTGTTGCCGCAGCGGCGATCAGCGCTGGCACGCTGTCAGCGGCAGGCGACGCATTGCATAAATTTCCACCAATGGTCGCGCGCCCCTGAACCTGATACGAGCCAATCAGCTCGACCGCTTCAACCACGCCAGGCCATAAGGCCTTTAGCTCGGCATGTTCGCCAAGCTCGGCGCCCGTAACAGCGGCACCGATGCGCACACCGTCAGAACTGATATTAATTTCGCGGGTCTCTGCAATATTTTTGATATCGACCAGCAAGGTGGGCTCAATCATTTCCTCGTGCATTTGAACCAGCAGGTCAGTGCCGCCGGCAAAGACCTTGGCCATTTTACCCTCCGCCGCCAAAAGCGCCACGCAAGCTTCAGCCGTATGCGGAGATTCGTATTTTAAGTCAGCCACAGTTTTCATACTCCCTAGATGGTCACGAACGGATCATTATAAATTCTACTAGCTATTCAACAACCGAAAAAGCCTGTCCCGAATAAAGTGCGTCTTTATTTATCAAAAATTGAATATTTGACCGAAAGAAGCTACTTAAACGAGATCAGGTGCTTTTGACGAACCGCCTCCAACCACCTTGCTAATCAAACAAATGAGATGACCCGATTGTTTCAGAAAAGTGATCCGTTATTATAAAGTGCCATTGTTTGCTCGCTCCTATAGCTATTTGGCACGGTAAACAGTTTTATAGGCACAGAGCCTAGACTCACACATATTGCTACACCATCTTACTGAGTGAAACCCGAAACAAACCAGAGACGCCAATTGTCCTTTTTAAGCACCCTTTCAATGGCTGCCCGCATCGCGTTACGAAACATGCGCAAAGGTTCGCGAAAACTGTGGTTGTTAGTCGCTGGGGTTTTTATCGGAGCGAGCGCCATTGCACTGGTTGGTACAACGTCACAGGCCCTGATCGACGGCGCGCGCCTGGGCGCTCTGGAGTCCATTGGCGGTGATCTAAGCTTGCGTCTGTTTCATCGAGGACCAGGCGAGGACGAACTCAACGTCATCCGGCAGGAAGGCAAAGTCAGCATAACAACAGAAGCACGCCCCATGGCACGGACGAAAGATGGCGCTTCGCTTCTGGTCGAGCTGAAAGGTGTCGACGAGAATTACCCCTTATACGGGACTGTGGAAATTCTACCGGCGTTCGATTTATATAAAACACTCGAGCAACGCGACGGCGTCTACGGTGCTGTCGCTGACCAAGCCCTGTTTGATACATTAGGTTTGAAATCGGGTGATCACATCGGTATCGGTGATGGCCGCTATCAGTTACGCGGTGTTTTGGTTGCTGAGCCTGATCGCGTTTTTCGGGCTTTTACGCTGGGTCCACGCCTTATGGTTCTGCGCGCAAGCCTGCAAGCAACTGGCGTCACCCGTGACGGGGCCGAAGTCTATTCCTATACCCGTGTTCAGATAAACCCGGAAGCAACCAAAACGCCCGATGTAATAGAAGCATTGGCTCGAATTGACCGGGCCTTTCCAGAGGCCGGGTGGCGTATGGTCAATGCCCATGACGGCGTTCCAGGGGTAGAGCGTACGTTGGCCATCGGACATACGTTGCTGTTGTTTATTGGTATGGGTGTCCTATTGATCGGGGGTGCGGGGATTTCCGGCGCCGTTCGAGCCCATGTCGCAGAAAAGATGCAGATCATTGCCATCTTAAAATCCATTGGGGCACCGCCCCGCGTTGTCTCCTTGGCAATCTGGATTGAGATTATGGCTGCTGCCAGCATTGGTATTGCTCTGGGTGTCGGGTTGGGCGCATTTGGGCCTTTTCTTGTTTCCACCGTGATCGGGCCATTGCCTTTCTCGCTTGAGCCCTACCCCAGCCTTAAGCCGCTGTTTGTAACCGCGTTGTTTGGCTTTTTAGTAACAATGCTGTTTGCCTGGGGGCCGTTGTTGGGGGTCCAGAATATAAAGGCCCGGGTCCTACTGCGTGCGCGGACCGCGGATCAATCGGAAAAACTGCCGTCACGGGGCTGGCGCGGCACTGTCATGATTTCGTTGGCACTCGTGTTGTTGGTGATCTGGGAATCACACCAACCTGCCCTATCTGTTGGGTTTCTTATCGGTGCACTCGTGTTGGCAGCATTCTATTATGGTCTTGGTAGACTTATGATGCGCCTGGCCAGAACATTGGCAAAGGGCAGTGGCGCGCAATTTCGTGTCGGCCTTAGCAATTTGTACCGGATGGGTGCACCAACCGGACCGGTGGTCATAGCACTCGGCCTGACACTGACCCTGCTGGTCGCTTTGGACGGTATCAGCAGTACTGTCAGCCAGCACCTACAGAAAACCTTGCCCCATTCGGCGCCAGATCTTGTCGGATTTTCGATCAAGCCCGAACTCGTAGGGCCGCTCACCAACGAATTGGCCACGTCCGGTTTGGTCGAGCACCAACGTACGATGCCGTTCCTGCATGCCCGCGTGCAAGCCATCGATGGTAAAGCGGTGCGCGATCTTGAAATACCACGACCGATGAATTGGGTAATTCGCGGCGACCGCGGTGTTTCGTTCGCCGTCGATTTTTTGGATGGCTCGGGCTGGGCACCAACACAATCAGAAAGCATTGGCTTCTCCGTCGAAGCGAGTGTGGCAAAAAAACTGGGGCTAAGGGTAGGCCAATCACTGACAATGAACGTCAGTGGTTATCTCCGCACTGGACCCGTTTTCAAGTTTCATGACGTCGATTGGACGGGGTTGGATTTGGATTTTCCAATCATCGCCACCCCCATCACATTTAGCAGCATTCCTCACACATATGCTGCTTCCTTAAAAGCCAAACTGGGAAAATCAGTCGCGCTCGAAAACTTCGTAAAAAAGAGATTCCCGAACGTCCCATTGGTCCGTGTGGGTGACGTTGTCGCTTCGTTAGCCAAAGCGCTGGACGCCGTGTTGGTTGGCTTGAGGTCCGCGTTGATGATGTGTGGGCTGGCGGCGCTTGTCGTGTTGGCAGGCAGCGTTTTACAGGGGTTGAGAGAACGCACGGATGAAACTGTTTTATTCAAGGTGCTGGGTGCAGGCAGGCGTCAGTTGCTGGGGCAGTTGGCTTTTGAGTTTGTGGTCTTGGGTACGCTGGTAGCGCTAGCAGCTGTACCTATTGGCTTGAGCATTGCCTACGGTGTCGCGCTCGCCGCCGGGCTTGGCAGTGTCGCGGTCCTATGGATGAACGGCCTGGGACTGGCTGCCACCGCGATCGTGGTAACGCTGATCGTTGGTTTAACCGCAACGCTCAGCGCATTTACAGCTTCACCGGCGAATGCGTTACGCAGCAGAGCCCCCTAATCGGTGTGCTTTACCAGATCATGCCTACGTACTGTTACGACTTCACAAAACGCACTTAATAAGGAGATGTTTGTTACAGACCATCTTTTGGTTTGCTCGATCCTGGAACCTCTTCTTCAAGGGAAGTAGCAACGGCACCGGCAATTTGTTTCTGATCATCTTCTTTAAGTTCACGCTCGTTTCCGGCCCAATGTACCGTCACTTCCCTGTTCGCAAACTTAATCCCATTCTCGTTGAAAAGGGTCCGAATTTCATTGAGGACAAAGCGACGGATGGTGAATTGGTCGCCGGGTCGTGTGGTATATTTGACCCGCATGATCATCGCGGAATCTTCCATGGCCATAACACCCTGCGACTTCAGTGGCTCCAGAAAGAGAGGTCCGATTTCCGCATGTTCGAGCAATTTAACACCGAGTTTTTTGATCATTTTCCGAACTTTTTCGGCGTCTGTATCATAGGTCAACCGCAAGGACAGCTTCATTATCGCCCAATCACGCGAATAATTGGTCAGTTGCGTGATCTCGCCAAAGGGAACCGTATTGAGCGGCCCATTGTGGTGACGCAGTTGTAGCGAGCGGATCGAAATGCGCTCGACGGTTCCTTTGACCGAACCCAGGTTGATATATTCGCCACGGCGGAAGGCGTCATCCATTAGGAAAAACGCACCTGAGAAAATATCACGGATCAGAGTTTGAGCACCAAATCCGATCGCCAACCCGACCACCCCGGCTCCGGCAAACAACGGCGCGATATCCAGCCCAATTTCGGACAGAAATATCATGCCGGTTATGACAACGATGGTGATCAGTAAAAAGTTCTGAAAGATAGGCAAAAGAGTGGCCAAACGTGACACCCCAACGCCCCCTGGATCACCGCCTGGTGCGCCGTGTTCGTCTACATCACCACCTTCTCTGGAAATTTCAGCATCCGTCCAGACCTTGACGGCGTTATAGGCAAGGTAGCCAGCGAATAACACAATTAGAATTTCGATGAGGCGTGTAAAAGGTAGTGTCTTGTTTGAAAAATCGACGCCCCACGCAACGGCAACAGCGCTGACAGAAAACACCACGACGATGAGCGTTGCCGCACGTTCGAGCAACGGCTTAAAGGGTGATTCTTCAGGAGCACGTGGTAACTCAGCAGGAAGTGTCGGGGGCGAATACTCATTGTCTTCCGATGCGAGACTTTGAATTTTCATCACAAGCGCTTCATTCTCTTTCTGGACGCGCGCGAGGTCGACCTCAAATGCCGCTTGTTGTTTTTTAAGTCTAATCGCCATGATCTTATCGAGTGTAACAACCATGGCAGCATGCAGGGTGACCGATATAACAAACACGGCGACGGGTGCCAGCACCACTTCAACGGCAGCAGGTTTGTCGAGAAGTAATCGATAGATCGACACCGCACAAGACACGGCGAGATAGAAGATCGAAAAAGGCAACCAGGCGCGACCCAAGAATTTGATCCACCAGTGCTTTTCCGAGGGTTCACCCGCCCCCAACACAACACCGGTAAACGATTTTTTCTCAAGGACGAATATAATTCCCAGCAAAAGGACAAGAGCAATTACGGAGATAATCAAACCCAATTTATGGGCATCGGGATCAAGTCCAAGGCTTCCCATCCACAAACAGACAACAAACATCGTCACGGCCAGGCCATCAATAAATGACCAGTGACGAAACATGTCTTTGGCGTCCTCATCGGATAGGTTGAGCATTCGATAGGCTGACATCTCAGGTACGATAAAGTTGAAATGCAACGTCCAGCGCAAAAGACGGAAGATACAGTATCCAGAGACAATCGCCAGAATCGTGTTTCGTGAAGGTTCATGACCAGAATCAAAGATAAGAGCGACACCGATAGCCACCAGGAACAAAACCACAGTGATGAGAGCCAGAACCAGGGCACGAAATGCCAAATAGGGGAATTTTTCAGATCGTCCGTTCGGATTGTCGGAATAGAGATAAGCAAAGTATTCGCGGGCTCCCGATTGCACATAACCTTTCGCCCAAAACCCGACCAGTAAACCGCCAATTGCCGTCACCACAGCAATGACTAACCAGTTCATCGAACGATCCGGACTGGATTCGCGTAGCGTTTCGATGACATTACCTGGTAGTTCAGGGATTTTGGCGACAAGTCTTTTGGCCTCTTCACGCGCCAAAAGAAGATTGTTTTGCAACTCGTTCTTCCTGGTGACAGGAGCGACGGCCTGTTCAGGGGGAGCGACAATAATAACCGTCGCCCCCGATTTCCCCGCTTCAATGAGAGCCGGCTTCAGGCCTTCAAAAATGGCGCTTTCACTAGCATTGGCAGACACTGCAAAACAACTCAACAACGCAAATAGAACTGCGATAATTCGACTGCTCATATCATCTCCAGACTCAGTAAAACCCCTACTTTGATCCACTTTTTCTTTTCAACCAAAATGGCACAGCTGCTAAGTTTGTCTAGCCCCTAGAAGAATGAGGGTCCAAACTGCGGTCCACTAATCTCTGGTACGAGGCGTCATGAATACCAAAAATTCCGTGCTCTGTTATGGGGGGCTGCATTATGACCGGCTCGCCCATTGCCTCGATGATTTTCAACTCGGCGCATCCAATCCCGTGCGTTCACTCGCAGAGCCCGGCGGTGTCGCCAGCAACATCGCCCGCAATCTGGCAAATCTCAACGTACAAGTTGGGATTGCCTCGCTACTGGGTGAAGATAGCGATGGCGACCAACTGTTAGCTACACTGACTCAATGCGGCGTAGATACGTCCCTGACGCAACGGAATTCAAGTTGCACGACGGCCGGCTACACAGCAGTGCTCGATAAAGAAGGAGAATTAGCGCTCGGGTTGGCGGATATGGATATCTATGACCGCTTCGACCCGGCACATCTGGAACATTTATTGGCGCCCTCATTGACTAGTAACTGGTGGCTGGTTGATGCCAATCTTCCTGCAGACACGTTAAATCATATCGGCTTAAACAAGCGTGACCAGACGCTCTGCGCGGCACCAGTATCACCCAGTAAAGCGAAGCGTTGGCGCGGAAACCTGTACCCCGTAGATATCTTTGCTGGCAATCGACGCGAAGCCAGCGTTCTCACAGATAGCGAGATAAGCACGACCAATGATGCGTCGGTCGCTGCGCGGGCCCTCCAATCCCAAGGTCCCGAACTGGTCCTTATCACGCTTGGTCCTGATGGCGTGGTCATGGCGGAAGGCAACTCCTGTGCTCATTGGTCCATACCACGCACTTCCGTCTGTGACGTCAACGGTGCTGGAGATGCCCTCTACGCCGGTTTTATTGCGGCCCGCGTGGATGCCACCCGGCCCGTGCAAGCATTGCGGCAGGGAATCGCGTTGGCAAGTTTAACAGCTGAGCAGTCTGGAGCCGTCATCGATATTGAGCCAGAAACACTGCACGAACGCATGGCGCTAATTGCGCCACCCACACTCTTATAGGACAAACTATGGAACTGACCGATTTTCTGGATACTAACGTGGATGTGAAGGACGCTGTCGAGAAGGGTGCGCCGGTGGTCGCCCTTGAATCGACGATCATCTCACACGGCTTGCCGTGGCCCACCAATCTGGCATTGGCTCGTGAACTTGAACGGATAATTCGCGATCAAGGTGCGGTCCCGGCAACGATCGGTATTTATGGTGGCCGGATTAAAGTTGGCATGTCAGATGCCGAAGTAACGGAATTTGCGGAAAGCGCACAGAGCGACGATAGCCCGGTTATGAAAGTCAGCCGCCGCGACTTGGCAACGGCGATTGCACTCAAGCAGCATGGCTCCACAACCGTCGCAGCGACGATGATCTGTGCTCAGTTGGCAGGAATTCGGGTGTTTGCAACCGGCGGCATTGGTGGTGTTCACCGCGGCGCAGAAAGCTCGATGGACATTTCCGCTGATTTACTGGAGTTGGCGCAGACCCGGGTGTGTGTGGTTTGCGCCGGGCCCAAGGCGATACTCGATATACCGCGCACCCTGGAGGTTCTGGAAACCAACGGGGTGCCGGTATTGGGCTATCAAACAACTGCTCTGCCCACGTTCTATTCCCGTGACAGTGACTTAGGCGTGGATCAGGAACTGAGCGGTGCGGTGGAAGCTGCATCCATTCTCAAGACCCGCGACGCACTCAGCATGATTGGTGGCGAATTGGTTGTGAACCCCATTCCTGAGGCCGATGCGATGGCGGCTGCTGAAATTGAAAGATGGATAGCC
>Ga0316202_10002874_pt1 | contig 10840 bp, 7 predicted proteins | sample 3monrhotite_MG_FD_204934 | JGI IMG/M metagenome (GOLD analysis project Ga0316202, IMG submission 204934) | Microbial mat bacterial communities from mineral coupon in-situ incubated in ocean water Damariscotta River, Maine, United States -... | ecosystem: Environmental > Aquatic > Marine >...
AATTTTGCTAGCTCATTGTCTGTCAGATGGAAACCTTTCATGGTCGAAAACAATAACTAATTTTGGTTTATTTTTCAATAATATTGAAATTTTCCTAAACCTAATTCTCAATCGCTATGGGTATAGCAGAAAAAATATCCTGGTCGGGAGAAAGTATCAGTGAACTAAGCTATTCCGGTGGTTGGTTGGCGGGGCGTATATCCGGGATCGAAGAAATGCAGCGAATCAAAAAGTATCCAGGAACAGTTCGAGATACTGAGTCAGAAGTCGAGAATGTTTCCCCCCGCTATTTTGGTGATGCAAAGAGAATTGGAAAGAAAATCAACACACCGCTTGAAGATGATGTCAAAAATTACGTGCCCAGCATATCATCATCTATTGAAACCCTTGGGGAGGTTGATAGGCTTATTAAGGAAGATATTTATCCAGATCGAATTTTGGTTTGCTGCATGATTATTTTCCGAGGAAATTGTAACCCTGATGAATTATATAAAGCCTTTCTGGATGGGGTATCCCAAGGATATACGTTCAGTTTATCGAGAAGGGATTACCCTGAAAACAAGGTTGTAAAATTTTTGAAATCGGACATTGCCGAGCTACATACGAAAAAGATATTCATCAATGATTATATCTTTGAATCGGAAAATACGGGTCTGTTGATCAATGCAAGGTTATACATAAACCCTATGTTCGATACCTCATTTTTTGAGTTGAGTGATGAAGAAAATAACCACCATATTGCAAGTGTAAATATTGCTAATAGAACGTTTCGGGAGATGTGCAAACTTGGCGGGGAAGAAAAAGATATTATTTTGGCGGGGAAATTATTGCTCGATAGTGTGTCATCTCGAAAAAACAAAGAGCTCAACATTGTCTTGCGTAAACAGGCATCAAAGAGCATTATCCGCATAGAGGCTGCTCATCTGTCTGCGCTATGGCAATGTGTATGGGACATGCCAGTGGCTAAAAACACCACAAACTTGAAGAGTTTCACTCCATTTTCATCAAACTACATTAATTTTATTCCCCCTCATGGCTACAAAGAATTGATAGATGAACTTTTAAAGCTTCTTTCCCCGTCCTGTGCGTTGGAGACGGATTTTGTTTCTGAAATGGATGCAAAAATTGAGGGTTTATTGGATTTATCCAATTCTACTGATTAACCTGAAGCGTCAGTTACAACAAATGAGGCCAGACTGACATAATTCTGATAATGTTAATCGTTAATTATGTTTGATTACCTGCGTCAATGTTTTTGCGATGCATGAAATACTGAGTATTTAATTTATAAAACGCTGTATACGTAGAGAATTAGCTGGTTTCTGAAAGTTTTGTCATCCTTTCCGTAAAAGAGTGCGCTGCATTATTTTAACCGCGTAGCGTAAATCTTTGGGGCTTACCCCCGAGCTGGGTAGTGTGACTGAGGCGTGCCCGAGTCGATACTATCCAGCTTTTGGGATATCTCTGTGATATGTATAAACGCACAGTGTCTCTAAATTTTTTCAAGGCTTTATCGCAAGGCGATGGAGCTTTTGGGTTCTTAAAACTCGGTCGCTTGCGGCCGATATTTTTATATTGCCGGTAAAATTATGGCATTTTCGGCGAAAGCACATCTAACTTTGATCAATCTACTGTAGATGTCTCCGGTGCCAATGGCGGTGGACAAGCATTGATTGATGGAAGCTATCAGAGGAATAACACCGCGATACGCAATGCACGTTTTACACAGGCCTGTTGTGACGTAAGCCTTTTTGCCGATGCGTTGGTTGTCAGCGATGGCGGCACGATTAGTGATTGCATTGTCCAACTCGACGGCATTGCCAGCAACGGCATAGGCTACACCGTAATGATTGAAGCCATTAATGCCACCAACACCTGGAATATCAGCACCGACACCATTGACTGCACAACCTTCAGCAACATCGCCAACCTGGAAGGCAACACCAGCATTGATAGCTTCACGATCAATGGCAATATAATAACGTAAAGTATGGGTTTCCTCGGAGAATCGTGAGAACCAGAAAAGAAACCACTGGAAATCAGAAAAGCAAGGTATTTGACCATGGACAAACATGATGTCTTCGTTAATGGCCGAAGTGTCATTCACAAATGTAGTGGAGACAAAGCCATCGCAAGCGCCCCGGGTGTGTGTAAAACCCCGATTGGCTCAACCGTAGTACCATCCCCTACCCCAATATCAGCGAGTCCTCCACGCTTAAAAATGGCAGTAGCAGCGTATGGCACTATTGATGGTGGTACGGGCTCATTGAATGACACATTGGGTGGTGCGACGAGTAGCAGCTGGGTCATTGATGGTACTAGCGGCAACACTGTCACCGGATTAGGGGCAGGCAACACCTTTACCAATATTCAAAATCTGAATTCAGAACTTTATCGGCGGAGAGCAGGGTAACGAATGGGCCAATTTTGCAAATGCAAGTAACATCAATCTCAACACTGAGAACTACTTTGGCTTTACCGGCATCATGGGCAATGGGACAATCGAAACCCTGAATGTCGGTGCCATCAGTAGTGTGCATATTCATTCATTTAAAGGAGAAATATCATGGCCCATCGTATAAAAGACAAAGACGGCAATCGTTACGACATGCTGACCATACAGGAAGCCGAAGGGCATGCCGGAGAGCCTCTGAAGTTTTCCTCGGAAGCAGAAGCATTGGCATTTGTCGAGAAACTCACAGCAACCCCCGAAGGCGAAACCCAACTGCGCGACCTGCTCAACACATTGGACGAACAGCAACAAACAACACGTCGTCATTAATCACGCACCCTGTGCGTCACAGCTGTTGATACTCCCTTTTACCAGACAAGACACCGATTCCATGAGACTCCACAACATTATCCACGACAAATTTAAAAAGCAATACTACCGGGTTCATGTCATGGGAGATTCCCCGTTACATACTGACATTGAACCAAAAGAATTCTGGAGTGCGACGATGGCAGAACGTTTTGTTGACGGGGTGGATGTTTATCCAGGTTATTGGCGAAGACTGGTAGCAGACTGCCCCTTTCGCGGGCATGACTTTGGCAACAATAAGTTTAAAAATACCGACAAAGGCCATGCCAGCCGGTTAATGTTTCTGGGTATCATAAAGCTCTATCCCATCAAACACCTCAATGGACAAGATGACAATAAACCGCCTGTCCGGTTTCCCTCATTACTCACGGTAAAAGGCATCCACTACACACTGGTGTCTCCCAGCGCGTTACTGGTCGAATCCAGTCCTGTTGTCAGGAAATTCACTGACCCGCGACAGGCCGCCCGTTTTCTGGCTGACCTCAACATGGAACAAACCCGGCTGAACGAACTGTCTACCACCATGGGTATTGCTACTACAAAGCCGGAATCCGGCAAACAGATACGGAAAGCTGAAGTAGAACTAAAAGGAATACAAAAACCACCCGCCATCACTCCGCAAATAACGGCCATGGCCCAAGCCTTGATGGACAAACAGTTTTTCCTGCTCGAACAACAGCCTGAAAGAAAACCGCCGCGCAAAGGCCCGGAAGACCTGTCGGTTGAAGAGTACACGCCCAAACCCTATACCCTAGGGCCGCATGAAGAACCGGGGTATGTGCCGCCGGAGAACCCGCACTCGGGATTGCATAACCAGGAAGATTTAACACCGAATCATAAAACCTCGGCGGAGTCTTTCAAAACGACCCGGCAGATGGATATGGATGATTTGTCGGAAGCGGATGAAATTGTGGAACAAGCACTTAGGGCGCAAGATTGGGATGAATATAAAGTTGAAGAAATCCTCACCTCCGGGGATCAATTCATCTTGAAAGAAATGGACAAGGGCGATAAATTGTACGGTTTTGTCACGGGTGGACGCGATATCAGTACACTTGACAACAAGGCATACTGGCTGGACAAAAAAGGCTTTGCCGACGTAGAAACCGAGTTTTTCAGGCAAGGCCATTGGGACAGAGAAGGCGTTAAAGGCTATCTGGCGCTACCTTGTTTTAACAGGGCCAATGACATGATTACCGTTGAGCTCACCGAAAGCCAAACCGTGATTAAATCCACCATTGGCAAAGCCACTGAATTGTTACGCTATGATGGCACAGATGGTTACACCACTGACATCATCGGCAAAATTATGGGTGGCGGCGGCACCCAGATTTCACCCAATGCCAGAAAACTAGCCTTAATATCAGGTAAATAATCCATGCCCAATACCGAAGAACAGCGTCTCGACCTGATCGAGAATTGCAACATTCTCCTGAATGGAATACTCAAGCCCTTTGACACTACTGATGACACCCCCGAAGGGCGCATGATCACACAATGTCGGTGGCTGAAAGAGCGGGCAGAGAATCATGATCTGCCGTTGCCGGTAGACAGAGGGAAGTTAGGCTCTTTGCTTTATATTTACACCAATGGTGAACTCTATACCGCTGGCATTCCAAAAAAAGAAGTCGATGCCGCAGAAGTCAATATGCAGCGAATAATCAGTTTGGCAAAAAAAGGGAAACTTCTTACGAAACCTTTTTATTACCCCTATGCTCTGCACAGCATGGACGCTCTGATAAAATTATTGAAAACTGCCCCCCGATCCCTGGATCAATACGAACAGGGTTTGATTCCTGATTTGGAACAATTGAAACAGTTGTTGGACGAAGGGAAAATAGAGCCACCACTAGGTGCCTATGCGCGAACGTACCCCAATTTTCTTGAAGTAAAATATTCTATCCGAGACATTTCTAACGGGAAAAGTTATTTTCGTACCGTTGAAAACCTTATCTTCAATGGTGTCCGCCCCGACAGCTGGTTAACCCCCGAAGATGCGGGTAGAGAAACCCGGAATCTGTAATGAATTTGTTGAAAAAATACGGTTTTTTCAGCCTGAATACTCTCCTGCCTTAATCAAGGGCCTTGCCAAAACAACCCAAGAAATTGTGGTAGGATCACAGACATTTATCTGATTTTAGAATGTGTTTTTGTTTCAGTTTGGCCAAGGACGCAGTCAACACTTATTACAAGGACAATGTTATGACCCCGCTAAATTTGCCCGCACATTTGACTCCGTTTTTGATGACTTTCCTGGTGCTGTTTACGCTGACTTTACAGGGGTGTTTTCACAACAGCAGTGGGGGCGGAGAAGGAGGTGTTACGCCCACGTCTCCCGTCTTTACCAGTGGTGACACCATCAGTGTGGCAGAGAACATCCTCGATACGGGTTACACCGCAGTGGCAACCGATGCCGATGGTGATACGGTCACGTTCAGCCTGACAGGGGGAGAAGACCAGTCAGCCTTCGGTATTGACAGTGACAGCGGTGTATTGAGTTTCAATACTGCAACGGATTTTGAAAGCCCGACTGACAGCGACACCAATAATACCTACGTGGTAGAAATTACCGCCACCGACGGAACCAACTTCGTGGTACAAAGCCTCACCGTTACTGTGATTGATATCAACGTCAGTAATGGTGTCGATCCGACGGGCTATTACACCAATACCGGATTTGTGGATGTGAAAGCGGGCGACGACATGACGCAACGGTTGGTCACGGATATTCAAGGCATGGTCACTGGTGAGCAGCTGATGCTGTTGAGTGACACAGAAAACCTGACCTATATCGGTACGTTTGCGATGGATGAGAATAATTTCAGCGGCAGCGTCACCTTGTATGAAGCGGGTGTGATGATACAGGAGAATGTGCCTGTGAATGGCCTGATTACCGAGGGAGCGAGGATAACCGGCACGCTAAGCGGCACCGGGGCAGCCAATGGTACTTTTCAGTTGGATTATGCAGCGGATAATGGAGCGGTGACCCTGGATCAGGTGGTTCGAGTCTTTGGTTGGGAGCCAGTGATCAACGAGAATATTCCTGTTCTTAATTTGGCGAATGCGACTCTGCCTGAACCCGCATTTAATTTTCGTACGAGTGGAACCAGCAGCAATATTTTTGGCGGTTGTCGTTATGGTGGCCGAATGGAGCCCATTACAGGTACTCATCTCTATACCGTTTCGGTCACCATGGAGGATTGTGACCCTGGAACTGCGGATGTCCAGGCCACCCCGGTCTATACCGGTCTGGCCAGTGTGCGTGGCACGGACCGGTTTATCCTGGCCCTGAGTAACGGGGCGTATGACTTCAGCGGCGAATATTTCGAATGTCTGGTTCTGTTCTGCACACCACAATAAACCGGGTAAATTGACAAGGGTTGATGATGAGAAGGAAAACACAGCCACATAAATCCCGGGCCGTCCGTCGTCGGGGGCTATTTTTTGCCTTGTTATTGTTCAATGGCATCAGTTTGCCTTTGGCGATTGCTGGCCCGGCAGGAGGGCAAGTGGTGGGTGGCTCTGGCTCCATTGCCGCTTCCGGTAATACAACGACCATCAACCAGTCCACACAAAACATGGCTATTGATTGGCAAAGCTATAACGTCAATGCCAACGAGCGTGTGCAGTACATCCAGCCCAACTCGTCCTCCATTTCTTTAAACCGCATCCTGAGTCAAAACGGCTCCACCATCGCCGGGCGTATTGATGCCAATGGTCAGGTGATTCTGGTTAATCCCAACGGCATTTTTTTTACCCCTACTTCCATCATTAATGTCGGTGGCATTATCGCTTCCGGTCTGGATATACAGCCCAATGATTTCATGAATGGCAATTATATTTTTGACGAAGTGCTGGGCACCGATGGTGCAGTGATCAACAGAGGCATGATCAATGCCTCTCTGGGCGGTAATGTGGCGCTCATCGGCAAACAGGTAAAAAATGATGGCCTGATCATTGCCAATCTGGGTACGGTCAATCTTGCAGCCGGCAAACAAGTGGTTTTAACGTTTGATGATGGTGGTTTGTTAGGTGTGCGAGTCAGTAAAGAGATATTACAAGACGAACTGGGTGTTGATCCAGCCGTGTTGAATGGTGGTGAAATAAATGCCGAAGGTGGCCGTGTATTACTCACCGCCAGCACCAGCCAAGATGTATTTTCACAAGCTGTGAATACCGGTGAACTTGATCAACCCACCAGCGTAGTAATACACGAAGATGGCAGCTTCACGTTAGGCAGCGGAGCCGATGTGATCAACACCGGCAGTATTGATACCTCAACAACTTCCAGCGACCAAAACCTGTCTCAAAGCCCATCTCAGAATATTGGCCGCATTGTCTTGCTCGGTGAAAACGTCACCAACAGCGGCCAACTACTTGCCAATGCCACCAACGGCAACGGCGGTGACATCGAACTGCACGCACAAGACACCACCCTGCTCACAGAAAACAGCCTGACCTCCGCCCGCTCAGAAAGCAATGGTCAGGGAGGCATAGTGAAAGTGTTGGGTGACAACGTGGGACTGTTTGCTCAGGCCACCGTGGATGCCTCCGGTGCAAACGGCGGTGGTCAGGTATTCATCGGTGGTGACCAGGAAGGCAATAATGCGTTAATCCCCAACTCTGAATTTATCTATCTGTCCGAAAACAGTCAGGTGTTTGCTGATGCTCTGGATACTGGTAATGGTGGCAGGCTCATCACTTTTGCCACAGACACGGCACGTATCTATGGTGACCTGTTTGCCCGAGGGGGAATCAATGGTGGTGACGGAGGCTTTATCGAAACCTCCGGCCTGATTGGTTTTCAGATCATGGGAGCGCCCGATGCCTCCGCACCTCAGGGAGAGGCGGGTACCTGGTTGATTGACCCCTATAATATCACTGTGACAGACAGCAGTAATAATGCTGTGATCTCCCCTGATGATGGTGCGTTTGTTTCCAATGGGAGTGGGGATGCTGAAATCGCTGTTAGTATTATAAAAAATACTTTGTTGACTACTAATGTCATTATTCGCACACAGGGCGAGTCCGCCGGGTCGGGCAATGGTGATATCACTTTTGATGCGCTGGGTGATCTTGATTACGACGGCACAGGCTCACGCATGCTGACACTGGATGCTGCTGGCGACATTACCTTTGAGGCAGGCAGCCGAATCTTTGATGGAAATACAAATGGTCAAGACAGCCTGAATGTTGAGCTGTGGGCCGATGGTGCAGTGATTCTGGAAGGAGTGAGCGGTGTGCTACCTGCTGCCTCCATCATCACCCAGGGTGGCGCATTTACCGTTGGCACGGAAACTGATCCGGTGGCTAGTTTTACCAACAACGGCACAGTCGATACATCCGGTGCGTTTAATCAGAACGGTGGCAATATCACTATCACCACATCCGGGGCATTGACCACAACCGGGCTAACGGCAAATGGAGGCATGGCAGGTATCGGTACAGCTGGCCAGACTGCGGGCTCGATCGCCCTTAGCGGCGGCAGCATCACACTCAATGGCGATCTCTCCTCTGTCGGAAGTGTAGGCAATGAAAATAATACGGATGGCGATGGTGCAAGCATCACCCTCGACGGTTCCGTTATTCTGGCAAATACAGTCACCCTTGATGCCCGTGGCAATACCTCTGGTGGCATAAGCTTTAATAACACACTGAATGGAACAGGGAATTTGACGCTATACGGTAACGAAATGATTTTTTCCGGCTCAGTGGGTGACAGCACCCGGCTGGGCAGTTTGATGGTCAATGCCACCGGGAATGTTAATGCGAATACTATCACCGCCACCTCACTGACCGTCAACCAATCCACCGGCTTCACCTCAGGTGACATCAACACAGCAGGCGCTACCAGCAGTGATGTTGCAGGTGGAGCCGTAACAATTGTTGCCAATACGGCAGGAGCAGAAAACACCGTAACGATTGGCAATATCGACACTGTCGCAGGTACCAGAAATACCGACGGCACCGGCAATGCAGGTGGGGCTGTCATCATCACAGGCCGCGCCATTGTGATCGGCTCCCTTGATACAACGGGTGGTCTCGCGCTGGGTACCGACAATAACGGAGGAGGAGCAGGCGCTATCGAGATTATTGCCAACGAAGGAACGGGAACAGAAACAGTTCCTTCAATCACACTGAATGGCGATATAACCGCAGTGGGAGGGGCCGGTTCAGGCAATGGGGCCGCAGGCAGTAACCAAACTGCCGCCCTGTCACTCACCAGCACAACCACCGCAACGACCACCATCAATTATCAAAACAATTTCACCTCAGCCATCACCCTCACAGGCAGCAGTGGCACCGACACCCTCAACTCGGCCAAACGGACAAATAACTGGGCGCTTGGCTCAACGACCTCGACAACAACACCTTCAACACTAAACGGCAACCTTTCCTTCACCAGCATCGAAACACTGACCGGTAATGCGTTGGTGGACACCTTCGTTTTGGCGGACAGTGGTGAATTTACCGGTTCCCTTGATGGCCAGGGAGGTGTTGATGAAATTCGGGCAGGTAATCGTGCAAACAGCTGGAATATTACCGGTGATGATATTGGTACAGTCACAGGTATTAATGACGGGTTTAATGAAATAGAAATACTGACCGGCAATGATAATACTGATGACTTTACCATGGGAATTGTGGGCTCTGTGAGCGGCAGTATTGATGGTGGCAGCGGCGCAGGAGCAAACACCCTCACCGGGCGCAACACCGACACCACCTGGGATATCACCAGTACCACCAATACACTGGCAGAAACCAGCGGCGGCACAACCACAACCTACGTCACCGGCTTCACCAACATCAACATCCTTACCGGCGGCACAGCCGCAGACACCTTTGACATCAATGCTGATTTTACCGGCACGATAAATGGTGACTCAGTGACAGGGGCAGGCCAGGATACATTTAACGTTAACTCACTGACCGGCTTTAGTGGCAGCCTTTATGGTCGTGGCGGTAACGATGACTTCAATATTCTTCAGGCCATGACAGGCACTGTTAACGGTGGTGCTGGTAACGACATCTTCGATATCAGTGCAGACAGCGGCACGCTCAACGGTGACGGCGGTGACGATACCTTCACCATCCTCCAGCCAAGCTTAAGCATTGTTTTGATTGATGGTGGTGGTGAAGCCACCGAAACCAATGGCGACAAACTGATTGCGGCCAATGAAACCAACTACTGGACCGTGAACAGCGCCAATGGTGGCGCGATCTATTCCAACAATGACCGCACAACCCGGCGCGTTGCTTTTTCCAACATGGAAACCCTCACCGGCAACACCGGCATTGATGATTTTCTGATGGGCACATCCGGTACCATCGCACAGATTGATGGTGGCAGCGGCCCAGGTACCAACACCCTCACCGGACGCAACACCGACACCACCTGGAATATCACCGCCGCCGGTACAGCCAATACACTGACCGACACCAGTGGCAGCACATCAGAAATTTATGTCGCCAACGTCACCAACATTAACATCCTCAATGGCGGCAATGCCGCAGACACTTTTGACATCAATGCCAATTTCAGCGGCACAATAAATGGCGGACAGGGCAGTGATAACTTCAACATCCAGACAACAGGTATCACATTCACGGGCACTTTAAATGGCGGAGCCGACAGCGACACCCTGACCGCTGCCAATGAAGCTAACTACTGGACAGTAAACGCTATCAATGGCGGCGCGATCTATTCCGACAGTAACCGCACAACCCGGCGCGTTGCTTTTTCCAACATGGAAACCCTTACCGGCGGCACCGGCACAGACAACTTCCTGATCAGCAACAACGGCACCATCGCACAAATTAATGGCGGTGGTGGCACCGGCACCAACACCCTCACCGCCCGCAACAATGCCAATGAATGGAACATCAACGCTGACAACGCAGGCACACTTTACATTGACAACAACACCGATGGATTTGGCAGTGCCTACGTCAACGGATTCACCAACATCCAAAACCTCATTGGCGGCACCGCCGCCGACAGATTTGTCATGGGCTCGA
>Ga0316202_10002877_pt1 | contig 10835 bp, 10 predicted proteins | sample 3monrhotite_MG_FD_204934 | JGI IMG/M metagenome (GOLD analysis project Ga0316202, IMG submission 204934) | Microbial mat bacterial communities from mineral coupon in-situ incubated in ocean water Damariscotta River, Maine, United States -... | ecosystem: Environmental > Aquatic > Marine >...
GCTGCCGCTGGGTCGGTCGGGGCAGGGCGGCGCGGTCTGCCGGGCTCATCGGCGCCGGCGCCGGCGCGCTGGCGGCGCGCGCGGCCATCCAGTCCCCGATCATGGGCCACACCACCCCCGGCGCCCTGCGCCCGAGGATCAGGTCGAGGTGCCCCCAGTGGACCTCGTGGTGGTAGTCGTCCAGGATGGTCAGGGTCTTGTCGCTGCTCGCGGAGCGGTCGTAGGCCAGCCGGCCGTCGCCGGGCATCAGCAGGTGGTCCTGGTCGCCCAGCAGCACCAGCAGCGGCATGTCCGCCACCTGCCACTGCGGGTCGTAGTCGAACGGCGCGCCCGCGCCCCAGCGGCTCATCTCCATCCAGACGGTCACGCTGGTCCAGTCGAAGCCGCGGGTCAGGCGCTCCTCAAGCAGGTCCGGCTCGATGCTGCCCGGCCACCAGCCGCTCAGCGGGATCGCGTAGCCGGCGACGTCGCTCACCGAGTAGAGCCGCGCCAGGAAGCCACCGCCCATGCGCGTCTTGATCTGGAGGTTCTGGAGCAGCGTGCCGCCGGGAGCCTCCGCGAGGCGCCGGGTGGTCCGGCACAGCCGCCGGATGAGCCAGTTGTGCTGCGCGAAGCCGTACAGGCCGCCGATGCCCACGACCCCCAGGCTCGCCGCGGGGCGCACCGCTGCGGCGCCGTAGATGGCTGCCCCGCCGAGGGAGTGTCCGATCCAGAAGGCGCGGGCGGGCAGGCTGGCCGCGGCGTGCAGCACGTCGGCGACGTAGTCGGCGAACTGCTCGGCGCCCTGCTGGCCGTCGTGGCGGCTGCGGCCGTGCCCGCGCAGCTCCAGGTTCCACACGTCGAAGCCCTCGGCCGCGAGCCACGCGCTCATGGAGCGCTGCGAGGTGTGCCAGCTGTAGCGGTTCTGCGCGAAGCCGTGGACGAGCAGCACCGGCGGCCGGCGCGGCCCGCCGAGGGCGTGCTTGCGCACCAGCGCCAGCGCCGGGGCGCCGGGGTGCTCCGGCGGCAGCCGCACCCGCTCCTTGCGCAGCATCACCACTCGGTCACCGTCGATGCGCTGCTCGATCTCGCCGGCCCACAGGACCTCCATCGGCGGCTACGACTCCTGCAGCGCCGCGGTCACTGCCGCGACGTTGTCGCTGTTGCCGATGTAGAGCGGCGTGCGCTGGTGCAGGTGCTCCGGGCACAGGTCCAGGATGCGGGTCTCGCCGTCCGTCGCCGAGCCGCCAGCCGCCTCGGCCAGGAAGGCCAGCGGGAAGGCCTCGTACATCAGCCGGAGCTTGCCGCGCGGGTTCTTGCTCGTCGCCGGGTACAAGAACAGGCCGCCCTTGATGAGGTTGCGGTGGAAGTCGGCCACCAGAGAGCCGATGTAGCGCGCCTTGTAGCCTGCGCCCGGCGCCTTGAGGCTGTCGACGTAGCGCTGGAGCTTCGGCGACCAGGTCGAGTAGTAGCCCTCGTTGACCGAGTAGGTCTTCGCCGACGGCTTCAGCGTCAGGTTGGGGTGCGAGAGGAAGAAGGCACCCACCGACGGGTCGAGCGTGAAGCCGTGCACACCCTCGCCGGTCGAGATCACCAGCACGGTGCCGGAGCCGTAGACGACGTAGCCGGCGGCGACCATCTCGGTGCCGGGGCGGAGCACGTCCGACAGCTCCCCGCGCTCGCCCTCGGGCGAGGTCCGCCGGAAGACGCCGAAGATGGTCCCGATGGTCGCGTTGACGTCGATGTTGGAGGAGCCGTCGAGCGGGTCCATGCAGAAGACGTAGCGGCCAGAGCGGAACGGCGTGTCGATGAAGTAGGGGTTGGCGTCCTCTTCGCTGGCGATGGCGCAGCAGACGCCGGGGTGCTCCAGGGCGGCCTTGAAGGTGTTGTTGGCGTAGATGTCGAGCTTCTGGACGAACTCACCTTGCACGTTCATCGTGCCGGTGCTGCCCAGCATGCCCGCGAGGCCAGCGCGGTTGACCCGCGCCGAGACCATCCGCGCGGCCAGCGAGACCTGCCGCAGCAGCGTCGAGAACTGCCCGGTGGCGTGCGCCTGGGCGCGGGTGGTCTCGAAGATGAAGCGGTCGAGGGTGGTGCCCTCCTCAAACTGCGAAGACATCAGCTCTCCTGTCTCGTCTCATCAAGGTCTGCTCGGTACGGCGCCAGGGCGTCGCGGAAGCCCTGGCTCCAGGGCACCGGCCGCCGGCTCTCGGGGTCGACCCGCACCAGCACCCGCTGGCCGGTCGCGTACGGCGTGTCCATGTCGATCGGCCGCATCTCGAAGGAGAAGGTCAGGCTGGTCCGGCCGATCCGCTCGACCCAGACCCGCACCCGCACCTGGTCGACGTCGTGGACCGCGCGGTGGTACTCGAAGTGGTTGAGCCGCACGAGGTGGTGCTGGTCGGGGTGACGGTGTGCCTTCAGCGGCCCGCCCCAGCCCATCTTGCGCCAGAAGTCGCCGATGGTCCGCTCGATCATGAGCAGGTAGCGGGCGTTGTGGAGGATCTGGAACGCGTCCAGATCGTCAAAGTACACGTTGTGGGTCACTTCGTGGAAGCGCACCGGCTGCCTCCGCTCCGGGGAGCGACCCTTAACGCGTTCCCCGCACCCGAGTCGCTACTGGAGCGGGATGTCGACGAGCCCAAGCTGGACGAGCCACAGGTAGAACGCCAGCCGCGGCAGCCGCAGCAGCGAGACTGCGAAGAAGAGGCCGGGGCGCATGCGCATGGCGCCGCTTGCCCAGCAGCAGATGCTGTACGGGATCGGCGAGAGGGCACCGAGCGCGAGCGCCACCGGCCCGTGCCGGGCGATGGCCTCCCACGCGAGCCGCCCGCGTCCCCCGACGATGCGCTGGAACCACCGCGCCCCCGAGAGCCGGCGGCCGATGAGGTAGCCGGCGGTGCCGCCCGACAGCGAGCCGAACGTCGCCCAGGCGATGACCACCCAGAACGTCATGCCGCCCAGCCGGCCGAAGGCCATGCAGACCTCGTGCGGCGGCGGCATCGGCAGCGCGTCCGGTGCCGCGCAGCACACCGCGATCCCTGGCCCGCCGAAGCGGCCGACGAAGCCACGGCCGATCGCCTGCAGCTCGGCCTCGAAGACCTGGCCGAGCAGGAAGGTGAGCACCATGATCAAGAGGATGCCCACGCTGGTCCTGATCAGCAGGCTGCGCGGCTCGATCGGCTCTGGGAGATCGTCGGGAGGGGGCACGTGGATCACGGGGGAGGCATATACCCCAATCGGGGACCAGAGACTCTCCTCCTCTAGGGACAAAACCGACCCACGAAGAAGAGGAGGCTCTCCGCCATGCTCACGACCCTGATGCTGTCCGCAGCCCTGGCCCAGCCGACCCTGAGCAACGATCAGTTCGTCGGCTTCATGGAGAGCTACCGCCAGCTCCACCCCGACCAGGTGACGCTGGCGCTGACGCAGCTGTCGGCCGAGCAGCAGCAGTGGCTCGGCATCTGGAACGGCCTGGGCTCCCACATCTACACCCGCGCCTGCCACGGCAGCTACGCCGCCCAGATCGTCTTCCCGGCGGCGTCCGGCCCCCAGACCTGTCAGCACCTTCTCTACTACGAAGCCTTCAACGCCAACAACGGCTACGCGGCCGGCGCGATCCAGTACGCGGACACCCAGCGGATGGAGATCGTCAACATGATGCGATGCTCCTCGGGCCAGTACGACGCAGCGACCTGCAGCGCGTACATGGGCGCGACCCAGACCTACAACCAGGCCACCAACGACATCGGGCAGTCGATCGTCGACAGCATGGCGCCGCCTCCGTGCACCGCGTACTACGACCAGGGCGGGGGATACCTCGGCTGCTGGTGAGAGAGACAAGAGAAGACTTGTCGATCTGACCCGGCAGCGGGCTACAATTCAACCATGAGCATTCTCCATCGCATCCGCTGGGGTCGGGTCGGCGCAGCCGGCGTGGCAATCATCCTCGTGACCATGGGGCTCGGCTCCTCTGAGGAGTCTCCGCCACTCACCAGCCACAGCGTCGACATCATCACCCACGACGCTGAGGTCGCGAAGCCGGACAGCACCCTGCTGGCCAACCGGCCCTGGATCGACCACATGCCCCACAACGAGCGCGACATGGTCACCCAGCTTGTCTTCCTCGACAAGGACGGCAAGAAGATGGGCGCGATGCTGCGCGCGTCCCGCTGGCGGCAGCTCGCGGAGCTGTTCAAGTGGGAGCCCCGCAAGACCGGCGTGACCGTACACTTCCCGCAGCTCGACAAGAAGGTGCCGGTCAACACCCGCACCTGGGCCTGCAAGGCCCCGAAGGGCTTCGACCTGTGCATGGAGATCTCGATCCTCGGGAAGGGCCTGCGCCTGTACTCGAACAAGCGCTGGAAGCTCGACGAGCCTGACACCTACATCGAAGACACCCAGGGCTACCTGCTCTTTGACCCCGAGGCGATCAACGAGTCCCTCGACGACGAGATGGTCTTCGAAGAGCTGTCCGCGCAGTAGCGCCCCGCAGCGATCCACGCGGCCACAGACGATGCGTGTCTGTGGCCGCGCGTTCGTTGGGGGGCGGCGTCCGTTTCTATTGACACGTCAATAACAGCGTGGACACCGCGATGTGGTCGGAATTGTGTCGATGATCGCGATGGGACGGTGTAAAACGGGCTCGCTGTGCTCTTCCCGACCCTCGAATTCGCGATCTTCTTTGCGGTCGTCCTGCCGGTGTGCTGGGCGCTCAACGAGCGGCTGTGGTCCTGGAAAGCCTTCGTCCTCCTCGCCAGCTACTTCTTCTACGGCTGGTGGGACTGGCACTTTGTCGGGCTGCTCATCGGGCTGACCCTCATCAATCATGCCCTCGCACACCTCCTGCACGTCTCTCGCGGGAAGCGGCGGCGCCTGCTGCTGACCCTCGCCCTGGTCTTGAATCTCGGCACGCTGGCCTTCTTCAAGTACTTTGGCTTCTTCACCCTCTCGCTCGACGCGGTCCTGGCTGCGGTCGACAGCCCCGTCCGCCCACCCCTCGCCGAGATCCTGCTGCCCGTCGGCGTCAGCTTCTTCACCTTCCAGGCGATCAGCTACGTCGTTGACGTCCACCGCCGCCGCGTCCTCCCCACGACGCTGCTCGATTTTGCTGTCTACCTCGCCCTCTTCCCCCAACTTATCGCCGGGCCGATCGTGCGCGCCGCCGAGCTGCTCCCGCAGCTCCGGTGGTGCCGCGATCCTGAGCACATCCCCGTCGGCCGCGCCTTCCGCCTGATCGCGGGGGGGCTCTTTAAGAAGGTCGTCCTCGCCGAGCGGCTCGCGGCCTCTCTGGTCGACCCGGTGTTCGCCGACCCCGCCGCGCACAGCGCCGCCGCGATCTGGCTCGGTGTGTACGGCTACGCCGCACAGATCTACTGTGACTTCAGCGCATACTCGGACATCGCCATCGGCGTGGCCCTGCTGATGGGGCTGCGCTTCCCCGACAACTTCAACGCGCCCTACACCGCGACCAGCCTCCAGGACTTCTGGCGGCGCTGGCACATGACGCTGTCAAAGTGGCTGCGGGACTACCTGTACATTCCGCTCGGCGGCTCTCAGCGTGGCACCCTGAAGACGTACCGGAACCTCATGATCACGATGCTGCTGGGCGGGCTGTGGCACGGGGCGGCGTGGCGGTTTGTGCTGTGGGGAGGACTCCACGGCGGCTACCTGGCCGCCGAGCGGGCGCTGGGCGTGCGCCGGCCGTCGACGGTGTGGGGGGCCTGGGGACGGCGGCTGTGGACCTTCCACTTCGTGTGCTTTTGCTGGATCTTCTTTCGGGCGCCGTCGATGCCGCGCGCGACCGAGGTGCTCTCGGGGATGGTCTCTGCCGGCGGGCCGCCGCTGCCGATCGAGCCGGCGGCGTGGGCGTCGCTGGTCGTCGGGCTCGGAGCGCAGTACATCTCTTCTTCTCGGTGGCGTCGGCTTGAGGATGGGTTCGCCCGCCTCCCGCCGGTCGCCCAGGGCGCGGTCGCGGCAGGGACGCTGGCCGGAATCAACGCGCTCAGTCCCCCCGGCGTCGCTGCTTTCATCTATTTTCAGTTCTGATGCGCCGACCTCCCCTCCGATCTGCACGCGAAGTGCTCGTCGCCCTGTACGTGGCGGCGGGCCTGGCGGCCGTGCTGTGCCGCGGCGATCTTGCTGCGTCGGTCGGGCGCATGGAGCACGGTCCCCTCCGGGAGACGCTGCTCGCGGTGCTGTCCCCAGCCCCAGCCCCAGCCCCGGCGCCGGACGCCGAGCCGACCTTCGCGCCGCTGCCGCTGCTGCCGCCGCTTCCTGAGCCGGTCGCTGAGGTCGCACCCGCAGAGCCCGAGCACCCGCCGTGGTGGCGCACCATCAGCGGGGAGGAGCCCCTGCGGGTGTGGGTCGTCGGCGACTCGCTCGTCAACATGACCGCGCCCGAGATGAAGCGGCAGCTCGAAGCCACCGGCCTCGCGACCGTGCGCGCCGAGAGCCGGCCCAACACCGGCCTCGTCCGCGACGACTTCTTCTCCTGGCCCGACCGCCTCGACCGCCACCTCGCGGCGGCCTCCTACGATGTCATCGTCATCATGATGGGCGCCAACGACAGCCAGAACATGATGGTCGAGCGCAGCCGCATCGACCTGCGCACCGACGAATGGCTCGAAGAGTACGGCCGCCGGGTCGACGTTCTGATGGACAAGGCCGCCGCCTCGGGCGCGCGGGTGTACTGGGCGGGCCTGCCGGTGATGCGCAAGTCTCGCCACCAGCTCACCGCCACGCTCGTCAACCCGGTCGTCCAGGCCGCCGCCGAGGCGCGCGCGCCGGTCCAGTACATCTCGACAAGCGCCCTCTTCGCCGACGAGGAGGGCGGCTACCGCTACTGGGGCCTCAACACCCACGGCCGCAAGGTCTCGATGCGCGACGCCGACGGCGTACACTTCACGATGTCCGGCGCCATCCGCCTCGCCGACCACCTCCGCGCTGCGATCGAGGTCGACTGGCCGCTGTCCGCAGATGCCTCGGCCGCCGACGAGCCGGACTCCGGCCGGCCCTGAAGCGCCTGCAATCTTGCGTGCTGGCCTCCCGTGTCCTGGGAGGTGACGTTGCGTTGGGAGCGTACGCGTGGCTGGACCGGGCCATCGGGCGGAAGCTCACCGAGCCGCGGGGCTAATTGCAGGCACACTCGATCTCCAGGAGGTCGTAGGTGACGCTCCCGGAGGTGTAGGTCGGCCGCGGCTCGTTGTCGCAGGTGTGGACCTGGTACAGCACCGAGCCGGTCGATGTCCGCGTGTAGGTGAGCTGGCTGCCGCCGGTCTCGTCCTCAGCGGACCAGTACTGGTGCTCGACACATCCGTCGTAGCCCGCAGCGGTGCACACGTCGTCACAGGCCGCTGGCGCAGCGGCTTCTCCCTCTACGACGGTCACCTCGGGCAGCGCGCAGCAGCAGGCGACCTCGACCTGCTCGTAGGTCTCTCCGCCGTACACCATGTCGCTCGCGATCGGCGCGTCGCAGGTGCTGACGGGCTCGCTCTCGTAGTACGAGTAGCCGGTCGACCAGTCCAGCCAGCCGTACGTGACCTCTCCCAGCCCGAGGTCCGTGCAGGCGTCGGTGCAGGTCGCGCTGTGCCCGCCGCAGACCTCGGCGCACGAGCCCGCCGAGCCCACCGTGACCGGCGTGGGCACGGTCACCTCTGTGTCGGTGTCGGTGTCGGTGTCGGTGTCGGTGTCGGTGTCGGTGTCCGCCTCGGTCTGCTTGTCGGGCTTGTCGTCCTTGTCTCCATCACAGGCGACCAGTGCTCCGCTCATGGCAATCAGCGCGCCCAGGATCCAGTGCTGCATCAGTCTCTCCGGTGTGCGCGCAGTCTGCCCGCTGGAGCGGGCGGCCGCTGGAGCAGTCAGGTTGTGCTCCCCTGGTCCCAGATGGTCCCGGTGGTGACGCGCGGGGCGCTGCCTTGTTCTCGGCAGTCGGCTCTGGGGTGGCATTTGTTGCTGTGGTGCTGCGGCAGGCTACCTCCCAGCGGGGAGGTGGTTGTGGAGCATCCAGTGGTGCGAAAACGGGGAGCGTCAGCACTGGTCGACTCGCTGCAGCGGCAGTACCGATCTGCTGGGCCAGGGGAGCCGCCGTATGTTCGCGGCTGGCCGTGGCTGGGGGTCGCCATCGACTACGGCAAGGACGCCGGTGGCTTCCTCGCGGGCCTCAAGGAGCAGCACGGCGCGACGTTCTCGGTGTTCCTCGCTGGGAATCGCGTCACCTTCGTCACGGACCCGCGCGACTACGGCGCGGTGCTGTCGTGCAAGGCGCTCGACTTCCACCGCCTCGCCGGGGAGATCTCGTCGATGGGCTTCGGGCACGGGACCGCGTCGCTCGGGCCGCTGGAGGACGACGGCATCATCCGCCTGTCGGTCGACAAGATGCGCGGCGCGGCGCTCGGCCGGATGACCCGCGCCTTCCAGGGCGCCCTGGAGACGGTGCTGCTCGACCAGCCGCTCCCGGAGGCTGATGGCTTCTACGCCTTTGTCTCAGAGGTGATGTTCCACGCAGCCGGCCGCTCGGTGTTCGGTGAGGGCTTCAGCGATCGGGTCTCGAAGGCGGACTTCGAGGCCGTCGACGCTCGTTTTCCACTCCTCGTCGGCGGCGTTCCGGCGGGGCTGCTGGGGGTGCGGCCGGCACGGGCCGCGCTGAGCACGGCACTGTCGGTCGGCTACGACGGCGCGGCCGAGATCATCGCGGACCGCCTGCGCCTGATGGAGAAGCACGACGTCGGCGAAGAGGCCGGGGCGATGCAGCTCGCGTTCTTGTGGGCGCTCCAGGCCAACACCATCCCGGCCACGTTCTGGTCGCTGCTGCTGCCGCTGCGTGACCCCGCCGCCCGCGCGGCGCTCACTGCCGAGGTCCGCGCGGTGCTCGGCGACGCGCCGGCAGACCCCGAGACCGGTCGGCCGCAGCTCGACCGCGACGCGCTTTCGAAGCTGGTGATGCTCGACAGCGCGATCAGCGAGGCGCTGCGGATGACCTCAGGCTCGCTCACCATCCGAGAGGCCCTCGAAGACGTCTCTCTCACCTTGAGCGACGGCAGCACGCTGCCCATCCGCCAGGGGGACCGGGTCGGCATCTATCCGTACCTGATGCACCACGACCCGGCGCTGTACCCCAACCCCGAGGCGTACCAATTCGACCGGTACGTCGACGAGGACGGGAAGCGGAAGCACACCTTCCTGCTCAACGGAGAGCGCCTTCGCACGTACCTGATGCCGTTCGGCGGCGGCGTCAGCATGTGCCCCGGCCGCCATTTTGCGCGCAACGAGATCAAGATCGCGGCGGCGCTGCTGCTCTACCACTTCGACGCCGAGGTCGACGACCAGCCGCTCCCTGCGCTGGATAACAGCCGGGCTGGCCTGGGCATCCTGCCACCGGTCGGTGACGTCACGGTGCGTCTTCGTCGCCGCTGACGCTGCGCGCCTTCAGGTCGCGTGCGACCGCCGCGTCGTCCACGGACGTCGGCTGCGCGGGGCGCTCTGGGTCGAACACGACGATGACGTCGAAGCTGACGTGGGCGCCGCTGTCGTGCCGTGAGGGCGTGGCGCCGAGGCCGCGGTAGCTGATCCGCTGGGCGGGCACGCCTGCCGCGACCAGGGCCTCCCACACCACGCGCGCGCGGTCGACGGAGAGGAGGTAGGGGTCGCCGTCCTCCTCGGGGGAGGCATGTCCGTTGATGACGGTGTGGTCGATGGTCTCGTCGCGGGCAAGCACCTCGGCGATGCGGCCGAGCAGCACCGCGGGCTCACCGCCGACGGCAGCAGAGCCGGGTGTGAAGCGAACCACCTCTCGGATGATGACGGCCTCGCGGGTGATGCGCGAGAGACACTCGGTGTCAGACGCGGCCGGCGCGGCGAGCGCCAGCCAGAGCAGAATGGCGGTCACGGCGCGCCCCCGATGAGGCCCCACTGGTCGCTGCCCCAGCACTGGAGGGTGTCCGCCTCTTCGCCGAACGCGCACAAGGTGTACAGGCCCGCGTCAAAGTGGGTGAACGTGCCCTCGGGTGCAGAGAGATCAGGCTCTGCCTGCCACCCTGAGGTGCGGCAGGTGACGGCTCCGTCCATCGTCCGCGTGCAGGACAGGCCCAGATCGCCGGTGGTGGCGACGGCGGTGCCGTCCAGGGGGGCGTCGTCGATGAGGTCTTCCTGCGGCCCGCCCCAGCAGGTCGCCCTGCCGTAGCTGATGGCGCAGGCGTGGAGGCCGTTGACGCTGACATCGACGAATCGTCCGCTGGGGGTGTCGCTGACGAGGCCGAACCGATCGTCTCCCCAGCAGGAGAGCCTCCCATCCAGATCGATCGCGCAGGTGTTCTCCCAGCCGGAGCTGATGGATTCGAACGTGCCAGCGGGGGCTGCGATGGCTGACGCGTGGTGTTCCTCGTTGCCCCAGCAGTCGATCTGCCCGCCTTCGTCGAGCGCGCAGGCATGGGCACCGCCCGCAGAGATTGCCGTGAAGCGTCCCTCTGGCGGGTCCACGGCTCCCTCTTCGAATCCCCAGCAGTCGATGGTGTTGTCGGCGTGTAGGGCGCATGCGAAGTCGTACCAGCCCCAACCGCCGCCGCTGCTGATGTGGGTGTAGCAGCCTCTGTCGGGGGCTTCGTTGGGGACGTCTTCTCCGCCGTCTCCCCAGCAGGAGATCTGGCCCGAGCTGTCGAGCGTGCAGGCGTTGCCCTGTCCCACGCTGACCGCAGCGAGCCGGGAGCCTTGTCCGGTGACCAGGCTGTTTCCGTCGCCGCAGCCTCTGCCAGATGCGGTGTCGCTGCCGCTGTCGCTGCGGTCGCCGGAGCATGCTGCGATCATGATGGGGAGCACGAGCAGGGGTTTCACGGGTGCTTCTGTGATTTTTGTTTCGAGCG
>Ga0316202_10002878_pt1 | contig 10834 bp, 7 predicted proteins | sample 3monrhotite_MG_FD_204934 | JGI IMG/M metagenome (GOLD analysis project Ga0316202, IMG submission 204934) | Microbial mat bacterial communities from mineral coupon in-situ incubated in ocean water Damariscotta River, Maine, United States -... | ecosystem: Environmental > Aquatic > Marine >...
AGATCTTTCGCCAGAAGACGTCTCCACGGAAGGGCTACAAAGAGGTCAACCTCGCCTCCAGCCGGATCGGCTCCCAGAAGGCCCGCGGCAGCAGCAGCGGCCACATCGACCAGACCACCCTCCAGAAGATCAACACCCCCGAGCAGGACACCCCCACCCGCCAGCCACGACGATCGACGCTGTCTCGTGGCGTGCAGGCCCTGGTTGGTGAGCTGTACCAGGCCGCGACCCACACCCTGACCACGACCATCCAGGCCCGCATCACCGCCAACGGCATCGAGACGCCGCTTGGCGTGCTCACGCTGGGACAGGTCGACTCCGGGCAGGCCATCCTCGACGAGGTCACGACGGTGTTCGGGCAGATGCAGTCGTCTCGGCGAAAGGCCAGCCACGCCACCCGGCTCGCGACGCTGTCCGGCGACTTCTACACCGCGATCCCGCACCGGCTCGGCCGGTCCCGCGCGGCGATGCAGGCTGCGATCCTCGACACCAAAGAAGAGCTGGAGCAGAAGCAGCAGACCCTCCAGCTCATGCGCGACATGCTCCAGGTCAACGGCGACACCAACGTGCTGTTCGACCCTGAGGTCGACAAGCGCTACGACGCCCTCTCCTGCGATGTCGTCGACATCGCGTCCGGCTCCGCCGAGTACCGACGGATCGTGCAGCACATCCAGGGCTCGCTCATCAAGAACAAGCGGATCCGGGTCCAGAACGTCTTCACCCTCCGCCGTCCCTCTGAGCACAACGACTTTGACGCGACCATCGGCAACGAGAAGCTGCTGATGCACGGCTCGCGCATGCACAACTGGGTCGGCATCCTCTCGCGCGGCATCCTGCTGCCCAAGACCGTCGTGAGCCTCGGCGGGAGCCGCACCGACGGCGGCTGGCTGGGGCACGGCATCTACTTCGGCGACGCCGCCTGCACCAGCTACTACTACACCTCTCCCAACAGCCGCGGCACCCGCTACATCGCGCTCGCTGGCGTGGCCTTGGGGCGGGTCAAGAAGTACCGCAAGATCACCTACGGCCTCACCAGCCCGCCCCGCGGCTTCGACTCCTGCCACGGCGTGCGTGGCTCGGAGTTCGCTGACGACGAGTACGTCGTCTACCGCACCGAGCAGCAGAAGCTCCAGTACCTCGTCGAGGTCCGCTGACAGTGCCGGAACAATTCCGCGGCTTCATCGGCACCGGCGCGGGAAGCACCACAGTCACCCTGGACCTGGGGACCGAGGCTGCGACGGTGCATGTCCGCTCTCGCTGGATGGGTGGCCACAACGCCATCGATCTGACCCTCGCCTGCACCCACGAGCCCCGCGGGAGCCACTACGGCGTGCTGATCGTCACGGCGGCCTCGGACGGCTCGCTGCCACCGTGCCCGTGGGCGTTGTTTCTGGAGTATGCCCGCCTGCCACCGCACGACGACGCGCACCCAGGAAGCGACATGCTGGTGGTCAACGAGCGCTTCTCGCTGCTTCTGTGGACGCACCCGCGGCTGGACTACGACGACGGAACGCAGCTTGACCCTGGCGACTATGACGAGCCGGTCGAGAACTTTGCGCACTCCGTCCGGGCGCTGCGGGAGCTTGAGGGTCCGTGGAAGCTCGCAGCTGTGCCACAGTGATCCCAGGGAGGGACTGTGCACAGGCTGATGCTCCTGGGCCTCGCGCTGGGACTGAGCGCGCACGCCGACGGCGAGAAGCGCAAGAAGAAGGTGATCATCAAGGTGGGGATGGTCGGCGAGAGCAACGTCGGCAAGACCTCGCTGGTGGTCAAGTACACCGAGGGCAGCTTCAGCGAGGACTACATCCAGACCCTCGGGACAAGCTGCCGCCAGGACACCGCCTGGGTTGTGGGCTGGCTGCGGCCGTCGGATCAGCCACAGGTGTGGGCGCAGCAGGCTGGCCAGGCACTGGGCGTGCCCGGCCTCGCGGGCGCGGTGCAGGGCATGTTCCCGGCCGGTGCCGCGGTGGCGGTGGCGGTGATGGCCGGCAGCAGGGCCGAGGCCCGCGCGGTGGTCGGTGCCGGCCTCGGTGACGCAGCGCCGAGCCACAAGCCCGCGTCTGTCACCGAGCCCGACGGCATGATTCTGTTGACCACCCGCGGCGCGGCGCCGGAGCGCTGCCTGGCGAACCTGTAGCGGGGGCTCAGGCGGAGGGCGTCAAGCGCGCGACGGCGGCGATCAGCTCGCGGAGCCGGTACGGCTTGTGGAGGATCCCGGCGGCGCCGTCGATGTGTTGGGGGGCGTAGCCGCTGGTGACGAGCACGGGGACCTCGGGCGCGGCGGTGTGCAGGCGGCGGAGGATCTCCTCGCCGCGCATGCCGGGCATGTTGAGGTCGAGCAGGACGATCCGGATCCGGCCCCGCTCGGCGGCGAACAGGCGCAGGCACTGGACGCCGTTCTGGGCGACCAGCACGCTGTAGCCGGCACGCTCCAGGGCCTCGATGGCGATCTCGCGGACGTCGTCGTCGTCGTCGACCAGCAGGACCGCGCCGCTGCCGGACGAGCGCGAGACGACCTCCGGCGGCGGGACGGCGGTGGGGGTCGCCGGCAGGTAGAAGGAGAGCCGGGCGCCGGCCCCCTCGGAGTGGACCGCGATGCCGCCGCCGTGGGCGCGGAGGATGCCCAGCGCTGAGGCCAGCCCCAGCCCGCGTCCCGGCGCGCGGGTCGAGAAGTCGGGGCTGAACATCTCTGCGCGGACGGCCGCAGGGATACCCTCGCCGGTGTCCTCGACCTCGACGAGCGCGTAGCGGCCGGGGGGCAGGTCTGCGCCCTCGGCGATCGGCACCGGGGACGCGGCCTCGACCGCGCGGGCACGGATGGTGACGGTGCCGTCGGCGCCGCCGAGGGCCTCAGAGGCGTTCCGCACCACGCTGAGGAGGGCCTGCTGGAGCCGGCTGCTGTCGCCGGTGATCGGCGGCAGGTCCTCGGACAGCTCCAGCCGGAGCGCGGCCTGGGGCGCGCTGGCCGCGCGCAGCAGCGGCTCGGCCTCGGCGACGAGGCGGCTGAGGTCGAGCTGCTGCGCGGCGTGGCCGTCGCGGCCCGCGAGCGCGAGGAGCTGCGCGTTGAGCTGGGCGGCCTGCTCGGCGGCGGCGAGCAGCAGCTCGACCCGCTCGGCGACCGGGCCGTCGGCCTGCATCGCCACCAGGCCGGCGTGGCCCATGACCGCGACCAGGAGGTTGTTGGCGTCGTGTGCGACCCGGCCGGCGAGGGTCTCCAGGCTCTCCAGGCGCTCCGCGCGCTGCAGCCGGTCCTCCAGCGCCTGCCGCTCCGCAGCGAGCGCGCGCTCGGGGCGGGCATCCCGGATGACGATCAGGACCGACGGGCTGTCGCCGGCCCGCGCCGGGAGCGCGGCGGCGGTGACCGCGGCCGGGATCGGCGTGCCGCTGCGGTCGAGGAAGCGCAGCTCGCGGGTCTGGGGCTGGCTGTCCGGCCCGCCGACCTCAAACAGCAGCCGGTGCCCAGCGTCCTCAGAGCCGTCCGCGGCCAGGAAGGTGACCAGCGGCTCGCCGACCAGATCTTCCCGCGCGGCGCCCAGCAGCGCCTCGGCGGCGTCGTTGGCGGTGAGCAGCCGGCCGGCGCTGCTGGCCACGAGGACCGCGTCGGTCACCACCGCCAGCAGCCGCTCCAGGGTCGCCCGCCGCGCCGTGACGTCGTCGACGAACGCGATCGTGCGGTGGCGCCCTGCGGCACCGGGGAGGGGCACGAGCCGCACCGACAGCCACTGTCGCCCGCGGCGCAGGTCTGCCTCGGCGCCCTGGCGGCCGGCGAGGGCCTCAGACAGCCCGGAGTCTTCCGCGCCCAGCAGCTCCATCAGGCTGCGGCCGGTGGGCACCTCCTCGCCGAGCAGCGCCTGGAGGTGGGGGTTCGACCAGCGGATCCCGCCCCCATCCTCGACGAGGGCGAGCCCGGCGTCGACGCGACGCGCGACCTCCGACAGCTCGCTGAGGCGCAGGAGCATGCGCGAGCGGCTGACCGAGACCGCGCCCGAGACCGCGGTGAGGATCGCCAGCCCGCCGATCACAACGGCGGGCTCGACCTGGACGCTGGGGCTGAGGGCGACCGCCAGCGAGACCAGGGCGACCTGGACCGCGTAGAACAGCAGCAGCGCGCGGGCGTTGAAGAACAGCAACCCCAGCGCCGAGATGCCGACAAACAGCATCAGGGTCCGCTCGGGCGAGAACGACTCCTGGACGACGACGGTGAGGAACCAGATCGAGAAGCCATAGGCGAAGGCGTGCAGCAGCAGGGTCGCGTGCCGTTGAGCGGCCTCCGATGCCGCGGTCGCCACGGCGATGGCCACCAGCAGGCCGGCGATGGCGGCCCGCTGCGGCAGCAGGTCCGGCGCGCCGCCGGGCAGCCAGTGGAAGGCGAGGACCGCCACGGCGGCAGACACGGCGAAGCCGCACACCGCCTGCACGCTGAGCTGGTCGATCCCAAGTTTTGTGCCCGCCATGCGGGGCATGGTGCCACGCGGCCCGTCGCAGGGTCAACGCTGCTGGCGAGGCAGAAAATCTCACGATCGGCAGCCGGTGGCCGATGCGGCTCTCGCCAGCCCGGAGCATCCATGAGAGAGGAAGTGTCGCTTCTGTTTGAGACGGTCCGCCAGTGGGTGGTCCTGGAGGCGGACGCGCTGTTGTTGTACGACGGAGACCGCTCCTCGGCAGCCCGCCCGCCGCTGGAGCGGCGGGTCCTGGGCCTGATCCGGGCCGCGCACCGGGCACAGGATCGCGGCGAGCGTCGGCGCCTGGTCGCGGTCCTGCCGGCCTCCAGCCACCCGATCTGCGAGAGCTGGTCGTCCCTCCCGGCGCTCCGGCGGCACATCCGGCGGCTGGCCGAGGCCACCCCGGCGCTGGCCTGGCTGGAGGCCGCGCCGGCCCGCTGGGCCGCGCTCCAGGAGATGGTGACCTGGCTGCCGGCCCCGGACGAGCAGGCCCCGATCCGGGCGCAGGCGCTGGAGGCGCTGCGCCGGGACGCGCGGACCGCGGGCCTGCCGGCGGCGCTGACGCTGTCCTTCTTGTCGCACACGATCCAGTCGGCGCCCAGCGACACGGCGCTCCGGCTGCGGGTGCTCGACGACGCGGCGCTGCGGCGGGTGCTTTCGGGCGGCCCGGAGGCGCTCTCGGACTGGGCGGTGTCCGCAGAGGACGCGCGGCAGACGATGCGGCGGCTGGCCCTTCCGGCGGCGGTGCGCGAGGGGCTGGTGACCAGCCCGGCGCTCGACAGCCCGCCCCCACCGGCGACACAGATCCGGTGGCCGTCGCAGATGCTCCAGCCGACCGCGGCGGTGGTCCCCTTCCAGGGGATGTGGGACCTGGAGGGCGCGCTGCTGACCTGGTGCGCAGGCCACAGCCGCCGCAGCGGCCGGGTGCTGATCGGGCCGCCGGGCTCGGGCAAGCAGCGGCTCGCCCACACGCTCCAACAGCAGCTCCACCGCGTGGGCTGGTCGTCGTCGGTGCTCGGCGACGCGCCGCCGCCGGCCAGCCTGGGCTCGGACCACCTCCTGATCGTGCCCGACGTCTCTGCGCGGGTCGCCGAGGTTCGCGCGGCGCTGGAGTCATCGGGGCGCCGGCGGCTGCGGGTGCTGTGCCTGGCAGGCGGAGAGGGGACGTGGTGCGCGGCCTTGTCGGGCGTCACCTCGCTCCGCATCCCGGAGATCGCGCCCACGGAGCGGGCAGCCCGGCTCCGGCTGGCTGCCGCCGCGCTGGCACGCCAGCAGGGCCGCAAGCTGCCCTGGGTGATGGCCCTGCCGGACGTCTCCGCGCTGCGGTGGCCGCTCCAGCTCCAGATGGCCGCCCTGGGCGCGCTGCGCGGCAGCGCGGACCGCAGCCCGGCGCAGGGCGCGCTGGATGCCGAGCGGCGCGCCTGGCGCAGCGCGGGGGTCGACCGAAAGCAGATGGTCGCCCAGCTCACCGACGCCGCGCTCGGCGCCGGCCCGTGGCCGGCCAGCTACGCCGATGCTCCGCTGCCGGCGGCTCTGGCGGGCGCCCTGGTCACGGAGCACCTGCGCACGGACCCGTCGCCGCTCCAGCGGGCCGAGCCCGCGACGGCGCTCGCGCTGCTCGACCTCCTCGCCGAGGACGAGCCCGCGGCCCGCGAGTGGATGCGGCAGGTCATCCTGGCGGACCCGCCCGCCCGGATCCCGATCGCCGCCCGGATCGCTGCCGCGTGCAGCCCGGATCCCCACAGCCGGCCGCTCGGCGGGCTGCTCGCGGAGCTGGGCCACCGCTTCGCGTCCGCTGGCAAGAGCCCCTCGACGCCGATGCGGGCGCTGACGGTCCACTACAGCCACCAGATCCTCGCGCCCTGGCACCTCCTCGAAGAAGAGGATGGCACCGCCATGGAGATGGCCGCCAACGCCGGCGGCCGGGCACCGCACACCGGGCGGGCCGCGGCGCAGCCGGCGCCGCTCGCGGAGCAGGCCTGGGAGCACCTCCGCCACCGCATCGACGTGCTGCTGCCGCACCAGATCCGGGCGCTCGACCTGCTCGACCAGGAGCACCGCGGCTCGCCGCACGAGAGCCTGGCCCGGCAGCGGGTCGAGCTGCTGCTGGAGCTGTGTGCGCGCGCGCCGTCGCGGCTGGTCCACCTGGAGGGCGCGGTCAACGACCTGGGCGCGCTGCTGTCGGCGGGGCACCTCTCGCCGGAGGCCGCGCCGCTGTCCGGCGATGGACTCAGCGACGACGAGCGCCAGCAGGCCCGCGCCGCGCACCGGCAGCTCCACGAGGCGTTCGCCCACCGCGGGGCGCGCAACAACGCCGCCGCGGCGAGCGCGCTGGCGGAGGCGGCGCGCCTGCTGCGCGGCCTCAGCCAGCGCCACCCGGCGCTGATCGCCTCGGACCTGCTGCACACGACCCTGGAGATGGCCGCCCTCGGCCGGAACCTCGGCCGCCCCCGCGAGGCCGCCGCGACCCTCCAGGCGCTGCTCACGCCGCTGGAGCAGATCACCCGCGACTACCCGGTCCACTGGCCCCGCCGGAGCACCATCCTCGGCAACCTCGCGCTGCTCCAGTCCGTCAGCGGAAACGCCCACGACGCGCGCGCGTTCGCGGAGCAGGCGGTCGCCGCCGCGCCGAAGACAGACGCCTCGACGCTCGGCCGGCTCGACCGGATCTCTGCGCTGCGGATCCAGATCCTCTGCGACGACGAGGCCCGCGCGGCGCCGCGCTGGGCCGAGATCGCGTCCCTGATCAGCGCGCTGGCGTCGTACCGCCCGGCGCTGTACCGTCCGTACCTCGCCGTCGAGCACGACCGCGCGGCGCGGCAGGCCGCCGAGCAGGGCGACCGGATCGCCGCGCGCGGCCACATGGAGCAGACCGCCGAGGCGCTGGCCGAGCTGAACGCGCTGAACGCGGACCTGTATGCCCCGTTCCAGGGCCTGTCGCTGCACAACCTCGGCGCCCGGATGCGCGCCATCGGCGCTCACCGGGCGGCGACCGACCTGACGCTGGACGCCGCAGAGGCGTACCGCCGCCAGGCCCGCCTGGGCGGCGAGACCTTCCTGCCGGACCTGTCCGCGACGCTGAGCAACCTGGGCGCGATGCTGGCGACCGACGGCCAGCTCGACCACGCCCTGGCGCTGACCCGCAAGAGCATCGGCGTGAGCTGGGGCGGCGCGCCGCCGGAGGCGCTGGCGCGCATGCCCTCGATCCGTCGGCTTCTGATCGAGCCGCTGCCGCCGCTTCCGGGCGCGCCGGACTCGCTGGTGGTCCGTGCGCGCATGCGCGCGGGCACGGCCCGGCGGCGGCCCTACTTCCTGTGGCACCTGACCCTGCTGGCCGCCGCCCTCGCCGAGGGCGAGGGCGACCTGAGCGACCGGATCGCGTCGGTGTGGCGCTTCGAGGTCTCGAAGCCAGCCCAGCTCCGGCCGGGCCTCGCGACGGCGCTGCACAACCTCGGCGTGCTGCTCGGCCTGGGCGGCCAGGCCGCCGCCGGCGCCGAGGCGCTGGAGGGAGCTGCGGCGGTGCTCCGGGTGCTCCACCAGGACGCGCCCGCCCAGACCGCCCGCGACCTCGCGCTGGCGCTGGCGGACCTCAGCGCGCTGCGAGACCTGCTCGCCGACGCGGTCGCGGCCGAGGCCGCTGCCGCCGAGGCCCTGTCGCTGCTGCCGGACGACGCGACCGAGGAGCGCGCCCAGGCGCTGCTCAACCGCAGCGCGGCGCTGCTCGCGCTCGGCCGCAACCAGGCAGCGATCACCGCCGCCGCGGACGCCGCGGACGCCGCGCTCCGGCTGCCCGCGATCCGGACCGCCGCGCAGCACAACCTCGCCGCCGCGGCCCTGGCCGCCAGCCAGCCCCAGGTGGCCTTCGAGGCCAGCCGGGACGCCCTGCGCTCGGCGCCGCCGGAGCTGTCCCCGGCGCAGCGCGCGCTGCTGGCCCAGACCCACCGGCGCGCCGCCGCGGCCGCGGCCCGTGCCCCCATCGCCGAGGCCCGGATAGACCCGGTAGCGTGATCGACGACCTGGGCGCTGCATCATCGGGACGCTGCCTCGCGCGTGTGCGCGGCGGCGCGATCGTGCTCGCCGAGGGCAGCCGCAGCCGCGCGTCCGCAGAGGCCGCCCTCGCCTGCTGCGACAGCCTCGACGACCCCGAGAGCAGCCCCCTCCTCGCAGCCAGCGCCGCGCTGCGCCGGATCAACACCGCGCCGGCCTGCGCCGGCAGCCGGGTCGGCATCCTGTACGCCGAGCACCCACGCCGGGCCTCGCTCGCACACATCGGTGACGTCAGGCTGTGGCGCTGCCGCGGCCGGCTCACCGAGCAGGTCTCCGACAGCACGGCCGCGCTGTCGGACGCCGCTGGGCTGGCGGGCGCCCGCCCCCAGATGCTCCGCCTCGACCTCCCGCCGGGCACGCGCGTCGTCGCAGGCACGCGCGGCATCGCGGCCCTGTCGGTGCTCGACATCTACACGCTGCTGTCTTCGGCGCGGGGGGCGCAAGCCACGGCCGAGGCCCTGGTCGCGCTGGCGGCGGAAGCCGGCCAGGACATCGCCGTCGGGGTCGCGTACGCGACGCGGCGGACGACGCGATAGTCTCTGGGTACCACAGGAGGCACACATGCGGCAGCAGATCAACCCCACCCCGGACGGCCGCATCTGGATCCTGTGGGACGGGGACTGAGGCTTCTGACGACGCGCGGCCGCCTGGTTCAGGCGGCGGGACTCCCGCTCGCGCGTGGCAACCATCCCGTACCAGCAGATGCCAGCCCCGACGATGACGCCGGAGCTGGCGGACGCCTGCGCGCGCGCGGTGCACGTCGTCTGCCCAGACGGCACGCTGCTGCGGGCCGGGCACGGCTGCCTGTATGTGCTCCGGGCGGTCGGGTGGTGGTGGCTCGCGCCCCTGTCGGTGCCGCCGCTGCTGTGGCTCGTCGAGCTGGGCTACCAGCTCGTCGCGCGGAACCGGCGCTTCTTCGCCCGCTTCATCTTCCGGCGGGAGTAACGGCGGTGGGCCGGATAGAGCGGAACGCATGAGCTTCCTGGAGCGCGCGAGCGCGCTGCCTGTCCTGGGGATGGGCGTCTCAACAGAGTACGGAGCGGCGCGCGCGCCGGGCTCCCTGGACCTGCGCACCCTCCGGCGGGAGGCCCCACAGCACGGGCGCTTCCTGGAGGTCGGCGTCGAGATCGCCAAGGGCATCGACGCCGACGCCCGCGGCTGGGCGCAGGCGGGCCTGCCGACGACGTACCACTTCCTCGACGTCAACCTCGACGAGCCCGAAGACACGGACGACGAGCCCTGGCTCGACGACGTGCGCGCGGCGATCGACACCCTCAAGCCGGCGTGGCTGTGCGGGGACGCGGGACTGTGGCACTTCGGCCCGCGGGACCGCAACCACATGCTCCTGCTGCCGCCGATCCTGACCGCCGACAGCGCCGACGCGATCGCGGCGGGCATCCGGCGGCTGCGGGCGGCGACCGGCCTGGAGGTCCTCCCCGAGAACCCGCCGGGCAGCCTGTTCGTCGGGGACATGGACCTGCTGTCCTTCTTCGCGCGGGTCGCCGAGCAGGCCGACACCGGGCTGCTCATCGACTGCGCGCACCTCGCGATGTTCCAGCGCTTCGCGGGCCGGCAGGCGCTCGACGGGCTCGACGACTTCCCGCTGGAGCGGGTGGTCGAGCTGCACGTCGCGGGCGGCACGACCCGCACGGGGCCGGGCGGCTTCACCTGGGTCGAGGACAGCCACACCCCCACCCCCCTGCCCGAGACCTGGGCCATCCTGGAGCACATCGCCGCCCGGGCGCCGAACCTCAAGGCGGTGGTGGTCGAGTGCGAGCGAAACCCGCTGCCGGCGTGCCTCCCGCTGATGTCCCGTGTGCACGACATGCTGCGCGGCAGCGCCCTGGAGGACGCGTGACCCCCAGCCAGGCCCTCCAGCGCGTGATCGTGCGCATGCTCTACGACCCGTCTCTGGTCGCGCGGGTCTACAGCGGCGCCACCCCCGCGCCGCTGACCGCCGCGCAGGCAGACCTGCTCCGCCGCCAGCCGCGCGGGGCCTGGGGCACCGATCCGTACCGTGCCAGCCGCACGCTCCAGGCGCTCATCGAGGAGTACCCCGCCGCGGCGTCGCTCACCGGCGCCCCACCGCTGCACGCCTTCTTCCGCAGCGACGCCTTCCACGACGCCATCATGGCGCGCGCGGTGCTCGCGGACGCCTTCGGCGCCTGGGTGGAGCCCGCCGCCGGGCCGGTCGCGCGGCTGGAGCGGGCGGTCTCGGCGCTGCGCCGCCGGAGGCCGGTGCCGCTGGCGGCCGGGCAGCTCCGCTGCGCCACGAACCTCCAGCCGGTCAGCCTGCCCGCTGGCACGCTGCCCGCCTGGCAGGCCCTCTCTCAAGCGCTCGGCCC
>Ga0316202_10002879_pt1 | contig 10833 bp, 9 predicted proteins | sample 3monrhotite_MG_FD_204934 | JGI IMG/M metagenome (GOLD analysis project Ga0316202, IMG submission 204934) | Microbial mat bacterial communities from mineral coupon in-situ incubated in ocean water Damariscotta River, Maine, United States -... | ecosystem: Environmental > Aquatic > Marine >...
TCAATGGTGCCATTGATTACGCCGCTATCAAAGCCAAACAAAAAGCCGCCGATGGTGGCCACTATGGTGATCATTATGATCAGGCCCATATTGGTTTCATCTGGCACAGAGCCAATCTTTAATCCCTCAGATGTCATCATACTCCCCTACGATAAATCGATATTGATGTGCCGTCTCCCCAGCGTCGGTATTGACAGCGCTGTCAGCAGCGACTGTTATGCCATCCTTTTTTGTGTTTGTCTATTGCTGCTCCAGCAAGCAAAGCGCAGTATCCCACACCCCCCCCGATGCCATGGCAAACGTAGCCAATGCGCCTCTAAACAACCAAACAAGAACCCGGCATTTTATCTTTCGAAACCCCTCCAATTCGCCACCGAGCGGGTGCGGCGATGCCCGCAATTGCAGAATGTTACGCGAAAATGAAATTTTGGGCTTGGCAGACGCTTTTTTTTCAGTATAAAGGCGACACCCACGGCGCTTCGGCGTGTGCGGGGCGATCGATGATCCGCCTTAGCTCAGTTGGTAGAGCAGGTGACTGTTAATCACCTTGTCGCTGGTTCGAGCCCAGCAGGCGGAGCCAATAAAGGAAGTCCGGGATGAAAATCCCGGGCTTTTTTTGGATAAAGCTCGGCGAGTTCCTCCATTTTTTTGCCTGTCAAAACCAGTATGTGGCAACGCTGCATTTGCATATACAACCGAATAATACAGCTTTTGCATCCTGCCTGAAATCTAATAACCTCAAAGACAAATCATTGACAAATATAGCAATCCCAAGACCAATAGGTTCAGGGATAATGAATCAACAGCACCGATGAATCGTTGCCCCCTGATTTTCTTATTTTGGAGCATGCACAATGGACCCAGTCAGCGCATTGACAACAGCAAGCCACAGTGGGGCAGCATCACTGATCCCCACGCTTTTGGTTCTTGTTGTTGCTGTGTGGATAAAGCGCCCGATAGAAGCGCTGCTGGCAGGCGTGATTGTTGGGGTTATCATGATCCACGGCACAGGTTTTGTGGGTGCGATTGCCGAAACTGCTTTACGAACCCTAAAAGATGACGATCTGATCTGGATCATTCTGGTGTGCGGCGGCATGGGCAGCCTTATTGGCCTGTTCATTCGTACCGGCAGCTTACACGCCTTTATGGAAAAGGTCACCGGCGGCGTGACCACACGATTTGGCGCGCTGATGGCAACCTGGATTATGGGTGTGGTTCTGTTTGTAGATGATTATTTGAATTCAATAACAGTAGGCGCTGCAATGCGCCGCATTACCGACCGTTTCAAGATTTCCCGCGAAATGCTGGCCTATGTTATCGATTCTACCGCCGCGCCGGTCAGTGTTATCATCCCGATATCAACATGGGCGGTGTTTTTTGGCACACTTTTGGTGAATGTTGGCCTCGCCGAGGAAGGCCACGGGATCGAAGCCTATATCAGCGGTATCCCCTATATGCTGTATCCGTGGATCGCAATATTGATGGTGCCTTTGGTAGCGGCTGGCAAAATGCCGCTTTTGGGGCCGATGAAAAAGGCCGAAACCCGCGCAATGGAGCATGGAAAATGCATTCCGCCCGGCGCAGAGCATATCCACAAGGCCCATCTGGCAATTCAAGAGCGTCACGACGTTAAAAAACAGACTTGGTTGTTTGTTTTGCCGCTGATTACGTTGGTTGGCCTAACGCTTTATTTCGACCTTGAGTTCCTGCGGGCCACTATTGCAACCCTCGGCCTTACGATTGCGGCGATACTGATTTTCCAGGTTTTAGATTTGCATGATACGTTTGATACCGTGCTCGAGGGTTTCAAAACCATGATCGAGCCGCTGGCTATTATCTTTACCGCCTATATGCTCAAAGACGTTAACGAAGCCCTTGGGCTAACCACTTATATCATTGAGTTGACACAGCCCTATATGACGGCCTCAACCCTGCCCTTCATTATATTTGGGGTTATGGGCGTGATCGCATTCGCCACTGGATCAAGCTGGGGCATGTTTGTAATCGCCCTGCCGATCATAGCCGAGCTTGCCCTAGCGACCGATGCGAACATTCCCTTGGTTATTGGGGCTACGCTGTCGGCCAGTACATTTGGCAGCCACGCCTGCCTGTATGCCGACGCTACCGTGCTGACAGCGCAAAGCTGTGGCACCACCGCAATTCAGCATGCGCTGACCCAGTTGCCCTATGCGCTGCTCGCGGCAGCCTTATCGCTCATTGGATTCGCTATTTTGGCGTAAAGAAAAAATATCTATGGTTACTGATGCTCGGGTTCTCAAACCAAAACGATTACACAGCGCTGTAGCCGTGGTTTCTTCTTTGAACCTAGGGTCAGGCCTCATTAATGTGGTTTACTCAGCAAGGGAGGATTTTATCATGGCGCAGGAGATAACATGCAGAAATAGCGGGGCTATTTCAAATGTTGTCGACGCACACCACGGTACAAGCATCCTTGCCCCTTTGGGGGGGGCAGGCACCGAGGCGAATTGGCAGCGTCACAAGCCCTCATCAAGGGAACCACCCTTGATTTCAGCTTCCTCCTTCCCAATTCGCCTCGGTGCCTGACTGAGCTAAACCACATTAATGAGGCCTGACCCTAGCTATAAACGAATTGTCTGTTTCACGCAAAATGCCGCTCAATTATAGTGTGCGCGCGGGAACCAGTTTTCAAAATTCTCTTTGTGGAGCAGCCTTATGTACGCGCTTTTCCTCACGCTTTTAACGCTGACTTTTTTCAGTTTTTCCTTACGCGGAGTACCCGCTGTTGGCCTGACTGATAGCCTGACTGATAGCCTGACTGATAGCCAGTCTGAAACACAAAATTCAAGAACAGACCTTGATTTTATGATCGGCACATGGCGTGTCGCAGGCCGAGCTCAGCAGGACGATGGCACGTACAGCAATGAAACCATCTCAATGCGAACGGTAACGCCGCTGTTCGAAACTGGCGCGACCCCTGGTATGATGATTCACGGTTACCCGCCTAAAAATGAAACGACAGGGGCTAGCCCGTTTGGCATAAACTATTACGAAGTATACTATATGATCGTTTTCCATGAAAAAACCGGTGAGTGGCGTGGCATTTCTCACAATTCACTTGGCAACCGGAAATGGCTAGACGGACACCGTGATGGCGACGAGTTTTACTTCGATCAGCGCGGTGAGCTTTTTCAGGCTGCAAAAGGCTTGGTACGGTTCACTTTTCACGACATTACTACTGACGCCTACAAAGTACGTTTTGATTATTCTCCAGATAATGGGAAAATATGGACAAAAGCGACTTTCATAATGGATGCCGTACGCGTGCCAAAGTAGCCATTGAACCCACGAAAAACCCAATTTGGTGATAAATTGCAACATCACGTGTAAAAGTTGAATTGTGCCCTGAAAAAACCTCAATAACTACTTGTTTTTGGCGTTTTTGCACGGTATTCCGGTTCGAATGCTGGAAATTCCATTCCGGTCAGATCATCAAATCACATGGAACCTCAGATGCGCAAATTTCTTTTAACGGCCTTGCTTGCAAGCACACCAATTTCAGCGGCGATTGCTGATGATGAAAATCATTTTTACGGTGGTTTTGAATTGGGCCTTTCCCATTCCCCGTCTAGCGACCTTGTGCGTGCTGGCGATGGCCTGAATTTAAGCGCTGATAAAAATTGGGGCCCGGTCGGCGGGCTGTATTTTGGCAAAAAAACCGGGAAAAACCGTTTTGAACTGGAATATCTTTTGCGCCGAGTTCAATTCAGCAACATTGACGTATTAAACGCTGGCGCAACCTCGCTTGCCAGCACAGGCCGTTATCAGGCAGGTGGCTCGCAGAAAACGTCGAGTTTCATGTTTAATATGTGGCGCACATTAGCAGGCGGCGAAGATTGGTCCTTCCTCGGCGGCATCGGCGCCGGTCTTAGCCATGTCACGCTCGATCGTTTCCGCAGCGGCCGGAACGAGCTGGTGAATACCGCAGATTGGGCTCCTGCCCTGCAAGCCATGGCGCAGTTGGTAAAACCTATTGGCGCTGGCCTCGAGGCTGGCCTCGGGTACCGGTACCATCATAATTTTTCTTCAGATTTTAAAACTAACCTGGGGACCGCTGATTACAGCCCATCCCACCACGAAGTTTTTGCCCGGATTAGCTGGCGTTTTGGCGGCGAACCGGCTGCGCCAAAAGCGGCCGCCGCGCCAACGCCGGTTGTCGCACCTGCGCCGCGCAAACCAGCGATAACAGCAGTGGCCCCACGCCCAGACAAGCCACTCACGCGTGCTATCGTCATGGAGCCTATGCCTCTGCCGACGCCTTATATTGTTTTCTTTGATTTTGACAAGGTCGATATAACCGCGCCTGCGGCCCAGATCATCGCAGATGCGGCGCACGGCTTTAAAGAGTTTAAGGCTATCGAAATACAGGCGTCTGGTCATGCTGACCGCTCAGGTCCGGCTAAATATAATGGTGCGTTAGCGCAAAAACGTGTTGAAGCGGTGCGTGATGCTTTGGTTCGCGCGGGCGTGCCTGCGGATAAGATCAAACTGTCTAGCCACGGCGAAGACAAAATGCGCGTTAGCACCAAAGATGGCACGCGCGAAAGCCAAAACCGCCGCGTGGAAATCAAGCTGGTAAGATAGAATATTTTTGGTGGGTCTAACCATGGGCCCACCAATATCCTTTTATTCAAAGACTGCACCGGACATGGGTTTCATTGGGAATCCGGTTGTATTGTTTGCGGTGCAGCTTCGTTGAGCAGATTTGGAAAAAGCCTTTGCGCAAGCTGCGCAGGCTTTTGCTGATATTAAAAAACATCACCGGGTTTTCGCTTCACAACGTTTTGCAGGGCGCACGTATTCCACCGGCATCAACGACAAAATGGCCAGCGGATGCGATGATTTGGCAGATAATTCTGCTGCCAATTTTGTGCGGCTACAAAATTGGCTGGCATTAGTACTGGCACGTGAAATTCGGTCAGCAACTTTTGCAATATAAGCAGCAACAGGCAGCGCCCCAACACGCTTCAGATATGTATTTAGGGCTTTCTGGGTCTGCACCAGATAGGGCCGATTTTCCAGAATGAAGCTATTATACAAAAGGGGCAGATCAGTATGCCTGTGGCCTTTGCACTGCAATACGGCCACCCTGAGCTGGGTTTCCACATAACGCACTTGATCCGCTTCGATTTCGTCGGGCTGGATACATTTATCCACGGCCTGCGATGCTGACGATACCAACAGAATCGCAGCCAATAAGCCCTTGAGCGGCCTTTTCATAGTTTTCTCCTGCTTTACTGTCATGCCTGTCAATCAGCCTGCATGGCAAATATGAACGAAATCTTAAAGAAAAAATTCATCAAAAATTAGACTAAGATTTTAATTTAATTGGATTTTTTCCAGTTCCTCAGTGGGGCGCCAGAAGCAGAGATCAGGGCGGCTGTTCCTGTAGAAAGGATCACCGCCTGTACAAATAAGACGATGGGCTCGCCCGAAATGGGAATAGCCAGCAATTCCCCCTTGCTAATCGTGCGGAAACCCTTAATTCTGGGCACTCAAAATTCTCGGGGAGGGAACAATAATGTTAAAGACTTGGTTTAAAATCACGCTGTGGAAACGCATTTTGGGCATGCTTGTTATGGGCATTGTCGTTGGCTCATGGTGGGGTGAAGGTGCCTCCAGTATTGCCTGGATGGGCGAAATATTCATCCGCCTGATCCGTATGGTGGTCGTGCCGCTGGTATTTGTCACGCTGGTTGGTGGCATTGTCGCTATGGGGGATCCTAAAAAACTAGGTTCGTTGGGCGCTAAAACGCTGGGGCTTTATATTGCTACAACGGCAGTAGCCATCACCATTGGCCTAACGTTAGCAGCACTGATCCAACCTGGTATCGGCATTGACTTGGGCACAAACTCCAAATCAATTCCCGGCGCGGGAACGCTGGCCGAGCGGATACTGGGCATCATTCCTCTTAATCCAGTCGCGGCGCTTGCTGATGGCAATATGCTTGCAATCATCTTTTTCTCGCTGCTGCTGGGTGTGGGCATATTGTTGACCGGAAAAAAAGCAGAACCTCTGGCTAAACTGTTTGATGCGGGTTCTGAAGTGATGATCAAAGTCACGCACATCGTCATGGAAACCGCGCCTTTCGGCGTATTTGCGCTAATCGCTGGTGTGGTCGGCGAAGGCGGAGTAACTAAATTATTTGCTGTTGTGCCATTGGTTTTAGCGATTGTTGGAGGCTGCTTCCTTCATATGATTGTCACCTACGGTGCTATTATGAAATATTTACTGAAGCTCCCAGTCCTGCGGTTTTTTCAAGGCGCACGCGGCGCACAGCTAGTGGCCTTTTCCACGTCGTCAAGCGCTGCTACCCTGCCCGTTACCATGGCAGTGGCGGAAGATAATCTGGGCATCAAACCTGCCGTTGCTTCCAGTGTATTGCCGCTTGGGTCCACCATCAACATGGATGGCACGGCGCTCTATGTAGGTATTGTTGCGGTATTTGCAGCCCAGGCCTTTGGCATACCCCTTGGTCTGACTGACTATTTATTGATCGCGGCCTCGACCACGATGGTTTCCATTGGCGCGGCCGCAGTGCCTTCGGCCGGGTTGTTTTTACTGGCCGCTGTGATGCAAGTGATTGGTGTTGATGCAACGCAGACTGCCCTTGTGGTTGGCTTCCTGTTCCCGTTTGATCGGCCTTTGGATATGCTGCGCACAGTGGTGAATGTGACGGGCGACCTTACCGTCGCTACGAGTGTCGCAAAATGGGAAGACGAATTCGACGAAAAAAGCTTCCGCGCTGCGCCTATTGAGTAGCCTATAAGATAACCCTATTAAAACGGGTTCAAAAAACAAATGCCGGGTGCTATAGAGCGCCCGGCGTTTTTGTTTTATAAGGTTTATCATGACGACTGAAAATATACATACGAAGAAAAAAGCAATCGTCCTGCTATCGGGCGGGCTAGACAGCGCGACCGTGGTGGCTATGGCGCAAGCGCAAGGCTATGAGGTTTACGCGCTTTCATTCAGCTACGGCCAACGCCACAGCGTGGAACTGGAGGCAGCAGCAGCGCTTGCAAAACATATGAATGTCGCCGAGCATAAAACAGCAGTGCTCGACCTGCGCCTTTTTGGCGGCAGCGCACTGACAGCCGACATTGACGTGCCAAAGGACCGGCTTGACGATAAACCGAATGAAATTCCGATCACCTATGTGCCCGCCCGCAATACCATTTTCCTGTCGTTTGCGCTGGCTTACGCCGAAGTCGTGGGGGCGAAGGATATTTTCATCGGGGTGAATGCGCTGGATTACAGCGGCTATCCTGACTGCCGCCCTGAATATATTGCATCCTTTCAGGCGATGGCAAACCTCGCCACCAAAGCCGGTGTCACCGAAGACGAACGCATGAAAATTCAAACGCCGCTGATCGCGATGAGCAAAGCCCAAATCGCTGCCGCGGGTACAAAACTGGGCGTCGATTATGCCATGACGATCAGCTGTTATGACCCGAACGACAAAGGCGAGGCTTGCGGCCACTGTGACAGCTGCCTTCTGCGGGCAAAGGGTTTTGCCGAGGCTGCTATTGCCGACCCTACCCGGTATCAGGGAGGCTAAAAGATGCCACCATATCATCCGTCCTTCACGAGCACTCTGGCGTCATTAACGTCTAATCTCGTGTCATTAACGTCTAATATGTTGTCATTCCCGCGAAGGCGGGAATCCATACGCCGATTCACATTAGTTCCAACATCAACCATAGATTCCCGCCTTCGCGGGGATGACGGCGAAAATTGATGGTCTATACGGTCAAAGAAATATTCTACACACTGCAAGGCGAAGGCGCACAGGCTGGGCGTCCAGCGGTTTTTTGCCGCTTTGCGGGCTGTAACCTTTGGACCGGGTTAGAGCGCGACCGCACCGCAGCCATCTGTCAATTCTGTGACACCGATTTTATTGGCACCAACGGCGAAGGCGGCGGCAAGTTCAAAACTGCGGTTGATTTAGCGGCGGCTGTTAAGGCCGCATGGCAAGGCGCGGGCGGCAAACCACTGGTCGTTTGTACCGGCGGAGAACCCCTGTTGCAGCTCGACGCAGCTTTAGTGGAGGCCTTCCACGCGGCAGACATTGAAATCGCCGTTGAAAGCAACGGCACGCTTGCCCCGCCTGACGGCGTTGACTGGCTGTGTATCAGCCCCAAAATCGGTGCTGAAATGATCGTGACAGCTGGCCAGGAACTAAAACTGGTATATCCGCAGACAGACGGTGATCCGGCACAGTTTGAGGGTCTGGATTTTGAGCATTTTTTCCTGCAACCAATGGACAGCCCAACCCAAGCCGAGAATACAGTCGCAGCCGTGGACTATTGCAAAGCCCACCCCAAATGGCGCCTAAGCCTGCAAACCCATAAATATATCGATATTCCCTAACCGATTGGGTTTAATAACCAAGACCTGACAGACAGTGTCAGATATTTTTCCAAAACAGGCGTTCATTCCCGCAGGAGCTCCTTCCTCGTTCGCCCCATAGCGGCTATTCCAGGATTCAGGATATTTAGGCTGCTATTCGCCAGAAGTGGACAGTCGGAGATAAACTAGAATCAGCAGAAGGAGGCCGTGAGTTATAGGTTTGAGAACAGCCACTCCCCAATAAAACCGCCCAAACTCCCAGGGCGCAATCGAAATATTTTGGTGGCAGGCTCTTTCTCCACCCTTTTCTATGCGCCGCTATTCAAGACTTCTAACTTGGCGTAATCATCAGTACGAAGCTCATCGACGATCCCTTGAACCTCATCGGAACTAATCCCCATAGAGGCCATTGCAATTGCTCCCAGTTGAAGGCTTGCCTCCAGTGTTTCTGGAACAGCCTGTGTGGCGCCAGCCTTTTCCAAGCGGCGGCCATGTTGCAAATCAGAAGCACGGGCAAAGGTCGGCAACTCAGGGCAAAATTCATGGAGAGCGGAGACAATATGATCGGCCGCTTCTGGTTGATCAATCGTCACGATAGCTCCTCTTGCAAGGCGTGCCCCTGCTGCATGGAGAACGTCAATCTGGCTCCCGTCCCCAAAAAAAACCGGCATACCTTTGCTACGGCAGGCTTCAATCCGCGCAGCATCCATATCCAGTGCCATATACGATATGCCGCTCATGGAAAGGGCTTTTGCGACGGTTTGCCCGACACGGCCAAAGCCTACAATCACGACATGACCTTGCATGTCCTCGCCTAGCTCTTCGATACCAACCACACCCTGATTCCGCCCTCGGGCCAGATGTCGTGAGACTTGGTGGCCCGCAAAGGCCATGAGGGGAGTAGCGATCATTGTCAGTGTGACGCTGGCAAGTAATATTTGCGTGGTTTGCGGCTCTAAAAGGCCGAGTGAACTAGCTGTTAAAAAAAGCACGAACCCAAATTCGCCACCCTGCGAAAGCAGCATGCCAACGCGTAGAGAGTTCCCCATCGGCACCCCGAACGCCTTGCACAAGGTAGCTATTACAACGCTTTTGCCAGCCAAAAGACAGACAACGATCGTGCCAACAAGCAAGAGCTCGCTTTTGATCAAGGCTATATCAATGGACATACCGACTGTGATGAAAAATAACCCGAGCAGAATGCCTCGAAATGGCCGGATGTCGGCCTCAACCTGATGTCTATACTCGGTTTCGGATAATAGGAGGCCCGCGAGAAAGGCACCCAATACCATGGATATGCCAACCAACGACATCAACCAACCTATGCCCAGCACCACGAGAAGCGTGATAGCAACAAATAGCTCAGAACTCCGTGTTTCGGCGATGATGCGATAAATTGGCCTTAGGACCCGTCGACCGATAACAATAACGAGGGTCAGCGCCAGGGCTGCTTTCATTATCGCCATACTCAAAACACTCAGGAATGAGCCGCCGCCTTCACCGAGTTGGGTAACCAGCATCAGCAGCGGGACGATAGCTAAATCCTGAAAAAGCAAGACAGCGAACGCGATTTTCCCGTGCTCGGTCGAACGCTCATGCTTTTCTGTAAGAAGTTGAAGAACAAACGCCGTGGATGACAGTGCCAAGCCACCACCAATGATTAGGGCTGCGGCCCCGGAGGCACCAAAAAACCATGCTACGCCGCCAATCAGGCATCCTGTCACGACGACCTGCAACGCGCCCAGCCCGAAAACGTACCGACTGAGGGCACGCAAGCGTTCGACAGACAACTCCAATCCAATCATGAACAGAAGAAATACAACGCCAAACTCGGCCAAAGTGTGTGCGGCCTCAGAGTCCTGGATGACAGCCAGTCCGTAAGGTCCCACAAGAACACCCACGGCAAGATACCCCAATATAGGGCTTGTTCGCATGCGTCGAAACGCAGGCACAACAACGACAGCTGCGGCAAGAAAAACCAGAACGTCGTACAAAGTTTCTGAATGGTTCAACTGGTATCTCCTGAAGGGGTGCTGGTTTAGATCGATCCTGTTCAGCTTAGCTGAACACCCTATTAGCGAACAATTTCGATTATCTAGTAGGAGAAACTTGGGGCCGTGTAAAACTATGTCCCATAGTGCATCCTTCCATTTCAAAGAATATAATACACCATCAAAGCCTGAGACTAAACAACTTGGTAACGAGTAAACGCTTTGGGATAGCCTTGTCGTGAATGACCTATATTGTAGCCTAAATTGTAGTGGTTCAGATCTCATCTGACAGTCGTTGCGATCTGAACTAATACACCTAACGCTATGGTGATTTTTTAATATCCTTGTCATAGGATTTACGGCTTGGGCCTGAGATTTTCGACAATCCGCGCATCGATCCAGTACAAGTCTGATACGATTGCTTCGAAAGATTTAACCACTGTTCGGCCA
>Ga0316202_10002880_pt1 | contig 10832 bp, 11 predicted proteins | sample 3monrhotite_MG_FD_204934 | JGI IMG/M metagenome (GOLD analysis project Ga0316202, IMG submission 204934) | Microbial mat bacterial communities from mineral coupon in-situ incubated in ocean water Damariscotta River, Maine, United States -... | ecosystem: Environmental > Aquatic > Marine >...
GTTCTCCACATAGAAATACAGGTCTATGTCTAATCCCGCGTCGGTCATGCCATCTAGAACCACGGACTCAGAGAACACCACTTGGGGATCAAACACACCAAGACCTTTAGCCGCTGCCTTCAGCGACACCACCCGACTCTCTGCAACACCCGACCAACTAAACAACACTCGACCTCTCGGCCTAACCATGTTGATATTATTGATGAGGTCAACACCCGCTCTCGACGTGAGTGGCAAGTCAGCGCCCATCCTAGTGGCTCCCATCGGGATGAACTCGCTGTCATATTGGTCGAGCGCTCGCACTGTGAGAGGCGTGGTGAGGGGAGTCCAATTAGCTTGAACACCGCTCACCTCTATAATCCCACCACTCGCCGCTTGAAGACTGAGCTTGATCTCAGCAATCGTCTCCTGTTCCACAGACGAGATAGCCACGGTGATCACATTGAACACGCTCTGGAATCGTGATGAATCTGTGATCGTGACTGTAGTTGAATCACTATGGCCACTGAGTAGTGAAGAGACCGTGACCTTGGCTTGCCCACCAACTGCGCTAGTGTAGGCCATGAGCCTGAGCTTAAACTCAACATGCTCAGCGCTCGGACGTGGAACGATCCACGAACACACATCAGTCATGTTGGTGTCGTCGAATTGGAAGACCTCATCATGCCAAGCTTGGCTGATCACGTTAGAGCATCCGACATGAGCAAAGGTATAGTTGTTCATGTCAGCGAGACGTGACGCTTCTTCTGATCGTATCGTGAGCCCCGCTGTAACCCTAGCGGGATCAACGAGAATAGGAGGTGATGTGAATGAGTTAGCCAAGATGCTCAACCTCCAGAGTCACAGGCACACGCCGACGTAGCCGATTAGGATATGGTAGAGCGAGCTCTGAGTTAATCATGCTCCCTCTGAGCCTACCATACTCACCATCATCCTCTGAGGTGTAGAGCGTATCATATGCGCTTTGGCTCGCAGTGACTTGAGCCTCTCTCAGAGATCTGCGTGAGTCACCCCACCCCTGATAGAAGTTCACACGCTCTCCCTTTGACGCAAGGTTCAGCCACCTATTGGTGAAGTGCTTGTAGTCATTGCTCTCGTCAAGTAGCGCGTCAAGATCGAAGCGAAGGACAGACGTTATGTAAGAGCCTATATGGTTGCTCACATAGCCACCACCGATGAGCCGCCTAGACTCGCTTTGGTTCTCGACGTTGAGGTGATGAGATTGGAATGGTCGAGATGGAATCAACACACCCTCACACTTATTACTTGCCTTGAGTGTGCTGTAAATACCTGAAACCACAGGAGTCTCAGAGCCTGTAAATCCAAGCTTATCTCTCATCGCGTCACTGTTCCAGGTGAGATCCCCTAGCGTTGTGAGATAATGGTTCGTGACGTAGCCATCATCATCAATGAACCATGTGATCAATGTGCCTGACGATGCTGTCACGTCTAGGTTTTCTACGCTTTGAACAGTCATGGCGTCTGCGTCTGATGTGCTTGTGTTGCGAGTGAACACAGTCACGTCCTGAACCTTTAGCTTGAGCGATGGCCAGAGGAACACACCACCACCGCCCACTTCATCAATCTGATAAGTCACGTTAGTGAGGTCGAGTTCACCACGCGACCAATCGAGAGGAGCAGTAGCGATGTAATCAGAGCCGACTTGAACAGAGCTGACAACTGATGAGCCAAAGCCTAGCGCATCATTGCTCCCTGTTTTGAGGACAGTAAACTCAACATCACTAGTGATGCTCACCTTATCATCGCTGTTGATCGTCACACTCCACGTTGAGCCGAATGTGGCCGTGGTTTCAGCCTGTCCTCCCGCTGAGTTGGATGTAAGGATAGACCGACCATTGAGCAAGAAGAGAGCATCCTCATAGACACCCTCACCAGTTACAAAGCTCGGCATGTTCACCGCGTTACTGTCGCGCGTGAAGATCTTCACTGAGTCTAGATCCCTCACGTCTTGAGCTGTGAGTAGACCGAATTGAGGAGCGGGATTATTTAAAGGCATGTGTCACCCCATCGCGAAGCGTGGAGCGCCTCGCCGTTGTCGGTTGATGGTTCGTAGGATCTGATCAGCCATAGCATCTTGAGCCGCTCGCTTGGTGTCGTAGATGGTCGAGTTACCAAAGTTGATGTTGAAGACCATTGCTTGTGAGTCGGCCTGAGCTCTCTCAGGAGATGGGGCCGTGGTTGGTGAGTCTGTGGGGGTCGAGTCAGGAGCGATTGACCCACCACCACCGCCGCCACCGCTACTTGATAGAGCGCTCCCACTAGCACCCGCTGCGACAGCTGCAACACCCATGATGGCCGACGCTGTAAAGTAGCCGGTCGCCGCCGCTGGATTGGTAAAGAGCGCCGCTGTACCTTTGGCCGAAAACATCAGAGACTCAACGGCCGCTTGTTGACCTAGTGCTAGAAGAAGCTCACCCACCATGCGAGAGCCTGCGCCCTCTTCTGATTTACGGATGCTAGCGCGCTCTCTAGCGTAGTTCGCTTGGAGCTCTGTCATCTGCTGATTGATAAAGGCCACACCTTTACCGCTCTCTTCGATGCGCTTCTTCTCCTTTTCAAAGTCAGCGCTCAGGTCGGCCATGGCCTCTTTACTCTCCAACCTGACGCGAGTAAATGAATCAAAGATTGAACGCCCAAAGCTTTGCTGCAAGCTCTCACCCATCCCATCAAGTGTTGATTCAAGCGCGCTGAATCCTTGGTTGGCGTTCTCTGCGATCATCCTGTTACGCTCGATATTGTGACGCCTTGTCAGCTCAGTAATCTCATCCTCAGAACGATCCCTTACCTCCATCTCTCTCTGATACTTAAGGTCAAGCAGTGCGAGCTCCTTATGGATACCATCGCTCTGAGTATTCAAATCGAACTCTGTGCTCTCTAGCATGAATGAGCGTCTTTGGTCTTCTAGCTCACGCTCTCTCTCAGCCGCCTCCTTAGCGTCCTCTAGCCTCTTTGCTTCAGCCTCTTGTTGGATCGTCAAGCGTCGGTTTGCAAACTCCATCTCAATAGCTATACGAGCGTTGGCGTTATCACCTGCGAGCTTAAGAGCGAGCGCCTCTTGCTGGCGTAAGACATCGAGCGCATCAGCGCCCATGATCCTCATGTTCTCTATCTCTGCTCGCCTGATTCTCGCTAGCTCAGATTGAAGTATACGCTCTTGAGCCAAGCGCTTGGCCGCCCTTAGCTTTCTCTTCATCATCGCTTTGTCTGCTTCGGCCTGTCTCTTCGCCTCCTCCGCTTTCTGAATCTCAGTGACTGTATGTTGAAGCGTCTTCTCTTCAACCTCGATCATCTGTTGACGCAGGCCAAGGTCTACATCTTCCATGCGCCTGATCGCATCAATACGCTTTTCAGACTCTACGACAGCGATTCGGGTCTTTGTCTCTTCGGTCTGTTTCTGTGCCTTAAGCTCAGCAGCCATCATGTCAAATAAGAGGGCCTCTTCAGTTTGGGCTCTCTCCTTCAAAGCGGTCATGCCAGTCTTCTCATGTTGAAGCTTGAGTGCTTCAAAGGCTGCGAAGTCAGTCATACCCATTTGAGTAAGGCGCACAGCTTCAGCCTGACGCTTGTTAAGTGTATCTTGGATCTTGTCACGCCTACGCATGAGCTCCATCAATCGAGCTTGTAAGTGGGCGTTCTGTCCTTCTCCCTTCTGAATCTTTTTGAGCGCCTTTATACTTTCGTTGAGCTTAAACACTTGCTCAGATCTAGCGGCGTTCCTGTCCCTTATCTCCTGTGCTGTCTCGATGGGTATCTTTGCGCGCATTGATAACACGCGTAGCTCATCGACTTCAGCCGCTGTGAGGTTAACCTGTTGGGATGCTAGTTCTTCTATAGCTGTGGTCAACTCAGACGTTGACGCTGCATAGGCTTTTTGACGTATCTCAAATTTCTCATTGACCTCTAGGTAGTCTCCAAGCGCCTTGCCCACGCCGACCAAAGCCACCATTACAGCCCCGATGGGTCCAAGCAATCCAGCAAAGGATACGCTAGACCCTTCAGTCACAGACTTGAGAGCCATCATAGACTCAACGGCACCGCCAACGCTCTCCCCTATTGTACCTAGCTTTTCATTCATCTCCCCGCCAAGCGCTGAGACTGTCTGCCCCACTCCGGTGAACGTCTCACCCACAGCCTCACCACCCTCCTTAAGCTTATCAAGCCCCTCCTCTGCGCCCTTGGCGTTTAAGATTACCTCAATCTCAATCTCATTCTCAGCCATGTTGGGCCTCCTCTTGAGCTCTCTTGGCCGCTCTGATTTGAGCTGACTCAGTGTGATAATGGATCACGTCTAATGCATCTACTATAGCACACGTTGGTGTAGGGTATGTGGTCGAGATCGGGAACAGCTCAGACCTGTGTCGTCTGTAGGCCACGATCAATGACGCCATCTGATTTGAGAGAGCGACAGGACAAGACCTGATCTTCAGCTCACTGAACTCCTCACCACTATCAGGAGCGACACGATACCCCATGACGTATAGGCCGTGGCTATCTGATTGACTCTGGGGCAACCCTTCTTTAAACGCGCCACCACATGAGCCACGCTGAGCCCTGAGCTTTGGATTGGCTCGGCATTGGGTGCAGTCCCAAGCGCGACCTCTAGAATGACCAAGCCAAACTGAAGCCGCTAGTCCTGTTTTCCCTGATCACCTAACAGACTGATTCTCTGCACATGAAGCACAAGCTCAGAGATCGTCTCTGTTCTGTGGCTGTCAGGTCGGATGAGTTGCAACTGGTCAACGCTTGCGTCCTCACCATCGATGAGCTTAAGAGATGAACGTAGCATCTCAACGTAGACACGGTTGATGTAGCTGTTGTAGTCAGCCATGGCCGACCGCTCATCATCACTTAGAGCATGATGCCAACGAGCTCGATCACTTGAGTCAATTGGCGCTTCACTCCACAGGAGACGCCCTAGCTCTGATCGCTTAAGAGCGCCTGCTCTGACCTCTGCTTCTTCTCGCTCGGATGGGCTGAGAGCCTTGAGCGTGAAGCGTGTGGCATTATCACTCACAGAACCTAGATCAGATAAGTCTCCACTTTGGATATATGCTGAGCGCTGATCTGAGTCAGCCCCTACCTCTGGGTCACACGTCACCACTGCTTCAATCGTGTGGTCTGCATTGGTCAAGAAGCTAAGCGCCATCTGATTAGACTCCTAGTCCAAGTCTAAAGGGTGAGTTGCCAGCGCCTGTCTCGTAAGGCACTGTCGTGAAGTCACCCGCATATCTGCTCTGTTGATACGTCAGGTTCTGCCTAACAATATCATTACCACTCACATCATAAGCGCTTGGGTCTACTGTGAGCTGTGCAGCTGGTAGCATGATGGCGCACCCCTTACCATCACCGATGGGACCAGTACCAATGATGAGCTGTCGCACCTTACGATTGAAGTAATCGTCAGCGATGGCTGTATTGACTGTTGATACTGTGAGGCTCACTTCAACACTCACGTCTGTGATGTCCATGCCGCTCATAGCTAGGATGCTGTTAGAGTGTCCTAGTGGTGTGAGTGTGTTGGTCAGTGTACAGGTGAAGTCTTCACAGTCGAGCGCGATGCGTCCTAGTGTCTCGCCCACTGTGCCATTCGCGAGGCTAGCCGGTGAGTCATCACTGAGCACAACGTAAGAGCCACGGAAGAATGGTGGAGCCCCCGCGTTATAGGTGGGCTCGATTGGTCCACTCGCGTTACCGTGATCGTCTTGGATGAGCGCCGCCTGATAGGTGAACTCACCCATGAGTCGCCCATTATCGAGCGATACTGCTAAGCTCTCAAGAACACAGCCATAAGCATATGATCGATAATTGACCCCATCGATTCGGAAGGACAAGCTATGATCTTTGGTCCCTGTCTGATTACGACTTGGGACGTACCATGTAGCGAGGCTGTATAGCGTCGGTGTACCTGTGAATCCACCACTGAAAGCTGGGCTCACTGTAACGTCGCCAGCTACATCATTATCAGTCACCGCGCTGTATTCAGATCTACCATTGAGATCAGACCCAATGATGCATCCAACGTCAGCGTCTGCATATGCTGTGGTAGGTGTGAACGTGTTCACGTCACTCACTGCTGAAGCCGCGTCACCATCTACGATTGATGGGAGTTGATTCTTCATGCCTGCCCCTAAGAGATGGCCTAGGTAGTTAGAGGCATAAGTGTCAGCGCCTGCGCCTATGGTAGTGAGGTCAACGCGAACCACCACTTGACCCGTTCGGCGTCGCACTCGACTCCCTCCGCTCCACACTGTGTCAGGCTCTGGCGGTACAAAGTAAGAGCCATCGCGCGCGTCATTACGCTCTGATGCGACGACCTCGCCAGGGATAACGATTGGGTCACGCTCGCAAGGGATAGAGATGTAGGTTAGACCTGAGTTATCAGGTAGTCCTGTTGATGCGCTTAGAGAGCCAAATGAGCTCTCCTTAGCCACGCTGATAGATCTATGGGTAACAGTCATTTAAGCCTCCAAGTAGAGAAGAACAAAGGGTAATGTCAAGAGTAGAGCGCCGCCCTGATCGTTAACAACATCGATGGGTGAGACAGTCGGTGTCTCAGGAATTACAGAGACTATGCCTGTTGTGATGAGGTCATAGTTGGGGCCTTTGAGTTTGACCAATAGGCTCTCGGCATCCTCTGCGATGAGGCGCTGTAGATAGAGTTGATCTTGGGGCGTGTCGTATCTCACGTTGAGATTGATGGTTGCTCGACGCCTACCGCTTAGACCAGCAGCTCCATCATCCTCTGTGAACCCATCAATCTCTAGGGTGAAGTATCGTGTGGAGTGAGCTCGTTGAGTGAGAGGTGTAGTGATTCCACCGGCACGACCTAAAGCGACAAAACCATGATGCACGTCGCGTTTAGGTGTGATCTCCATGAGCCTGTTCTCAAGATAAGTGAGCGCGCTATAGATACCTTGACTCATGTCAGCTTCTTCCTTAGCTCGATGCTCACAGCCTCTATAAGTATATCTACATCATCCTCAGACAAGCCGAGGAACTCACGATCAATATTCACGTAGTAGCCATAGCCAGCCTTGCTAGTGAGCCCAATAGAGAACCCTCTCTTGGTTGCCTTCTTGACTACTAGGTTGTTCATCATGTTACCGCTAAGTACCAAATCAACATCAGCAGAGCCAGCGAGCTTGGCGCGTCTGCGTGAGTCGTGCTTGTACTGCTGATAGCCACCCTCATAGTATATGCTCTTACCCGTCCTAGATGGCTGACCGCCTTTAGGCTTGAGGCGAGCGCCACGCTTAGACACATAGATTGGCTCTTGGCTGTACTCGTCAAAGTCTTCACCGTTGGCGTCTATCCCCTTGCTAGTCCTAAGCTTGATAGAGGCTAGGGTGTCGTTGGCTAAACGTGCGGAATCCTTAGCGGTCCAGACGCTACGAGGCAGAGAGAACTTTACCTTGGTGGCCATCAGTGCCTCATCCCTCTAGATGGGACGAAGCTCGCATCATTGGCGCTCTTGTTATAGCTCCTCCATGACGCTCTGAAGTCAGTGGCGCTCCCACCACTGCGCCTCAAGTTCTCCTCTCCCTCATCGATCACACCATCACCATCAAGGTCTAGTGTTACTGATCTGAGAGCCACGTTGAGAAGATCCATACACCTGTCTCTCATGGCCTGAGCTACATCTAGCTGTAGTGTAGCCTCATAGACTAGCGCGGCTGAGCAGTATGCATGAGCGCTCACGAATGAGCCCTGATTAAATACCTCATCCTCTGTAGCGCCATCAGCAATCACATGATCACGAACACTTAAGATGATCTCTTCTAGCGCCGCGTTGATCTGTGGGGCGAGATCGCTCTGACGACGTGGCACCATGTCGGCTAACTGAGGGAACCTGTCAACGAGTTGGTCATGATCGAGACCCGTATTGAATGGTCGGGGTACGATCTTTAAGATACCGCTCTCAGTCTGAGCGTTACCTAGATTGTCAGTGTAATCAATCGTGTAAGGATAAGACCCAGTGACCGCGTTACTCTGTGGGATATCAACATAAGCAGAGGCGAAGTTGAGAGTGGCTGCTGTGCTTAGGTCGAGCTCTCTTGGAAGAGGCTCAGCTAATATGGCAGTAGTCCCGCCCAAGCGCGTGACCTTGACAGCATAATATGTGTCTCTAGTCGTGCGTAAGAATGCGCGCACCTCATCACGCTCTAGTTGAGTGTCTACACTAGCGGTGAGTGTGAGGGTACGTCTATCGTCAGCCACGGCGCTGACACTTACGTCAGGTCTGATCTGAGTTAATACAGATGTGTATGTAGTGCTAAAACCTACAGTCACCTGAGCGTCGTTAGCGTGTGGTGTGCGAGGGTGCCAAACAAAGTGGACCTCTGCACCGGTCACTGATTTCCTCATCGCTTGCCTCCTCTGTTAGCTCGTTTGATATCGCCGTTGTCTGCTTGATCTAGCTTAGCCGCTTGAATGAATCCCTCACTCACAGGGCTCCATGAGTGGCGGCAGTTGTATCCACCGCACGACGTAAGCACCGATAAGCCTTGACCATTGTTGAGCTTAGATATCTGATCACCGGTCACGACCTTATCAACTAGCGCCTTACAGAAAGGCCGAGTGATTCCATCGAGTGGACCTGTATATAAGTAGTGGTCGAGTTCAGCAGCAGCAGCGGCGGCGGCTGTGACTGATCGACCATATTGACTGATCCTAGTTTTGACCTCAGTGAGCTGTCTACCTGATGAACGCTTTAAGCGCTCCTCAAGTTCAGATGTCACTATATCTACTGGCACATCTAAAGATAGAGATGTGAGCGCGTCTCTGATTGCGCTTTGGGTATCAGGTAGGATCACGTCTTCAAAGACCTGAGCCACAGCTTGAGCCTGAATACGCTCTAGTTGTGGCAAGGCTGATAAGCTCAAGTCAGGGTTCATCACCTGAAGTCCACTCTCGATGGACTCTAGGATCTTGCCTTGACTCTGAACCAAATCATCGACCGCTAGCCCCATGCCTCCTCTAAGGATGAAGTCGAGGAGCTCAGCAGAGTCGAGTGATAGCAGAAGCTCAGGATCGTTAGACGCTGAAGCCATCTGCACAAGTGTAATCAGCTCACGCCTAGACGCACCAAGAGCGCGCTCGAAAGAACGCTCCGCAGTGATCTCAGCTTGGAGCTGATCACGTCTAGCTCTCAACAGTTTAGCACGATCACCGCTTAGGCTCTTGGCCTGTCGGGTGAGGTCTTCTACCGCTTGTTTATCTGCATCCTCACTGAGTGATAGATGCTCGGTATAGAATGCCGTGGATGCTAAGTTGAGAGCTAGATTCATGGGTCACCTATTACGCGAGACAGTTAGTCACAACGTGTCCGAGCGTGGAATCAATCGCCTGATAAGCGTGTACCTCTTCAGCGTACACATAACGACGTGTGCGGTCTAGGCTGTCATACTGACCCGCGACAGGTGAGCCGAATGCAAAGTTGAGAGCCGCCACAGGCATGCCCTTAACGTTACCGCTCTTCTGAACAATCGCATCAGATCCGCGAAGGATACCCATGAAGATGGTCTCAGCCTCCCAGATATAGCTCTCATCTGATGTAGCACCGGGTACTGCTGTATCACGGCGAGCTTGACCAACGAGGATGTTAGGGATGCCGAGGATGTCACGAAGCACCGCCAACACTGCCTCATCGTTGAGGATACGGTTACCCGCTGCGAGGTTGTTGTTGGTGGTCCCAATGTACCCACGGATCTCAGGGTTGCGAGCCAAAGCGCGGAACACGCTACGACCAAAGACAAGGCTATCAGGGTTAATCCCATGAGCCTTCTCAAAGACTGTATCCTTGAGTTCGTGGAGGAATGTGAGAGGCTCACTGCCAACCGCGTCAAACTTAGTCCCAGGTGTTGAGGTCTCAAACGCTGATGAGTTAAAGAGTACATCAGCCGCGCGTTGCTCTTTAGCGAGCTTCATGACTCGCGCAACCTTGCGCGCAATACGTTGCTCCTCAGAGCCGGGGTACTGTGAGTCTAAGATGTCTTCCATTGCGATGCTGTCTTGAGCTCCGTAGATCTTAGCCTTGAATGTCTGACTTGATCGGTCGAAGCCTCCGATAGATGCGCGAGCAGAACCAGGAGCGCGCTCAAGGTCAAGCCCAGCGCTTGCGCCCATGAAGTTGCGAGTCTCTTCTAAGAGGAGAGTACCACTGCGCTCAGGGATGGTAATGTTCTCCATCGCCTTGTCAGCGATAAGCTGATCATCACTAGGGACAGCCTCGACAATGAGACTCGTTAGGATCTGATCGACAGGATGCAGATTGCTATATGAACTAGCCATTGGGGTACTCCTTAAGCTACGTAGTTGCTAGGGCCTGTGAACACAACCTTGATTTGGTCGCCGTCAGCAGGAGCAGCATGATTGATGTTAGGGATAACGCGAGCTACAGAGAGGTTACCTGAGCTCTTAGCAAATGGGATGAGCTTGCCGTCTGTGCTAGCCATGAGCAGAGAAGTTGTCTCCGGTGCGATTGCTGCACCTGCGATAGCGCGAGTGAGTCCACCGATGATCACATCGACAGCCTCACCAGCCACTACAGCGCGCTGAGCGATACCGACAGCCGCCTCACTTGTTGGGTCTGCGACCACTGCCACTTTACCGGCAGCATCAACAGCGACAAGAGCGAACTCTGTAATGGTCCCGCTCGCGATGAATGAATGCATGTTATCTGTGTTAGCCATGATCAGCCTCCAAATGCTTGGTTATAGTATGATGGGTTCTCTGTCTTGAATCTCTGAAGCGCCTCAGAGTAAGTGATAGACTTTTCAGACGCGAGCTTGCGAATCTCTAAGTCAAGGCTC
>Ga0316202_10002881_pt1 | contig 10827 bp, 20 predicted proteins | sample 3monrhotite_MG_FD_204934 | JGI IMG/M metagenome (GOLD analysis project Ga0316202, IMG submission 204934) | Microbial mat bacterial communities from mineral coupon in-situ incubated in ocean water Damariscotta River, Maine, United States -... | ecosystem: Environmental > Aquatic > Marine >...
CGGCGGCGTGGCCGACCGGTGGGGTGCGCGTCCTGGCGGAACGCTGGGCGGTGCCGGATGTTGAGTACCCAACAAGCGCCCCGTGGGGACGCTTCCTGGCGGCGCGACCGCGGGACCTGCGCAGGCGTCGCAAGGCGCGTCCTTCGACCCGTTCGACCTCTCGTTTCTGGACAGCCCCGCGCCGAACCTTGCCCAAGGGTCGCCCAGCGCGGCCGCAGCCTCCTTCCTGCCGGCGCGGGGCTTGTTCAGTTCCTCAAGCGGGGGTTTCTCCATGAATGAGATCGTGACGAACATCACGCGGCTTGGCGACGCTGCCTTTCCGTGGTTCCAAGAACGCAACGCGCACGAGATCCGGGAGGACACCGTTCGCGCTCGCGAGTCGATCGACCTCGCCAACCTGGGCTTCACCACGGGGCGGGCGCACCTTGCGACCGTGCCGCGTGGTTCGGTCCTTCCCTCGTTCAACCTCGGCGGCGGCTCGTCCGGCGGCTTGGGTTCCCTTGGCGCGTACGCGCCGCTCGCGCTCCTGGCGCTGGTGGCCGTCGTGGTCTTGAAGAAGTAGGGGGCCAGCATGGCGACCTTTCTAGGCTTCCCCGTGACCGCCAACGCAACAGGCGTGACGCCCTTTGGGGGCGGCCTGCCCTTCCCCCAGGGGACGCCGCCGCCGGTTCCCAACGTGCCCCCGACGCCGACGACGCCGACGACGCCGACGACGCCGGACCCGTCGCCGGCGCCGACGCCGAACGCACCCACGCCGAACCCGGACATTTTCCCGGACGACGCGCCGACGCACGACCCCGACGCCGTGCCCTTCTCCGGGGATGGCAGCACGGGGTTCGGCCCGGGCGACATCGCGCCCACGACGGATGGGCTGGACGACTTTCTCGACTCGCTTGAGGACACCGACGACGGCACCGACGACGGCACCGCCGGCGCGACCTCGGCACCGTCCGCGGGCCGGCTGCTGGTGTACGGCATCGGCGGTCTGATCTTGCTCGTGATCGTGGCGCGCAGCGCCGCACCGAAGAAGCGCCGCCGGCGCGCACCCGCACGGAAGCGCAAGCGGTGAACCCCATCCCGACCAACGACCCGCTAGGCGGCGGCGTCACCGATCGGCTTGGCGGGCTCGACGTCCGCGCTCGTGATCTGCCGGTGTGGGATGGCAGCGCGAGCGCCGGCAGCGTACGCGCCGGCTTCGCGGAAGGCCCCGGGTCCGTCCACGTATCAAGCGACGCGGCCGGCCGGGTGTCCTGGCGCGTCACTCCTGGCGGCCGTCCCGATCGCGTCGGGCTCAACATGGCAGCCGCCGCCGGCGCCGCCAGCGAGTTCGGCGTCGGCCCTCTTGAGTCCCTAGCCGGCTTCGCCGGCTTTCCCAACCTCCCCCCGCTCTGGTTGCTCGCCGCTGCCGGCGGGCTCCTGTTCCTCGTTTCCCGAAAGTAGGTTCCAAGATGGCACTACGCGGCAAGAAGAAAGCCGACTTCCTCAAGCGCATGGCAGCCGGCCGGCGCAAGGCTGCGCGGGCCCGCAGCGGTAGCAGCTCGCGCAAGAAGGCGCCGGCGCGTCGCAAGAAGGCGACCACGCGCCGCAAGGCCGCCACGCGTCGCAAGACGTCCGCCGCGCCGGCCCGCCGCCGCACCCGCCGCAAGCCGGAAGGCGTGCTGTCGGCCATGTTCAAGAACGCCGTCCCGTCCGTGCTGGGCATCGTCGCCGCCGGCACCGTCGCCCGCGCCATCCCGGCCGCGAACACGCCGACCAAGCGTGCGGCCGTCACGGCCGGCAGCGCGTTCGCGCTGTCGATGTTCGCGCCGTTCCTGGCGCGCAACGTCCCGCTGCGCATCGTGACCCCCACGATTATCAAAGCAGTGGCGGGCGGCATGTTCGTAGACAGCGTGTTCCGTGGCTCGACCACGCTTCGCGCCAAGCTCGACCGCTTGCCCACGGCAGCGAAGCGCCCCGGCGGTTTGCTCGCCGGGCGCCGCGCCCAGCCGGCCTACGCCGGGAGCATGGGCGGCGGCTCCACAAGCTCGGCGGCCCTCGCCGCTGCGATCACGCGCCGCGGCTAGACGCCGCACTTCCACACCCAACGACCGGCGCGGATAGCGCCACGGAGAAAGACCCATGAAGACCTCTTTTGCCGCGCAGTTCGCCGCGCTGTTCGCCGCAACCGTGGCGGATTCCCTCGCCGCCCTGGGCATCGCTTACGACCCGTCCAAGCGGTACACGCTCACGACGAAGTACGACACGCAGGACCTTCCGGCCACGGCCGGCACCGCCATCGACTTCTTCGACCAGACGACTTCCAGCCGCGCCACGCACGGCCAGAAGGAGGAAGGCTGCAACCTGCGCGAAGTCGGCAAGATCGACACGAACGAAGACTTCGTTTTGCTGGGATACGGGATTGAGTTCCCGGACCTCGTGGGCGGGTCCGCGGCCGTCGCGGCCGACGTTGCCCGCGCCGTCAACTACGGTGCCTTGCGTCGGCTCTCCGGGAATGACGCGACGATCGACCGGAACCGGCCGTTCGGTGGAATGGGCATGAACCGCGGCGTGACGATCGAAGCGACGGGCGGCGGCGCTGCCCTGGCCTACGATCACATCACGCACGGGCAGCCCGGCGTGCCCGGCGGCGGGCTCATGCTCGCGGCGTTTGAGCGCCCGATCCTGACGAGCGCATCGGCCCTCAAGGCCACGCTCGCCGTCAACGCGCCGGCCAACATGTCGGCCGCGCTCACCGCCCGGTTCCACATGATCGGCGTGAGCATCGACAACAAGGCGTAGACGCCACGCGTCCCGCGATCGGCGCCGGCAGCAGCCGGCGCCGATCGCTCCACCCATCACCCGCTACGCGTACTCGGAGCCCGAAGCCATGCGCCAGAATCGACCCTCCCCGCACACCGCGACCACGGTGCTTGCGGCCGCAAACGCCCAGGAAATCACCGTCAAGGGGCCGACCGACGACGGACTCAAGGCCGTCCACTACGTTGCGATTGCCCACGACGAGCAGAAGACGACCGTTCCCGCAACGCCGTTGCAGGACGTCACCGTCAAGATCGTCCCCCAGCACCGCACGGACGCGTTCGGCGGCAACGTCGCACACTCGTTCTACGGCCAGCCCAGCGCAAGCCCGACGTCGCGCAACATGATCGGCTTGGGCTTCACGCTCAAGCCCGGCGAGGACGTCGACGTCACGCTTGAGAGCGTGACCGGCGGGACCATCGTGTGGACGCTCCACCGCTGGCTCGACTACGGCAACGGTGGCTACGTGCCGATGCCCTACGGGCCCGGCGGCGTGCCGCTCGTCCGGTAGCAGCTCCCCCACCGCACCCAAGCCCCGGAGGTAATCCCGTGTTGCCGTTTCTTGGTTGGAACCATCCGAACGTGCCGGCAACGGCGCGGCTTCACTTCGTCCGCGGCGTGGGCACGATGCCCGACGCCGGGACGAGCGGGGCGCCGTTCGCGCTGACTCTCGACGGGGTGCTTCCGTTCGGCGGGACGGGCTACCTGTTCCGCAAGAACGCGCTGACGGGCCCGGAATGGCACGCGCAGGTGATCGCCCTGGGCTGGGGTGTCCAGGGCTGGCGCCGGCCGCTGTACGGTGGCGGCTCCGTGGCCGGCGGCGCGGGCTACAACCTCGTCACGGGTGGCCTTGCGCCCGACACGGCCAACGGCCACGGCGCCGGGCTCGACGCGGCCCAGCTCGCCGGCACGCGTGGCGTACACCTGCGCGAGCTGGTGCTTTCGGCCAGCGCGACGGGGTGCGTTCTCTACAACGGCGCAACCCTGGTGGGCTACCTCGGCGGCCCGGGGATGCCGCTCGTCCTGTCCGACGTCTTGATCGACGCGGGCTGGCAGGTGTTCAACCCGACCGGCGGTGCGATCACGGTAGCGGTTCACGCTGTCGAGTCGGACCCGCGTGCCGTCGATAGCGTCGGCATCGACCTTGTGTCGCGTCCCGTGTCGGAGGACGGCACCGTGCAGGGGACGTCCCGCGTCAACGTCGCGGACGGCCGTGCGGACGCTCGCGTCGTCCAGCTCTTGGAAGACGGCCAGCGCCCGGAGCTTCGCCCCGTTGCTCCTGGCGCCGGCCGTTTGCGTCTCGACGAAGGCCGGGCCTATAGCGTCGGCGCCGGCCAAGTGACGGCGGGGATCATCCCGACGTCAGCCCGCGTCGTCGCGCAGCTTGCCGTTGCCGTGTGGCGGACGGGCGAGTAGACGATGGAAGGCGAGATTTTCGTAGAGCTTGCGACGCGGCTTGGCGTTCCTGGCGCCATGCTTTGGGCCGTCGTCCAGCTTGGCCGGCCGATGATCGCAACGTGGGCCGCTCGCGAGAATGCGCGCACGTACGCGCTTGAGACGACCGTGGACGCCGTGAAACGAATCCTTGGCGAGCTGCGCGCACTGCGCGGCGAAGACCAGGGCGACTAGACAGGAGGCGCTATGCGCAGAGGATTCAAGAGCTGTAATCGCATCCGGGCGATCGGAACGTGCCAGAAGCCCGCCAGCGCGTCAGCCGCGAAGGCGTGCAGCCCCGACGCGTCGGCGCGGGCTATCAAGGGATGGAAGACGCGACGCGCCAACGCCGCCAAGCGCAAGAAGGCGTCCCGCAAGAAGAAGTAGGCCGGAATCCTTGCAAGCCGCCGAAAACGGTAGGCAGGGGACCGGCGCCCTACGGGTGCGTAGCGCATCGTTCATGCGCAGCTCGAGCTGCGAGCTCGACGCTACTCGGGGGGCTGACAAACATAGCAACCGCCGCCGGGGGCCGGCGTCACTCGCCCCACGGAGGAAGACCCATGAAGAAGCACCGACTCCGCGGCCTGTTGGTCGCGTTCCTGTTCCTGGCGGTGATTACGCTCGCGGCGTGCAGCTCTGGCGCAAGCGTGCTGCCGGGCGTCGATGCCCAGGAAGCCCGCGGCCATCAGGTGTACGTCAACGTCTCGCCGGTGAATGCCGGCGGCGGCGGCGTCCCTGGGGGGCTGGGGGGAAACGCATCCGGCGCGGGGGGCCAAGTGGGCGGCGAGGAAAGCCGCGGGGCTGCATCGAACACCGCCAGCGCCGGCAACACGGACGGGACCGCGACCACGGACGCCAACGCGACCGTTCCGCTTCCGTAGGTCTGCCGCACTGCCTGGGCGGCTCGTGATCGCCCTAGTGTGCCCGGTACGGGCGCACCTTCGCCGGCGCTGCGCGCCGGGACCCGTTGAACGCATCACGCGAGACGGGCCCGGCCGCGGCGCCGGCGCTTTTGTGCCTGCACGTATGCCGCGCATGAGCGCCGGACGGCCGGAAGCTCGCACAACGCGCCGGCGTGTGCTATGGATGCAGGCGTAGAGTTCGACACGCGTTCAGCGTGAAGCGGTGGCATCGGGCGCATAAGAGCGATTAATGGGCGGGGCCCGTCTGTTAGTTGATCTTCTGTTGCGTTCCGTGTCCCGGGAGCCCGGTTCGTTGCGGGGCTTACGGGTGCCTTCCTTCGCGAGTTCCTGGCGCGGGGAAGGTACAGGGGTGGACGCAAGCCACGAGGCCATAAATCCCGCTCATGCCGCGCCGGCGCGTTTCGCCGGCCCGGGGGGCGGGAACTACTACGCAAAGCGCCGGAACCGGCACGCCGCGAGGGTTTCCATGCCCCCCGGCTGCTCCCTCCTGGTTGCTCGCGTCGTGGTTCGGCTCTCGCGTCACGCGCTGCCCTCGCCGTCCATCCTGGGCGCGTTCGTCGTCGCCGTGCGTACCGATCGGGGCTTGTCCCTGGGGCAGCTTGCCCGCCGGTACGGATGCGGCATGACGACGGTACGCCGCTGGATGCACGCCGGCGGTCCCACTGCGCAGCGCATTCGCGCTGCCGTCGCGCTCCACGCTCACCACGTAGCGAACGGAGTCAGCATGAAGAACGTCCCTCACTACCTGCCGCGCATGTTGCGGCTCTCCCGCGGGGCCAGCGCCCCGCTCGTGGCGCGAGAAGTCGCCGCCACGTTCGGCGTCACGGCCGCGCAGCTCCGTAGCAGCTCGCGCCGCGAACCGCTGCCCGAAGCCCGCCGCGCCGTGGCGCGCAAGGCCCATGCACTCGGCGCCACGCAAGCGGCCATCGCACGCGAGCTGCGCGTCGACGCCGCGCACGTTTCGCGCTTGATCGGCGGTGCCCTTTGAAGCCGGGCGATCGGGTGCGCGCCGTCGATGGATGGCGCACGTTCTACGGGACCGTCCGGCGCTGGCCCTTCTCCCTGCGCAAGCCCATTACGTGGTTTGGCTGGACTTGGGCCGTCGCTGTCGAGCTTCCGGAGCGTTCCGGCGTCGTGCGCGCCGTGCCGCGCAAGGCGCTACGCGTCGTGGCGCGCAAGGGGGGTGCGAAGTGAAGACACCGCAAGACAACCGCCCGCTGCCCGCGTGGCTGGATCTGACCAAGGCGAGCCGCGTCGTAAGCGACGCCCGCGCCGACTTCGCGCATGAGTTGAAGCGCACGTTTCCGATCGGCTGCATGGTCGAGTATCGCGTCTACCCCGACGACGATGCTGCGTCCCCTAGCTACGACGTCCGCAGTGGCTACGTGTGGGGCTACCTCGACGGGAACTTGCTCACCCACCTGGGGCGCGAACCGGAGCCGCGGGTCTGCGCGGTGATCTCCTGGCGGCGCGTCGTCGCCATGCACCCGCCGCTGCCGCTGCCGGCTCCGAAGGGCGGTGCAGCATGGAACTAGCCAGCGACGTTGCCGCGGCCGCCCTCGTGGCGCTCTGTGGCTACGGGCTTGGGTGGCTGATCGCGCACTACATGGGCGAGCTATGGGATGCCGTGCGGGAGTTGCGCCAGAGGCAATCCGCTGCCGATCGTGCGGACGACCGTGCGGAAAACGAGCTGCGAAGGGACTTGGCGGAAGCGATCCGCACCCAGGACGAGCTTGCACGCGCCCGGACCTCTACCCTCCGATCGACCAAGCACGGCGCCAGCCGACTACGAAAGGCCATCGTCGCGCACGAGGCGGCCATGTTTCGCCTTGGGGTGCGCTCATGAGCTGCCCGCAGTGCCGCGACGGATACCTCGTGTCGGCCGTCGCCCCGGGCGCCGTCCGGGTGTACCTCGGCGCCCTGGCCGGCGACGGCCGGCGGGTGCAACTCGCCCCGCGCACCGTGCCCGCGGGCATGGTCGCGGTCCTCGTGATGGTCCCGGAATCGACCGGGCGCGAGCTGGCCCAGGACGCCCCCCACCAAGAGGGGTCCCGCCATGCGGGCTAGGCTCCCGGGCTCCGACTTCCGGGGCGAGATTCGGGCTCTCATGCTGGCGGCTCGTGAGGCCGGCAAGGACCCGCTTGCCGTCGTCGGGACCTACGTAGCCATGCGGTCCCTGTCGGCCGGTTCCGTGGACGCCCTGGCGGCTCTCCTGGGCCCGGGGAAGAAGCGCACGGCCCAGCGCCGCCGGGCCGACCTGGCGGCGCTGCTGGGGGTGACAAATATGACACCCCCCCCCGGTTTGGGGGTCGAGGGGGGTGTCAGAAATGGCGCGAGCGCGTCAAATCTGTCACCGCACTCCTTATTGTCAGATGACCTGACCTCAAGAGAAGAAGGACCGGCTTCGCCGGCCGGTGTTGAAGAAGAAGGGATTTTGTGGCCGACGCGGGGCGAGCAGAACAGCGCGGCGTCCAACCTGCGATCGCTGGGGACGTCCAGGGCCCACGTACGGGCCTGCATGGCCTACGCGCTCGACAAGTGGCCCCACGTACGCCAAGTGCGTGAGGGGGCCGTCCTGAACGCTGGCGGCTTCCTCTACAGCATGGTCAAGGACTACGCACGGCGCATGGGCTACCTTGACGGCCGCGGCCACGGGAGCGAGTCCGCGGACGAGCTGGTGGAGCGCGGCGCGAGAAGGGCCGCTCTCCGGCGCTCCAAGGCGCCCGTAGGGGCTTCGCCGCACCGAAAGGGCCCGCCGTGCCCCAAGTGCGAGGAACCCACAGAGACGGGCGTGGGGACCTGTGGCAACGGCCGGTGCGCGGGCTTCCTCAAGGTGACGGCCCAAGTCGGCTAGGCGGCGGGCCCGCCCCGTACTCGGGGGGCGGGCCCCAAACCCCATGAACTAGCGCCGGGCATGACTTACGGCCGCTTTAAGGTACGTTTGGGCCCGGCGACAATGCGCCCCGCTATGCGAGACGCACCTTCCCCGATCGGACTCTACACCCGGACCCGGGACGTCGCCCGGGGGGGCGCTTGAGCGATCACGCGTCCCCCCACCTTCCGCCGGGCGATTCGCCCGACGTTCTCGACGTCGAAGTGCTGGACGTTCAGCCCTCCACGCTCGCCGCGGTGGGCGAGCTGTTCACGACGCCCGTAGACGAGGGCATCGTCGCCGGCGACAAGCGGATCCTCGACGTCTTGGATCAACTCGCGCCGACGCACCCCGACCGCATGGGGATGCGCGTCACGCTTGAGCATGTAGGCGCGACCGGCGTTGCCCGCGCCGTCCCGGGGGATTGGACCGACGACCTGCCGACGCAAACCCGCGTGTCGGAGCTGGTGGGGCTGGGCTTCGCGCCGGCCGGCAAGTATCGCGTCTTGCTCATGCGCGGGCGCCGGACCATGCCCCACATCCGGTACGAAGTTCACCCGCCGATCATGGCGCACGACGCCGCCGCGCCTGGCGCCGCTCCTGGCGGCGCGGGCTCCGTGGCCCAGCTTCGTGAAATGGCCGGCGTGCTGCGCGAGTTGAAAGACCCCGTTGGTAGTTCCCTCGCCCCCCAGGACGGCGCCGGCATGGCCGGCGAGCTGGACGCGATCGCGGGCGACGTCGAAGCCCTGACGGATCGCATCGAATCACTTGAGGCCGGCTTTCAGCAGTTGAGCGACCTTGCGCGTCAGCTCGTGAGCGCACCCGCGGGTGCCGACGACGAAGACAGTGCGGGCGGGCTGCTGGGCGGGCTCAACGTGAAAGACCTACTCGACACGGCCAAAGCATTCGGGTTGGTCGGCGGCCCCGCGGCGCAACCCGTGACAGCGGCGGCCACGGCATGAGCGACCTCATGCACCGACTCAAGCTCGCGTGGGACGCGTCCAAGCCGGAAACCCGCACCGTGCTTGCCGGGCTTGCGCGGCGTATCGGCTTGCCGGCACTCGGCACCCTGGCGCGGGAGGCCGCGGCGTTCCTGGCGGAAGGCTCCGAAGCGCATACACACGCCGGCGTGCGGTCCCTGGTGATGCGCCAAGCCCGCCGATTTCGTCACGAGTTGAGTGTCACCGACGCCGACGTCGTGGCGTCCTTCCTTCTCTCCGACTTGGAGTCCCAACGATGATGAACAAGGCCACTTTCTACGCGCTCCTGGGCGCCGTCGCTGGGCACTTCCGCCAGCGCGTGAAGAAGCGCAAGCCGGCGAGCGCCGCGAAGGGTGCCGTCCTGGGCTTCCTGTTCGCGTCGCAGGTTGCGCCGCGTATCAACCTCTCGCTTCCGGCGCCGTCGAAGTACGTGACCGGCTAGACGATGCGCGCCGCCACCTTCCCCCCCAGCGCCGACCTCGGCAGCAAACTCGACGCCATCGGCGCCCGCGTGATTTCGGGGAGCCGGCACCCGGCAATCCGGGCGCGGGCTGCCGATGCCGTGCGCGAGACGGGCGGGGATGCGTGGGCGGCTTTCGAGCGCGTCTACGGGGAGCTGGTCCGTAGCGGCGTGCGCTTGCCCGACCCTGGGCACGACGCCGGCGAGGACCGGATCGAACCGGCTGACGTCACGCTCTCCCGGATGGCCGGGGACTGTGACGATTGGACGGTGCTTGTCCTGGCGCTGGCGCGTGCGCTTGGGTTCCGCGGTTCGATCGTGACGCTCTCCGCGCAGCCCGACGACGGCCCGCCGATTCCCCTGCACGTATTCGCGACGATCGAACGTCTTGACGGCGCCGACGTCGTGGCCGATGCGTCGGAGGGGTTGCCGCTTGGCAGCGATCCGCTGCCGACGTTCTCGACGGCCACGCTGCGCGAAGTGTGGCCGGTGGAGGGGGGCGGCCCCGCACTTGGTTTCATCGGCGGGGTGTTCCAAGCGATAGCCTCAATCGTCACGAGCGGCGACAACCGCCGCAACGCACGCGACGCACGCGCCGGCGCGGAAGCGCAAGCCGCGGCCGTGAACAACCAGAGCGCGAGCGCGGAGCGCATCGCAGAACGTGAAGCACGCGTAGGCATGGCGGCGATCGGTGCGCAGCAGACCGCCGCGCTCGTGAACGCCCGGCTGCGCGTGCGGGACCAGGACCTCGCCCAGCTTGGGACGCAACAGGCGTTCGCCTTCCTGCGCGAGATGGCGCCCGTTGGCGTGGCGCTCGCCGCGCTTGGGCTCGTGATGCCGGTCGTCAAGGCCGCGGCGGGGGTGCGGTAATGCCCGACGTCTACAACCCCGGAACGCGCACGGGCGCGACGATCGCCACGGGGCCGGTTGCGACCGGTGACCCGGATGCGTTCATGCGCGACGAAACCGGCCAGAACGTGCCCGGTCCGTGGGCCCAGGGTTTGCCGGCCGATCTCGTGAAGCTCGGCACCGACAACGTGAACGGTATCTGGATCGACGGCCGGCCCGCGGCCGTGACGCAATCCCTAAAGGCGTCCGCATTCGGCGCGGATCCCGCGTTCCTCGTTCTTGCCGTCGTGGCGGCTCTGGTGCTGTTGCGGTGATCGGCGTGAAGACCATCGTTGGCTTCCTGCCTGCACCGAAGCATCCGGGCGACCTTGCCGGCGGCGTGGCCGACCGGTGGGGTGCGCGTCCTGGCGGAACGCTGGGCGGTGCCGGATGTTGAGTACCCAACAAGCGCCCCGTGGGGACGCTTCCTGGCGGCGCGACCGCGGGACCTGCGCAGGCATCGCAAGGCGCGTC
>Ga0316202_10002883_pt1 | contig 10816 bp, 10 predicted proteins | sample 3monrhotite_MG_FD_204934 | JGI IMG/M metagenome (GOLD analysis project Ga0316202, IMG submission 204934) | Microbial mat bacterial communities from mineral coupon in-situ incubated in ocean water Damariscotta River, Maine, United States -... | ecosystem: Environmental > Aquatic > Marine >...
CATAAGCGGCACGTTTGTCCGCCTCCGGCATTTGCGAAATCGCGGCGCCGGTGGTCATGCCAAGCGCGCCAAAAACCTTGCCCATCCAATCTGCGTCACGTTGAACCAGATATTCGTTCACGGTTACAACATGGACACCCTTGCCCGTGAGCGCATTCAGATAGGCAGCCAAAGCGGCGGTCAGCGTTTTGCCTTCACCTGTCTTCTGCTCAGAGATGTTCCCCCCGTGCAAAAAGATCGCAGCGAGCATCTGTGTGTCAAAGGCGCGAATGCCAAGTGTCCGGCGTGCGGCCTCACGGCAGTTTGCAAAGGCTTCGGGCAGCAGGTCATCAAGGCTCTCGCCATTCAGGGCGCGTTGGCGCAGATCCGCCGTCTTGTCGATCAACCCCTGATCGCTCAGCTTTTCGATCTCCGGCTCAAATGCGTTGATCTTTGCCACCAGCGGGCGCGTCGCCTTGATCTTGCGGTCGTTTGGTGTGCCAAAGACCTTTTTGGCGATTGTTCCGATACCCAGCATGTGCTCTCCAGCCGAAGTTGCAATGTCTGGCGCCGATCTGCTTGCCCAGCGCCTTGTCAGCCCATAGATAGATGGGTGAACGAGCGTCTGAACGGCGCCCATAGGGCGATGTAAGGGCCGCACCAAACGCTGTCAATGTAGCAGCCCCCCAGGAGGGGCGAACGATAGGACATTCCATGCATAAACCACGCACTTTTCTGGCATCATTGGCACTTTCTGCCTGTCTGGCCTTGCCTGCCGCCGCGCAGGACGAAGCCGGGTTGGACACCGTCGTTGCCACAGTGAACGGCACAGAGATTACTGTGGGTCACATGATCATCGCCCGTGCAACACTGCCCGAGCAGTATCAGCAGCTGCCCGATGAGATCCTTTTCAAGGGTATTCTTGACCAGTTGGTGCAACAGACCGCCCTTGCCGACACATATCAGGGTGATCTGCCGGCGCGGGTTAAACTGTCGATGGAAAACGAAAACCGTTCGCTTGTGGCGGGCGAAGTGATCGAAAATGTGATGGCTGGCCCTGTAGATGAAGACGCGCTCAAGGCTGCCTATGACGAACAATACGCCAGCGCCGAACAGGGCGATGAATACAACGCCTCTCACATTCTGGTGGAAACCGAGGAAGAGGCGCTTGCGATTAAGGCCGAACTGGATGGCGGCGCGGACTTTGCCGAGATGGCCCGCGAAAAATCCACCGGCCCCTCCGGCCCTGGCGGCGGATCGCTGGGTTGGTTCGGAAAAGGCATGATGGTGCCCAGCTTTGAGGCTGCGGTGATCGCTATAGAGCCCGGCGCAGTGTCCGAACCCGTAGAGACGCAGTTTGGCTGGCATGTGATCATGCTGAACGAGACCCGCAAAACCGAGGCGCCCGCGCTCGACACGGTGCGCGAAGAGCTGGAACTGCAAATTCGCCAGACCCGCGTTCAGACCACAATCGACAGCATCACCGAAGCCGCCGATGTGGACCGCGCAGCGGCAGATGGCATTGATCCTGCAATCCTCAAAAACATTGAATGGCTTGAGTAAGATATGGCGACCATAACCTCTGTTTCACCGCTCGCGCCTGCGCAGTTCCCGAACCTGCCAGTGATTGACGGAGTGCGGTTTGCAACAACGGCTGCGGGCGTTCGGTATCAAGGTCGGACAGATGTGATGCTTGCGGTCCTGGATCCCGGCACCAGCATTGCAGGGGTGTTCACCCGCTCTGCCACCCGCGCCGCGCCGGTTCTGGATTGTCAGGAGAAGATTGGCGGCGCCGCCGATGGCCCCGCCGCAATCTTGGTCAATTCAGGCAACGCCAACGCCTTTACCGGTCAGGGCGGTGTGCAAAGTGTTCAGGCAATCACAGCAGCGGTGTCTGCCAGTTGTGATGTGCCTCAGTCCCGTGTTTTTACGTCCTCAACCGGCGTGATCGGCGAGCCGCTGCCGCATGATAAAATTACGGCTGTTCTTGAGGGGCTGAACACCGGTTTGGATGCCGGCGGCATCACTGCCGCTGCCATGGCTATCATGACAACCGACACATTCCCTAAGGGCGCATCCGCCAACGTGACAGAGAACGGCAAAACTGTTCAAATCGCGGGAATCGCCAAGGGATCTGGTATGATCGCGCCGGATATGGCCACGATGCTGGTCTACATTTTCACCGATGCGCAGGTAGATCAGGCAGATCTGCAATCCATGGTGTCTGAGTTTAACGAGGTCACCTTTAATTGCATCACGGTCGACAGCGACACCTCCACCTCTGACAGCCTCATCATGGCCGCCACGGGCGCGTCAGGTGTCGATATGTCAGGCAGCGCCGCGTTCAAGGAGGCGCTGCATGGGGTCATGCTCGATCTGGCGCATCAGGTTGTCAAAGACGGCGAAGGCGCGACCAAATTTGTCGAGATTGCTGTCACCGGCGCGGCCAGTGCTGTGGATGCCAAAACCCACGCGATGGCCATCGCCAATTCACCGCTGATCAAAACCGCCATCGCAGGTGAAGACCCAAATTGGGGCCGGGTTGTGATGGCCATTGGTAAATCCGGCGCCGCAGCGGACCGCGATCTGTTGTCGATCCGCTTTGGCGATATCGAAGTGGCCAAAGATGGCTGGCGCAGCCCTGATTATTCCGAAGCAGACGCCGCTGCCCACATGAAAGGCGACCACGTGTGTATTGGTGTCGATCTCGGGCTCGGCGCAGGTGCTGCAACTGTTTGGACCTGTGATCTGACCCATGGCTATATCGAGATCAACGCGGACTACCGTTCATGAAGGTTGTCCTTGTTTCGGCGGTTGCGCTGATTGACGTCGATGGACGGGTTCTGTTGGCGCAACGGCCAGAGGGCAAGTCCATGGCCGGTCTGTGGGAGTTTCCAGGCGGCAAGGTTGAGCCCGGTGAAACTCCCGAGGCGGCGCTGGTGCGCGAGCTGGAAGAGGAACTGGGTATCAACACCTGGACGTCCTGCCTTGCCCCACTGACCTTTGCCAGCCACAGCTATGATGATTTCCACTTGCTGATGCCGCTGTTTGCCTGCCGCAAATGGGAAGGCACGCCAGTGCCGCAGGAGAATCAGGCGTTGAAATGGGTCCGCGCCAATGACCTGCGGAACTATCCCATGCCTGCGGCCGATATCCCGTTGATTCCGATCCTTCGAGATTGGCTTTGACCTCGATATCGGCACAATTTGGTTAAAGCCGCCTAAAACCCCGAAACAATCGACTGGTGTTTTCTGAATTGTTCACTAAAATGTGAGGTATTCTTTTGGGGGAAAGAAAATGCTGCGAACCATCACATTGGGGTCCTGTGTGTCCGTTCAGGGTATCTTTGTAAAAGATATGCCGGATGGGCGCATTGCTGTTAAAGTAGACGACACCGTCTATGCAGGCAAACCCGTCAGCCGCAAGAACTAAGCGGTCATCAAACTGTTCAACGAAAAAGGGGCCGCGTCACCGCAGCCCCTTTTTTGATGTCTTGATGTGACCCGCCTTATGAAAGCGTACGGGTCACTTCTTCGCGTTCAAAGATTTCGATCACGTCATCAGGACGGATATCGTCATAGTTTTCAAACGCCATACCGCATTCCTGGCCGGACTGTACCTCTGGCACTTCGTCCTTGAAACGCTTGAGTGTTTTCAACGTGCCTTCATGGATCACCACGTTGTCACGCAGCAAACGCACCCCGGCAGAGCGACGCGCCACACCTTCGGTAACCAGACAACCGGCAACTTTGCCGACGCCAGTGACCTTGAAGACCTCTTTGATCGACGCATAGCCGATAAAGTTTTCTTTGATCTCGGCGCTGAGCAGGCCAGAGGCCGCTGCTTTCACGTCATCCACAAGATCGTAGATCACAGAATAATACCGGATCTCGACGCCCTTTTGGTTCGCCGTGTTCCGCGCAGACGCATTGGCACGGACGTTAAAGCCCATGATCGGTGCGCCAGACGCCTCAGCAAGACCAACGTCGGTCTCGGTGATCGCGCCAACACCGGAGTGCAGGACGCGCACGCGCACCTCGTCGTTGCCGATTTTCTCCATCGCCTGAACAATCGCTTCGGCAGAACCCTGCACATCCGCTTTGACCAGAATTGGCAGCTCGCTGACGTTCTCGTCTGCCTTGGCATTCGCCATCAGCTGTTCGAGTGTCGTCGCCGCACCGGCAGCGGCACGTTTGTCCTTGGCCGCATTTGCACGATAATCCGCGATCTCACGCGCTTGTGCTTCCGTGTCCGTCACGTTCAGAACGTCACCTGCTTCGGGCGTACCGTTCAGACCCAGAACCTCAACAGGAACCGATGGTCCGGCTTCCTTGACGCGGTTGCCTTTGTCATCAATCAGCGCACGGACCTTACCGTACTGCTCACCCACAACAAAGATATCGCCTTGGCGCAGCGTACCGTTCTGAACCAGAACAGTCGCAACAGGGCCGCGGCCCACATCAAGCTGTGCCTCGATCACGGCACCAACGGCGGCGCGATCTGGGTTGGCTTTCAGTTCAAGCAGTTCGGCCTGAAGTGCGATGGCTTCGAGCAGTTGATCGAGACCTTGCCCGGTGATTGCAGAAACTTCAACGTCCTGCACCTCACCTGACATCTGCTCCACGATCACCTCGTGCTGCAGCAAATCAGTACGCACTTTCATGGCATCAGCCGCCGGGCGGTCGATCTTGTTGATGGCCACGATCATCGGCACTTCAGCCGCTTTTGCGTGATTGATCGCCTCAATGGTCTGCGGCATCACAGCGTCATCCGCCGCAACCACCAGAACCACGATGTCCGTCACCTGAGCACCGCGCGAACGCATGGAGGTAAAGGCCGCGTGACCCGGCGTATCAAGGAAAGACAGCACCTGACCGCCATCCGTGGTCACCTGATAGGCACCGATGTGCTGTGTGATCCCGCCCGCTTCGCCTGCAACAACCTTGGCGTTGCGGATCGCATCGAGCAGCGATGTTTTACCGTGGTCAACGTGACCCATGATCGTGATGACCGGCGGACGACCAACCAGATCGGCGGCATCGTCTTCGATCTCTTTGATCACGTCCTCGACATCCGCATCGGAAACACGCACCACTTTGTGGCCAAATTCTTCGATGATCAGTTCCGCTGTATCGGCATCAATGGTTTCGTTCTGCGTAACCATCAAACCGTTGTTCATCAACGCTTTGACAACCGCGCCGGTTTTCTCGGCCATACGTGCGGCCAGTTCGGAGACAACAATTGCCGGAGGCAACTGCACATCACGAATGACCTTTTCGCGCTCAACACTGCCGCCCATCGCCTTTTGGCGTGCGCGTTCCTGCTTGCGCTTCATCTGCGCCATCGAACGCTGGCGTCCACCTTCACGACCCGAAAGCGCCTGATTAACAGTCAGCTTGCCAGACCGGCGGCTGTCATCGCCGCGGTTCTTTTTGTTGGTGTCCTCGCGGTCACGATCCGTTTTCCGCGGTGTCGCTGCTGGCGCAGGCTTGTTGGCCGGCGCGCGGGCCGCAGGGGCAGCCGCGGCAGGGGCAGCCGCCGCCGCTTGTGCAGCAGCCTCAGCTTCACGCGCTTTGCGTTCGTCTTCTTCGGCCTTGGCCTTGAGGCTTTCTTCGCGCTCGCGCTCTGCCTTTTCTTTGGCTTCGATCTCGGCGCGGCGGCGTTCACGATCCTCTGCGCGGGCCTTTTCTTCGGCTTCGCGGGCAGCGGCCTCTTCGACCTCACGCGCTTTGGCCGCTTGCACAGCCTTCAGCCGGCGGGCCATTTCCGCATCTGTAATGCCCGCAGGGCGTTTGGAAGGATCACCAATAGGAGCGCCCCCAGCCGCACCGGACTTTGCCGCGCCCGGCTTGGGCACAACAACGCGCTTGCGTTTGGTTTCGACCACGACGTTCTTGGTCCGCCCATGGCTAAAGCTTTGCTTTACGTTGCCCGGACGCGCAGGTGCCCCGCGCAGACCCAATGTTTTCTTGCCGTCAGTATCGCTCATTTAGCTCGTCATCCTTTCGGCTGGCCGTTGCCAACCTCGTTTTTGCGCACGCCTTTAAGTCGTTGGGCCTCCTCTACAACACGCAGAGTGAGTCCACCAGAGGCGAGCGCCCCATGTATCACAGTTTGCCGACCGAATGCCAAACCCAATTCGTCTGCGGTCAACCAGCCAATGTATTGGCCATAGTGCGGTGTGCTTAGTTTCGATTTGCCCCGGCCTGATCCGTCCACCGCTTGGATCAGCACTTCGGCTTCTTCTGTTTGCAGCCAGCCTTTGACCTTTTCGTAGCCCGCAACAGCTTTGCCAGACTTACGTTGCAGCGAAATCAGATCAACAACCCGCCGCGCCAACTGCCGCTCTACCTCATCGGCCAGATCATCGACCACCGTGACCTGCTGTTTGGCCGCACGGGAGAACAGCTTTTTGTTAACGGCCATCTCGATCGCCGCACGGTCAGACGCCACATAGATGCCGCGACCCGGCAGCTTGCCCAGAATATCCGGCACGATCTGTGCATCCGGCCCAACAACAAAACGCACCAAGCCGTGCTTTGGTTGCACTTCGCCCGTGGCAATGCACTTGCGATCAGGACCGTTTTCCCGGTCTTTTGGAACGCCACCGCGACCCATCATGAACCTCCGAGGCCTGAGATCAGGCCTCGGTCTCCTCGGTCAGGTCTGCGTCTTCGCCGTCCGTCTCTTCCGCGTCTGCTTCCAGTTCTGCCGGATCGACCCAGCCCAGCAACACGCGGGCCGTCATGATCATGGTTTGTGCGTCCTCAAGCGAGATGTCGAAGGGTTCAAGAACCCCGTCATCCTTAACCCGCTCACCATCAACAGTGGTCCAGCCGCCGGCCAGTTCCCAATCCGCACAGGTTGCGAAATCTTCCAGTGTTTTCACATCGTCTTTGGCCAGCGCCTCAATCATCTGGGGTGTCAGACCCTCAAATTCAACAAGGCTGTCCTCGACACCCAATGCACGGGCGTTCTCAAGCGCCGCTTTGTTGCGGGCCTCCAGCACATCGCGGGCACGGGCCTGCAATTCATTGGCCGTGTCTTCGTCAACACCGTCAATCACCAACAGTTCGTCAATCTCGACATAAGCCACCTCTTCGAGGTTGGTGAACCCTTCGGAGACCAGCAACTGGGCAAAGAATTCGTCCAGATCAAGGTTGTCCATAAACAGCTTGGTGCGCAGTTCAAACTCGGCCTGACGGCGCGCGCTTTCCTGCTCTTCTGTCATGATGTCGATATCAAGACCGGTCAACTGGGACGCCAAACGCACGTTCTGGCCACGGCGGCCAATTGCGAGCGACAATTGCTCTTCAGGAACAACAACTTCGATTTTACCAGCTTCTTCGTCCAAAACAACCTTGGACACCTCGGCAGGCTGAAGCGCGTTCACCAGGAAGGTCGGCTGATCTTCATTCCATGGAATGATGTCGATCTTTTCGCCCTGAAGCTCGTTCACAACTGCCTGAACACGGCTACCGCGCATACCAACACAGGCGCCAACAGGGTCGATCGACCCATCATAAGAAATCACCGCGATTTTTGCGCGCGATCCGGGATCACGGGCAACCGCCTTGATCTCGATGATGCCGTCATAAATTTCTGGCACTTCCATTTTGAACAGTTCGGCCATGAATTCTGGCGCGGTACGGCTCAGGAAGATCTGCGGCCCGCGCTGTTCGCGGCGCACATCCTTGATATAAACGCGGATACGGTCGTTCGGGCGATAGCTTTCGCGGCCGATCTTCTCGTTGCGGCGCAGGATCGCTTCGCCAGCGCCCACATCGACGATAACATTGCCGTATTCTTCACGCTTGACCAAGCCATTGATGATGGTGCCTGCGCGATCCTTGAACTCTTCGTACTGACGATCACGCTCGGCTTCGCGGACCTTCTGCAAAATCACCTGCTTGGCTGACTGGGCGGCAATCCGGCCCATCTCGACCGGTGGCACTTCTTCTACATAGGTGTCGCCAACCGCAGGGCTGTCCATATATTGCTTGGCCTGCTCAACGGTGAATTCCGCCTGATAATTCTCAAGCTCTTCATCCTCAACCACGGTGCGCACGCGGGTAAAGGTCGCGCGACCTGTCTTGCGGTCGATGGCCACGCGAATGTCCATTTCCGCGCCATAGCGGGACTTCGCTGCACGAGCGAGCGATTCTTCCATCGCCTCGACCACCAGATTGGGGTCGATCATCTTTTCACGGGCAACCGCCTCGGCGGTTTGAAGCAGCTCAAGCTGGTTGGCAGATGTAATGGCCATTAGTCTTCTCCCTCAGCAGACTCATCAGTCTGGATCTCATCGAATTGGGTTTCGTCAATTGCGCCTGACGCCTTACGCTGGCGCAGCATTTCTTTAATCAGATCATCGGTCAGAACCAGTTTGGCATCCGACAACCAATCAAACTTGAGGCCAATGGTGCCCTCTTCGACGTTGATCAGCACTTCGTCATCCTCAACACCCGCCAGCGCACCCTTAAAGCGGCGACGACCATCAATCAGTTCTTCTGTCTCGATCTTGGCCTCGTATCCTTCGAACATGTCAAAGTCTTTGAGACGGGTCAGCGGCCGGTCAATACCAGGCGAGGACACTTCGAGCGTATATTCTTCAACAATCGGGTCTTCGACATCAAGCACCGCGCCGATCGCCTGTGTGATATCGCTCAGATGATCGACTTCGATCCCACCATCGGGTTTGTCGCACATGATCTGCAGCGTTGTGGTTTTGCCGCTCATCAGACGCACGCGCACCAGTTCAAACCCCAGATCCTCAATCACCGGTGTGATGATCTCGGCCATGCGGCGGTCAATGGCGGCTTTGGCTATCAGGTCGTTGGTCATGATCTCGCTTGGTATTAGGCACAAAAAAACGGGCGCGCGGCCCGTATCGTGTTTCGGTGGAGCGTTTGGTGTGGACCCGAACGCGCCGCTGTTGAGATGCATATAGGGGGATGGGCGCGAAACTGCAAGCCGCTTTACCCAAACCACCACCGCTCTGCCGCACGCAGGTTGTCCAGCGGGCGCAGGTTGCTGATCTGGGCAGGCTGCACCAGATCGGCGCTGACCGCCTGAACTGGATCGCGGGCGTCAGGCAACAACACGATATCGGGCATCTCGGCCAAGCCACTGGCATCATGCAGGTCTGCGGCATCCACTAGATACTCGCCCAGCGCCTGCCCGCGCACCATCTCGGATGGGATCGACGTTAATTCAACCTCGTCAAACCATCCCGCACTGCCGTCTTTGTAGTGCTGTGACACACGCGCGGTCAGCAACCTCTGCCCCGCCTCAAACCGTTTCACCTGATAAAGACCCGTGCCAATGCCGCTGCCCGGGGCATGAGCAGAGCGAATCACATGTTCCGGCTGGGCCAATCTCAAGGGCAAGCCCGCATCCGGTACCCTCAAACGGATTTGCAGCTCATGGGGACCAAGCGGAACCAGCTCCGCATCCAAATGCGGTGCCAAACTGGCCGCAGCATCGGCCGATGTGAAAGGTTTGCCATCGTGAAACCGTACATCCGGGCGCAGATCAAAGGTCCAGATCCGGCCATCCCCGGAGGCCCGCCAATCCACCGCCAACTCAGGCCGCAGCGTACCATCCGCAGCGACCTCGGTCAGCGTATCAAAAACCAACCCTTGCCGTGCGACCAGCATGAACAAACCATCGCCCATCGTCCAATTGTCACTGCGATCCGCCCCCGACAACGCCATGCGCAACCGGCCGCCGCGCTTTGGCAGCCCCGCCGCCGATACACCCGAAGCCGCCAAAAGCGCCGCCGCCGCACCGCTGGTGAACAAGGCACGCCGGTCGATATGCGACCGCCGGCTCATTGCGCTGCGATCCTGTCCATGGTTCGCACCAGTTCTGCTGAAATCCCGGGCTCCGACAAGGCATGCCCGGCGTTGCGTACCATCATCAGCTCACTTTCCGGCCATGCTTCGGACAGGGCATAGGCACTGCTGGGCGGGCAGATCATATCGTATCGCCCCTGCACAATGGTGCCGGGGATGTGTTTGATCCGGCCCATGTTGGCAAGGATCTGACCGTCACTCTCAAGGAACCCGGCATGGGTGAAATAGTGGTTTTCGAGTCGCGAGAACGCGCGGGCATAATCCGCCGGGCCCTCATGAACCGCGCCCGCCGAATGGATCGACGCCAATGCATTTTCCCAAGCAGACCACGCCCGGCCATATTGCCGCTCAACTTGCAGATCGCCGGAAAACAGCCGCCGGTGATAGGCCGCGATCAGATCATCACGTTCGTCCTTGGGGATCAGATCGACAAACCGCGCCCAAACTTCCGGCCAGAACTTGCCTGCGCCGCCGCCATAGAACCAATCCAGTTCGGCCTGCGTCATCAAGAACACACCGCGCAGCACCAATTGACGCACTGCATCCGGATGGGTCTGCGCATAGATCAGGGCCAGCGTTGCCCCCCAAGACCCGCCAAAAACGATCCAGTTTGAGATGCCAAGCGTGCTGCGAATCAGCTCGATATCCGCCACCAGATGCCATGTCGTATTGTCGGTCACTGACGCATGGGGCCGCGACCGGCCACAGCCGCGCTGATCAAACAGGATCACGCGGTAAACGGAGGGATCAAAATAGCGCCGCATCGACGGGCTGCACCCGCCGCCGGGCCCGCCATGCAACACCACAACGGGGATTCCATCAGGGTTTCCGCATTGCTCAACATAGATCTGATGGCCTTGCCCAACCGCCAGCATCCGCTGATCAAACGGATCAACGGGCGGATAAAGATACTGCACTGCGCGCTTTTGGTCGGGATACTTGTCCATCACGGCCCTATATAGTCTTTCACACCACAAGAG
>Ga0316202_10002885_pt1 | contig 10809 bp, 9 predicted proteins | sample 3monrhotite_MG_FD_204934 | JGI IMG/M metagenome (GOLD analysis project Ga0316202, IMG submission 204934) | Microbial mat bacterial communities from mineral coupon in-situ incubated in ocean water Damariscotta River, Maine, United States -... | ecosystem: Environmental > Aquatic > Marine >...
ATTAGCGCGATCGTGCGAGAATCGAATCATGGATGCTCCGCTCGACTCCGTCGCCGGTTCTCTGGGCGACTACCCGCGCCCGTCGGTCGCTGTCGACACCGCGGTGTTCACGGTCGAGGGCGACGAGTTGTGCGTCGCGCTCGTCGAGGGACCGAACGGCCGCCGGCGGCTCCCCGGCACGTTCTTGCACGAGGGCGAGACGCTTGTCGACGCGGTGCGCCGGTCGCTGCGCGAGAAGGCCGGCATCGTGGGCGGCGCGCCGCAGCAGCTGCGCGTCTTCGACGAGCCTGACCGCGATGAGCGGGGGTGGGTGCTGTCGGTGGCGCATGCCCTGGCTCTGCCTGCCGGCACTGCGCCGGCGAGTCCACTCGTGCCGATCGACCGCGCTGACCCTCTCGACTTCGATCATGGCCGCATCCTCGCGGTTGCGGTCGAGCGCATTCGCGGCGACTACGCAACCCGGCCCGACCCCTGGGGGCTCCTGCCTGGCCCGTTCACGCTGCGCGACCTGCTGCGGCTGCACAGCGCGGTGGACCCGTCGACGCCGCAGCGGGACACCTTCCGCCGCATGATGGAGCCGCAGCTCGTCGCGACGGGCGAGGTCACGTCGGGGACTGTCGGCAAGCCGTCGCGCCTGTTCCGCCGCCCCTCAGACGCAGAGGTTCAGCAGCGCCGCGCCGAGAAGATCCAGCTGGTGTGGGGCGGGTCGCGCCGCACCTCGCGGTCTCGGCTCGACGATGTGCCGACCGATCGGATGGTGACGCAGTCGAGCCGCGTACGTGACCCTGAAGCGTGGGTTCCCCGTGAGGCCCTCGCGGCGTCGACGCAGCACGTGATCGAGCTCGACCGCGGCCCCGCGGGGGTCGTCGCGCGGGCGTTCTCCGATGAGCGCGCAGCCCTGTGGGCGTTCCGCGGGCTGGTGACGACGTTTGAGCGGCTGGAGAACCGTGTCGGGCCCGACGAATTGCTGCGGGCGGTGCGTCTGATCGGGCCGGGCGGCGCTGAGGTCTCGCGCCAGGAGTTCGGCTGACGACGGCTCGCGGTCAGCTCAGTTGTCGTCGTCGCGCATGACGCGGTCGCGCTCCGCAGCTTCGAACCCCTTGCGGGTTCCGCCGCGCAGGTCGCTCATGTAGCGGTGGAGCACGTCGCTGCTCGCGCCGACCGATTGCGGCGCCGCCGCGTAGGTGAGCGAGCTGTCGGCGGTGAAGCCGAGGTCGACACCGACGGTGATGGCGTCTTGGTTGGCGCCGAGGTAGACGAAGTCCCACTTCCACTCGGCGGTGAGGTCGGCGATGAGGCGCTTGACCTGGTCGCGCGTGTAGCGCCGGCTGGAGTTCTCGTGCCCGTCGGTGACAACGACGACCTGCACGGTCGACGGGCGCGCGTGCGCCGGCAGGGCCTCGAGAGCCGAGCGGAAGCCCTCGAGTGACTGGCCGAGAGCATCCAGGAGGGCGGTCATGCCGCGCGGTTCGAGTCGCACCCGCACGGTCGCGGGGTCGGCGAAGACCGCCTGGTGTTCGATCTCGTCGTCGAAGGTGACGATGTCGACGGTGAGGGTGCCGGGCAGGTCGGCTTGGGCGGCGAGGAGGCTCTGCAGCCCGCCGACCATGTCGTCGCGGATGGCGGCCATCGAGCCGCTGCGGTCGATGATGAGGAGCAGGGCAGTGTAGTCGGCGTCAGGCATGGTGGGGCTCCTGTTCGGTGAGGCGGATGAAGGCGCTCAGTTCGGCGACTCCGTGGGGGGTGGGGGGCAGCGAGTCGAGCAGCCCCGGCGAGTGCACGAGGTACGCGGCCCACTGGGCCCGCGAGATGGCGACGTTGAGGCGGTTTCGACTGAGTAGAAACTCCATGCCGCGGGGTGCATCGCGGGAGCTGGAGGCGGCGAGGGAGACGATCGCCACGGCGGCCTCCTGACCCTGGAACTTGTCGACGGTGCCGACGCGCGTGCCCCGCAGCCCGGCGGCGTCGAGACGCTCACGAATGCACTGCTGCTGCGCGTTGTACGGGGTGACGACGATGACATCGTCGTCACCGAGGGGGCGGTCGGGCAGCGGGGTTCCGTTCTTGTCGGGCCCGGGGTTCCAGGCGGTTCCGATCAGGTTCCGGATGATCGCCTCGACTTCTTCCGCCTCTTCGACCGACTCGGTGGCGTTGCCGTGGTGCTCGATCAGCACGGGGTGCAGCCCGGGTGCGACGCCATCGAGCCGACGCCGTGAGCTACTGGGGTGCGCGTGCAGCTTTCCTTCGTAGCTGAGTCGCGAGACGGGCTCGGCCAGGGCGGGGTGCAGCCGGCGGGTTTCGGCGAGAAAGTAGCCGAGCTCGGCGGGCAGCACGTCGTGCCCGGCGCTGAGGTAGCCGAGTGCGCTGCCGTCGATCGGCTCCGGATGGGTGCCCTGGCTGACCTGGGGCAGCTGCTGCGGGTCGCCGAGCAGCAGCAGGTTCTTGGCGCTCATGCTCGCGGCGATGGTGGCGGCGAGCGAGAACTGCCCGGCTTCGTCGATGACGAGCAGGTCGAGGCTGCGTCGGCCGACGCGCTGAGGGTGGGCGAAGTCCCACGCGGTGCCGCCGATGACGTGCCCTTCGGGCCTGCCCGCGGTGAAGTCGGCGAGCTGGTCGGACTTGCCGAGCACCGTCCAGGGAACGGTCGCGTAGTCGGCGGGGTCGGCGCTCGACTTGGGCGCCTTGCCGACGAGTCGACTGTCGAGCCCGGCCGTCACGACCTCCGCCAGCACGTGCTCGACGGTCGCGTGGCTCTGCGCGACGACGCCGACCTTCCAGCCGTGGTCGCGCACGAGGGTCGCGATGACGCGGGAGCCGAGGTAGGTCTTGCCGGTGCCGGGTGGACCCTGCACGGCGAGGTACGACCGGTCGAGGTCGAGCAGGCTCGCGACGACCGCGACGACGCGGTCGGGCTCCCCTGCGCTGGCTTCACCAGCGCTGGCTTCACCATCAGTGCCGTCGACGACCTGCGCGAGCGACGCACCGCTTCGGGTACGAGGCGTCACTCGTCGCAGCAGGTCGCCGACGGGTTCTGCAGGCCATTCAGGATGCGCGGCGACGAGGGATGCGCCCCACTCTTCGATGGCGGGCTTCTGCTCGTAGGGCTTCGGCGGTGGTCCGGGAGTCAGCGCAACGGGCAGGTCAGAGTACGGCTCAGCGTCTTTGTGGAGTGTCTCGGTGATGACGATGACCCCGTCACCGACGTCGTCGAGCGTCACGCTGCGAAACGCGCGTGCGAGGGTGCTGGAGCCTGTCGAGGGGATCGGTGCCGGTTGGTCGTAGAGCGCGAAGGGATCGCCCGGCCCACCCGGTGAGGGGCGGGAGCCTGGAGCCCACGTTCCGTGGAGCGTGAGCGTGCGGCGCAACGACCGCTGCCTGCCCGACTTGCCCCACGGGGTCGACTCGTGCGGAGCATCCGGATCGACGACGAAAACATCGCGCACGTCAGCCCAGTCGCGAAGGTCGGCGACGAGGCGGTCGAAGTGCTCCCACCAGAAGGTCTTGTCCTCCCTGCGGTGGTAGTCGATCGCCGCGGCCGCGTAGGCGTGGGCGCGTTGCTCGGCAGAGCGGTCGGGCTCCCCCGACGCCGTGCCGTCGGGATTCGCGGCCAGCTGCAGCAGCTCGGTGCGCAGAGGCGAGTCGTCGATGTCGCGGCCGGACCCGTCTCTGTCGGCCTCCGCATCGTCGCCCTCGGCAAGGGCCGACGCCGGGGCAGGATGCTGCTCCCGAAGGCCTCGCAGCCAAGCTGCGAGCCTCAGGGTGCTCTCGCAGTCCACTCGGTTGTAGTCGCGGATGGTGTCGAGCAGCGTCTGTGCGGCGGCGGCGTCGCCCTGAGCGCGCAGCTCGCGGGCGTCGACGTACATGGCGACGGAGTCGTCGCCCGCGGCGAGGTCGGCATCTTTGCGCGCGTCGGGCCAGTAGATCTTCTCGACCGACTTGATCGAGTAGCTGGGGGCGCCGATGCGCAGTGCGCGCGTGACGACCGGGTAGAGGTCGACAAGCACGCCCGAGCGCAGCCACTCGTCGACGATGTCCTCCCCCACTCCGTGCCGCGCGCTCAGCGACCGGAGGTGGGTGCGCTCGTAGGCGGCGTAGTGGTAGACGTGCAGGTCGGGGTGGATGGCGCGGCGGGCTTCGACGTCGGCGAGGAAGGCGAGCAGGGCATCGCGCTCCTCGGCGAAGCTGTACGCCCAGTAGGGGGTGAACTCGTTGTCGACGTCGACCATGCCGAAGAGGTAGTCGAGGCCCCAGCGGGCGGGGTCGTGCTCGGTGTAGAGCGGGTCGCCTTCGAAGTCGAAGTAGAGGTCGCCGGGGCTCTCGGGGGGCAGGGCGTGGAGCGGCGCGGCATCCCGCACGGTCACGGGCGGCAGGGCGCCGTCGGTCGACTGCGACGCCTCGAGCTGCAGGGCAGCCTGCAGGCGCAGGGTGTCGAGGGTCGACGCGGCGATCGTGGCGATCGGGCCGCGACTCTCGGCGAGCTGGGCGAGGGTCTCGATGCCGGCGGCGGCGAGCTTGGTCCACTGCGCTCCGGTGAGGCCGGCGACCTGCGCGACGTCGTCGTGGGCCTCCACTTCGAGGGCGCACCAGGCGCACTTTCGGCAGTAGGTGACGCTCGGATCGCGCCACGCGAGGGGCTCGTCGGCGGTGAGGCGCGCGCGCAGAATGTCATGCAGTCGGGCGCGGCGAGCGCGCAGCACGGGAGCGATGTCGTCGAGGCGGTGGGTGCTCAGCTCGCGGTTGCCGAGGATGAGCTGCACCTCGGGGTCGACGGGGATGCCGAGGCGCTCGAGCTGCTCGGCATAGGCGGCGAGCTGCAGGAGCGCTGGCACCTTCGCACGGCGGGCGAGCTTGCTGTCTTGCACGCGGTACGCGCCGTCGGGCATCCGCACCAGGAAGTCGGCGTAGCCGACGAAGGCGATGGGCATGTCGCCCGCCTCGCCGGTGCCAGCAGCGGGCGCGTGGTCGAGGTCGAGGAAGGTGCCCTGCGCGATGACGGGCACGCCGCGTTGCAGGGCGGCGAGCGTCTGCTTGGCGTAGGGTGCGACCTCGTCGAGGGCGCCGCCCCCGCGCGGGATGTGCACGAGCCCGTCGTCGCCGTGCTCGGCGCGGAGCTCGGCGATGATTGCCTCCTCGTGAGCGTTGCCGAGCACTGCCGTGCGCTCGAGCATGAGGTCGGCAGGTTCCTGCACTTTCGGCAGGCGGTCGAGCTTCGCGTCGAGATCGCGCGCGACAGCGAACTCGCAGTCGGCGGCGCGACTGAGGTCGCTCGCCGAGGTCACGAGCACGCGCTCGCCCTTCTCGTTCGTGGTCAGGTACACGGGTTCACTCCTCCGGCCGGGTGCTCTCTCAGGGTAGGGGCGAGGTGTGACATTGCTTCAGGCACTCGCCTCGTCCCGCCCGTCGGCCATCGCGATGCGCCGCACCGCATCGACGAGGAACGGCTGCGGGTCAGCCGCTGGCAGGGCCTCGACCACCTCGGCCAGCGCCCGCTCGACGGGCACACCGCGGTGCAGCGCCGCGTAGAGCGCGGCCACGGAGGGCGTACGGCTCTGCGCCTGCACGCAGTGCAGCAGCACGGTCTTGCCCTCAGCGCGGAAGGCGGCCACGGCATCCGCCGCGTCGCGCAGCACGAGGTCGAGATTGCGGTTGAGCTCGGGCTTCGGGTCGTCGATGAGCCACACCTCCACGTGGTCGGCTGCCCGGCGCTGCGCCCTGCCGATGCGGCACAGCGACACGACCGCATCGACCTCAGCGCCGTCGATCTGCGCTTCGTCGAGGTCATCGACGGCGCCGAGCAGCACGCGGTCGTCGTGAGGGTGCGCCGTGAGTGCGCGAGTGCTCCCCCAACTCGAGTAGTCCATGCGCTCGACCGTCGGCCAGCCGCTGCCGTCGGGCCGCCCACCGCGAGCGGCGAGGGCGGCGAGCTCGACGAGGTCGGGCGCGCGCAGCCCCGGATGCCCGTGCACCAGCAGGCGCCAGGCACTCGGCACGGCGGAGGCACCGTGGGCGGCTCCGAGCAACCCTCCGGCGATGGCTGCCACGGTGTCGGTGTCACGGCCGCCGCGCACCGCGCGCTCGAGACCGTCAACCAGGCCAGCCCCGGGCGTCGCCGTCTCGGCGTGGGCGTCCGTCGCACGATGGATGCTCGACCACGCCCCCTGCAGCGCTTCGACGACCCAGCCGTTGTGCTCGAAGTCGCGCGGCTCGCGCTGCTCGGCATGCTCGAGCAGCGCGACCCAGCGGCCGCGCCGCTCGGCGGGGAGGGCATCGAGCCCGGTGCGGGCATCCAGTTCGCCGGTGAGAACGGCGTGGCGAATCGCGAGGGTCCAGAGAACGCAGGCGTCGCCGGCGTCGTCATCCCAGTGGGTGAGCGCGCTGAGGGCGCGGGCGGCCTCGGCCGCGGCATCCGCGTCGCGCAGGTGGGCGAGCGCAACGGGGGCGGTGCGCATGAGGGAACCGTTGCCGGCCGACTTGCCGGTGCGCTCGTGCAGCGACCGTGCGGCGTCTCGGGCGGCGGCCGCGGTGCCGCCCAAGCGCTCGGCCTCGGCGAGCACGGCGCGCGTCTGCAGACCCACGTCGGCGGCGGTGCGGGCCCAGTCGATCCAGGCGGCGGCGATCTCGTCGTGCACGGCCTCGTCGCGCAGGTCGGCACCGCGCGCGGCGACCTGCGCGATCGGGACGGCCATGGCGGTGTCGTCGGTCCACTCCCCCGGCGCCCAGCCAAAGCTGCCGCCGCCGATCATGCTGACGGGCGCGTCGTCGGGCAGCGGAGGGCCGAACTCGTATCCGGCGCCGAGGGCGTCGCCGCTGGCGAGGCCGAGCAGCACGCCGGCGGCGCGGTCGATGGAGACGGGCGTGGGAGTGGATGAGGTCATAGGGGCTCCTAGCGGTTGAGCGAGGGTTGCGGGCCGGATGTTCACTGATCTGGCGAGGTGTTGGCGATGGCGCACGCGTCTCACACGGCCGCGAGCACCGGATGGGTGCGGTCGAGCGCGGTCAGGTGCAGAATGCCGTGTTCGTCGCGGTCCCCGAGCCGCGCACCGAGCCCGAGCAGGTCGACCTTCTCATCGCCACGAGCGAGTTCGAACCAACTCTCGCCATCCTCACCGCCGTGCAGTCGTCGGCCGTCAACGGCTCGGGCGAAAGAGCGAGCACGCTCGGCGCGGGTGGGTACGGGGTCGGTGAGCCGGGCATCCACGGCGGCTGACTGCACAATGCCGGTCCACCGTGACCGCAGGCCCGAGCTGGAGCAGAAGAGTTCCAGGCCCATGATGCGCCCGCCGATGCCGATGATGACGCCCCGTTGGCCGTCGATGAGGCGGGGCGTGCGGATGCTCTGTCGGTCCAGGTGCCGCGTGAACGAGCTGGTCTCGCTGGCGCCGAGGCGTTGCTCGAACGTCTGGATGCGCCGCCATACGCCGGATTGCCGCTCGGCCCCAACCTCCCGCCCAGCCCGCGCGTCGCCAAAGCGCACGGCCAGGGAGGCACGTCGGCCGGAGGCGCCCTGCTCGTTCGCCCCACCCCACCGCCCTCGCTCGATGCAGACGGCGTGAATCTCGCGTCGTTCGCGCGCCCGCAACACGACGCTGCGGCCGAGCATGCGGTTCTGCCAGCCGCCCTCGAGCAGATCGCCCTCCAGCGCGACGAGCGGTCGGGCGGAGGTGTTGCTCGCTTCGAGGCTAGAGACGCGGGCGCCGCCGGAGTGCTCGGCTACCTCGAGCGAACTCGGCGACCACTCGAGGGACCCAATGCGCGGAGCGACTACCCACACGGGAAAGAGCGAGAGGCCGGCCTGGTGGATGCCCTGGCCGACGTGGAGTGCGGGGATGGTGGTGTGCATGGGGCCTCCTGGCTGACGGGGGTGAACTACACGGAAGGGGCAATCGAGTCGCGCAAACACAGTGTTTGAGCGGTACTGCTCTTAATACTAGCCGGTTTGCGCGTAATCGCGCTTTTCTGTGTAGTGCGGGCCCCTTGCGGCCTGGCCGTCGTGACGACGAGCGAAGTCTTGACCGCCCGAAACCGGGTGAATCCTCGACGCGAGCCGCGTTCTGGAGTTGACTGAGGGCCCTCACAACGAAGTGGAGACCATCATGGCTGCAACAGTTGCCCGCATCACCACCATCACTGCTCGCTCGGAGAAGAGCTTCGAAGACGCTGTGCGCGTCGGCGTAGATCGCGCCAACAGCACGCTGCGCAATGTCAGTGGCGCTTGGGTGAAGGAGCAGAAACTGCACATCGAGGGCGGCAAGGTTGCCGCGTATCAAGTGACGATGGAGGTCACGTTCGTCCTCGACGACTAACGGGACGGGACGGTGGGGCCTGCGTGCCGCTAGCGCCAGTCGTCGGGCGAACGCAGGCCGACGCCGTCGATGCCGAGTGCTGCGCTTTCGAGCCAGGCGCGAATCAGTGCGGCCGCCTCGGCCGCGGTGAAGAGATCCGCCGCTCGGGCATCCACCTCGGTGCCGGCGGCGGAACTCACGCGGTGCGGCGCCGGTGAGTCGTCGAGCCTGGTGGCTCGCATCGGCCCGTCGGGCAGACCGAGTTCGACGACGAGCTCATGCGGGTGCCCGAGCACTTGCGCCCAGCGTCCGCAGCCGTCAGTGCGGTCGACGCTGAGGAAGTAGTAGCCGGAGTCGAGGCCGACGAGGTGCAACAAGTCGCTGAGCTGTCGCCAGCCGGCGAGAAGTTGCGTCGGCGAGCCGCTCATGCGGTACACGTAGGGAAAGACTTCGGGCTCAACCTGGGTCAGTAGGTCGGGCGCCTGTTCAGTGGCGGGCATCTCGAGCGGGGCGGTCATAACTTCAGTGTTGCGCGCACCACCGACACCTCCGCGTCACATCGGGTCGCGGTGTAGCTCAGGCTGGGCTGTCTTCAACCTCGTCTTGTGCTGTCGTCGAACGGCGAGTACGCTCGGCGATTCTGCTGGATATCTTGTGCGTGAGAGACCTAGCCCGGTCGCGCGTGCTGCCACCGAAACTCTTGGCCCCGTCGAGCGCGTCACCGCCAAACCGTTTCGCCGCACCGACGCCGGCCGCCCCGGTCTCCATCACCTTGTCTCTCACGTCTCCTACCGCTTCTCTCCAGCGACGTGAATAGACGGATTCGCGGCTGCCCACGAGACCTAGCAGTTCCTGGAAACCAACGACGACAGTGCCCACCTCATTGCTGGCACCGACAACGGTGCGCGCCGAGATCGGGTTGAAGAGAACCTCTTTGTTGGCCGCACCGGCAGCGGCATCTAAGCGGGCCAGGAGTTGCCCTGTCGTGCTGACGATGAGGTCTACCCGCTTGTCACGGTTGGCGCGCAGGGCAAGCCGGTGTTGGTCAAGCTCATCGGGCGCTGCATCAAGTACCCGGTCAAGTTCGAGCACCGCGAGCGCGTCTTGAAGTCGGAAGCAGTGTGCGAGTACGGCGACCCATTGCTGCACCGTGCTGGCCGCTTCCTTGGCGGTCTTCGCAACGTCGTCGACGTGGCTTTTCTTCTCGATCTTCTCGGCGAGTGCATCGAGCTGACGAATCGCGTACGCCTGCGTGCGAGCGATCGTCATGGACGTGGTCTGAACCTTTGACCACGAAACTTCTGACACCCGGCCTACGTGCTCTCTGATGGTCATCGCCTCATCAATGACCAGATCGACGCCAATCATGTCGGCGAGCACAGCGTCTTTTTGGGCGCGGAGCACGTCGTCGACCTTCTCGTCGATGATGGCGAGGTAGTCGTTGATCTCATCCATGCTCTTTTGCATCGCATACTGCGCCATGATGCCTGCGGCGCCAGCCAGGACGGCGGGGCTCGTGAGCATCGCGCCGGGCCCCTTCGCGAACTGCACGATGCTTTGGATGCCCTGCGCGTCGCCCTTCTTGTACACGACACCCATGTCGAGGCCCGTCTTGCTGTTCTTCATGAGGCCGTACTTTTGAATGGCCCGCGCTGATTCCTCGGTGAGTTGCACCCAACGACCCGAGTTCGCCGCTAGGTCAGCCGCGACGCGAGTGCCAATCGCCGCCGTGCCGACTTTCGGCAGAAGTCGACTGAGTTCAAGGTCCTTGGCCTTCAGGCCTTCCGACATCAGAAAGAGTTCGACCGCCTTCGGCTCGCCAATGATCGCAAGGCCATCACCATCGCTGATCAACTGAATCTCGTCGGACATCGTCGTCTCCCGGGCTCAAAGGTATAGACAGACTCTCACGAACCGGAGTGATCGTCGGGACCAGCCGATACCTCAGCAAACTTCGCCGCCATAGTCGGGTTCCCCCGGGTCAACTTCTTGATGGTCACGTCTTGCGCCTTGTCGTTCGCCAACCGCAGGTTGCGCTCCGAACTCAACAGCGCCTCCTTGACCTTCTGCATGCGCGCAATGGCCTTGTCGATCTCGTCGATCGCCTCGCCGAATTGGCGGGTGTGCAACTCGTAGTTGCGCGCAAAACCGGTCTTGAACGACTCAAGGTGCTCCTCGAAGTTCGTCACATCAACGTTCTGCGCCTTCACCAGCGCCAACTCCTGCTTGTAGGCGAGCGATCCCAGCGCCGCGTTGCGCAACACCGTGATGATCGGGATGAAGAACTGCGGACGCACCACATACATCTTCGGATACCGGTGCGAGACGTCGACGATTCCGCTGTTATAGAGCTCGCTGTCGGGTTCAAGCAGCGTCACGAGCACGGCGTATTCGCAGCCTTGAATCCCCCCGGCGTGTTCGGAGAGCGTATTGCTGGTGTCAGCCCGCTTGTTCGAGGGGCTCGGTCAGAGCATATTCGAGCTGCTCCAGTTCGATCGGGGTGAGGTCATCGATCGAACTGTGGATG
>Ga0316202_10002887_pt1 | contig 10805 bp, 5 predicted proteins | sample 3monrhotite_MG_FD_204934 | JGI IMG/M metagenome (GOLD analysis project Ga0316202, IMG submission 204934) | Microbial mat bacterial communities from mineral coupon in-situ incubated in ocean water Damariscotta River, Maine, United States -... | ecosystem: Environmental > Aquatic > Marine >...
ATAGAGGGAGTGGTCATCGGTGTGACGCCTTTCGAGTGGGATGTGAGAGTTTCCTCGAAGGAAGATCCCGGTGGCCACGCTGACGTTTACTGGCCGGGATCGTTACACCACTCTACGGGGCACTACTTCGTCCAGTCCACCACCGATGAAGACGTCGACTAGGTCAGAGTCATTGATACCGATGATTCCGCCCTTCTCCTTGCCCCAGCCAATGGTCGCTGCCGGGCTAATGAATTCCGCGACGACCGCGCTCACAGCGTCGTACTCGTCGTCGTCTGGACGACTGCCGATTGCACGCCATCGCGCTTCCCGCTGCAAGAAGCCTTCGCGCGCCGACCAGCGAACCTTCAACCGGCTCGGCGGGACCGAAGTGACAACCGAATCCGGGAGCGCGACGAACGCGATCTCGACCCGCGCGGGCTTCGAATCGCTGACACCCCGCACCTCCACCTCTGTGAGAACGTCAGCGTCGCTGATGCGGTACGCCCAGTGCTCACCGACCGATACGTCTTTGAGCGTTGCCATTCTTGGCTCCTTCTGTACGGCTGACAATGATTCGTGCACGAACGCGATTCCTTGGACTACCTCGGACGGATCCAACCCGCCCAGCGGTCAGCGAAAGTCGCCAAGAAGGCCTTCAGGGTGAACGGTCCTCTGTCGATGCAAATGTGATGCATGGCACTCCGATCTGTGTGTGTGTGTGTACACGTTACTAGATATGTACATCCGCACGCAAATCGATAGGTTCGAGTCATGCCGTCCGAAGCCGAGAAAGCGTGGCGCGCAATCTATCGTGCGTACACTCGCTTGGCCCCGACGATCGACAAGCAGTTGAAGGCGTCGGTCGGACTGACCTACTCCGAGTACGAAGCCCTGGTTCAGCTGAAGGCTGCAGCCGCGCCGGTCAAGATGGCCGACCTCGCCTCCTACGTCGCCGTCACCCGAACGCACGCGAGCCGGCTGATCGATTCGTTGGAACTTGCCGGATTGGCGAAACGGGAGTCGAACCCAGACGACGGTCGGAGCTTCCTTGTAGCGATCACAAGTGATGGGGCGCGGCGTCTTCGAGAGTCTGCGGCAGCAGTGGAATCTGTATTCGACGAAAGCGTTGGAAGTCGGGTTTCAGCAAGGGAGCTTCAGCAGCTCATGGCGTGGGTTGATCGCGCAATCGCCATTGAGACGTGAAATGAGCGTCTTGGCGCCTTAGCCCAGAGTTGGGCGCGCTAGCGGCAGGTGGGCCTAGATCGAAGCAAGAACGAGTGCATAGGCCTCCCCCGTCGAACCCTCCGCGACTCTCACCAACTTCCGCATTGGACACGAAGTCATGCATTGAGTTGGGGGGTCAACACAACCGTGTCAGACGGCACTCAGTGCACGCCCACGCGCCGAGTCGCTTGTCGAGCTCGAGCGGGATCAAGCATGCGGGGCAGTTCGGGATACCAACGTCTTCGAGAACGTCCACGCGAGAAGGCTAGCCGGGTCTAGTACCCGCGGCCGGGAGGGGTCTTCGGGAAATATGCCGGCCCTAACGAGTGCTAGCGGTCGGCGGCTAGCTTCGATGCTAGGCGCACGAGCTTGCCCAAAGATCGCGCTCGCTCCGACACCCGCTTCTCTGCCACTTCGAGCGGCGCAACATTCGAGTCGCTGCTGCCTTCGTAGCTCATCAGGCGCCGAAGTTGCCGGAGCGTCGTCGGATGGACGGCTTCGCTCGCCCGCACCCACTCAGCATCATGATCGACAGCGGTCAAGGCGGCAAAGGTGATCAGTGCTCGGATCAAGTCCTCGGCGTTTTCGTCCACGGCCAACGCGAGCTTCAAAGCTGCATTAACCTCGATCTCTGCCGTCGACGGTCCTGCCTCGTCGTCGAATGGCCGGAAGTAGGAGAACGGGCCCTTGCCCTCCGGGTCCAGGCGCGCTACCGCCCTCTCCACGCTGTCCGTCGCGGCGAGAGGGTCCTTCCGGAACCGCACCTCGTGGCGGTGCGCCCAGATCTGCACGATCAACTCTGCGACCGCGTCCTCCGCATCAAGTCGCGCCTGCCCCTTCAGGTGCTCCAGTGCGGCCAAACGATCGGCGAGATGATGCGCCATCCATCTTGAGAGGAGGTCGTGGTCATCGAGGCTATCCGCGATCTGCTGGCCCAGCGATAGGACGGCCGCGTGCGTCCCGCCATCCGACGCCGGGACTGAAGAGGAAGAACTTGACGTAGTCATCGAGGTATCCCAGTGAGTCGTGGTTCGAGTTGCGTCGGGTCGACGCGCCGTAGCGGTCGATTCGTACCTCGACGATAACGGCCATACCAGCGTGCGTGGCGACGCTAGCAAGGAGCGCTGGTGACATGCGCAAACGGGTTCCATGCGGTCCGCTAGGTTCCCGCCCGTAGTCTCTCAAGGACCAGGACTCCGCCGTTGCAGCCAGCACTCCATCGGATGTGCTCCAACTCATGCCGTCTTCACTTGAGGACAACCCCAAGGCATCGAGTACCGTCCTGCTCGGCCGAGGGGTCGGGAATTGCACATCGCGTGCGAAGTCGTCACGGCGGTCGATGCCAGTCTCGTGGTGAGGACTGTCGACCCAACCACGAAGTTGAAACGATCCGTTGTCAAAAGTGAAGTCTTCATCGTCGGTGAGCGGTAGGCGGTGATTGGTAAAGGACGGCGCAGCCTGCAGTGCCCGAAGCAGAGACATCCCAGTGTCCTCTGCCACCAGCGAACTGGTCACAAACGTGTTATCCCAAGTATCGTAATCGGACTGTAGGGCGGCAGATCTGACCGTGACCCAACCGTCTGCGTTCAGGAACTCCGGAATGAAGTCGTTCGCCGCAACCTTCCACAGCCACTCATCCCCATAGTTGTGCTGTCGGCGTTCATGCCCGTCCGGGGCCGGCCTTCTAACGTCTGCGATCCATCGGCGATCTTCTCGTCCAAGGTCAAAGTGCGCGAACCACTCGTCGAATGCGTCTGTGCCCTCGTCGGGGTCGCGAAACCGCGTCGTCGTCCGCAAGAGCCGGCCCGCGACAGTCATCATGGCGTGGTAGCTGAGGTAGTAACTCAGGTCTTCAGCCTTCGGGGCGTCGTGCTTGTCGAAGTTGGTCTCTTCGCTGCCATAGGCTCCAGCCACGCGGCGGGGATCCGCCGTCAGCTCCAGTGAGGCCCGATAACCCCATTCGTCGAGGATCAGGTCGCTCATCGCCCGCACTACTTCCTGGTGTGGGGTTCGGAACGAGTCGCTTAGCGGGGCGATCGAGTACTCCTCGAAGTCGAAGTGGAATGAGAACTCCGACTTCACGGCATCGTGTCCGAACGGCTTCGGAGCACGCGGCCGCTCGAACCTGCGCACGTCTTCGAGCAACGCCCGCTCGATCATGGCTGATCGGGCAAGGACGGCGTCACCGCATCTGTGGGCGATCTGGGTACAGATGTGCTGGATGCGAGCATGGTTAGGGTTCGCTGCGCTGAGAGCCGCTATTGAGGTCAGCAGCGGCGTCACCCGCGAGGGATCGTCGACCGCGGCGCGCTCGGCGGCTACCAGGAATCCTTCGATGGCGTGCCATCGGTAGAACGGGAATCGGGGGTCCGCGAAGCCGGCTGGTGCGTCATGAAGGACCAGACGCATCAGCGCCTGAACCGCAGTGCCGGCGCCGAAGGAGATGAGGAAGCGTGCCGCATGAGTTGCACGCCACCGAGTTGACGCGCGAGGGTCCGCCAGCGCCGACCAGATCGTCGCAGCGACAGCCGAATCTGCGTCGGCAGTGGTCGGGACTTCCACACCTGTCGGCGTCCATGGATCGATCTCGAGCGCGCTTTCCAGCGCGCGGAGCGAGGCCGTCAGTGCGCGCACAGCGTCGGGAGGAGCGAGTAACGGTGCGACACCTCCAGCCAGTCGGTAGCAGGATTCAGCGGACGCGACCGCGACCTCCGCATCGGTCAGTTCGAGAGCTCGCAATAGCACCGACCGTTCGTCAGTCTCCAGGACCGCAGCGAGGACACCGAGCTCGAGCCCCAAGGAAAAGCCGGACGTTACATCCGCGGCACAGCGGCGGAGGTAGTCGTTGCCGAGGTTTCGCAGAGCGGTTCGAAACGCCTGACTCGAGGATTTAAGTTGGCTAGCACGGCGAATGAACTCGGCACGTTGCCAGCCGCTGAACGAGTCTTCGTTCGAGAAGGCCGCCAGAATCGACGCCCAGGTGTTTCTTGGTCGGCGTTCGACCTCATTGATCAAGAGCGACGCGGCCGAGCTGTGATGCCCGTCGTGGATCGCTGCCGCCGCGTCCGCCATGCCGGCCGAAGTACCAAGATCGAGCTTGCGAAGAGACCCGCGAATGGCTTCGCGCTCCTGCTCCCGTTTAGTCTCCCAGTTCGGGTCGTCCAGGCTGGAGTTGACGTAGCCTCCATCGTGCTTGGGCCGGCGCGGCCTCAGGCCGTACCGCTCTGCCCACCTTGGGTCGACATCCTCCGCTGCGAGCTCGCCGCCGCGAGCCCAAGCGAGCTGTTGCACGGCGCGGAACCGTTGTTCTGTCAAGGAGCCCGCCTCGGAGAGCGCTGCCAGCTCGTCCCCGAGACCACCAGCGTCCGAGAACGGGGCGAGCGCAATTCCAAGCTCGGGGTGACCTGCGAGAACCCCGTCAGTTTGGTCCCTTAGGGCGCCGATCAGCGACCCGAAGGATCCAAACTGCCGATCGCGCCACTGGCTCACGATCGCAAGTGATCTCGGCCCAGCCATCTGTTGCAAGGCCGCTAGCAGCTTCGTGGAGTCCAACCCGTTGTACAAGTACGGCTCAAGCCGCTCAGCGGAATCGGCCAGATGCTTTGCCAGCAGAAAAGCCTCGTTGCGGTCGCCGACGATGGCGCCGCGTGCGAGTGAAACAATCGACTCCCAGCGCTGCCACGTGTCATCGCCGACGCGCGACACGATCGTCACCGCCTTCTCGAAGTACGCGTGTGCTTCAGCCTCGTCGAACATGTAGATGGCGCGGGCGACAAGTACCAGGTCGTCGGCCATCTGATCTGCAGTCTGCGGCTCCGCCTCGGCGCTCTCGGCCGATTTCGCCGCGCACTCGTAGGCTGAGTCGACGAACCTCGCGTCCCCCCGCAGCGATGCGATCATGTCGGTCGCGACGAACAGACCTGAGTGCGTGGGCGCCGACGTCAGGATCTTCCGGAACGTGGTCGCGACACGGGTCGAGCGCGACGACCGGGCCAACTGCGCTGTCATGGGTCCAGCGATCCTGCGCAGGAGAATCGGATCTCGGTAAGACGAGCGTTCCTTGGGGTAGCTGTCCAGCAGCTTCCAGATTCCAGCCGCGGAGGAGTGTCCCAGAGCCCATCCGGCCCATCCCTGCAGCCACGGCAGCAGAGGGGTCAGCTGAGTCTTCTCCTCCTCCCGTCTGCTGCGGTCGAAAAGGTCGGGCGGAGGTTCCAGATCATCGATCGTGAGGGTGCGGCCGCGCAGGGCGGCGCGGAGCGCGTAGGCGCTAAGGAGACCGGCGTTGTCCCGTCCGTGGTAGTCGCCGAGGCCCCGAGGCGGGGTCTTCGGCAGATACTTAGCCAGAACGTTGAGGCCCTGGCGGACTGTCGCAATTCCCGAGCGGACGCTAAACGCGGTGATCCATGCGACTCCGCGATAGACGGCGTCTGAGATCCCGCCCCGCGAGAAGTCGTCGTGGTCGATGTCCACTCGCGCCCCGCGCAGCGTGCGCCAAGCTCGTTCGGCATGGTCTCGCGACAGCGGCAGCCCCAGTTTGTGAAGTTCCGCCGCGATCGCCAGGCTCAGGGCCGATGTCCGCGCTGCGACGCCGAGACGTGCCACCCGATCCTGTTCGCCGCGAGCCAGCAGTATCGACGTGACCGACATCGACTGTTCGAACACCCACCGATCCGGCCGCCAGCCCTCGAGATAGTGTGCGGCCGTCGGCTCGTCCTGGAGCCGAGCGGTAGCAAGCGCGATGTTCGCCCCATGCCGTGGCTCCAGCTTGCCGTCCCGGTCCTCCGACGATGTCTGCACCCACGCGTAGATCGCCGCGCGCGCACCCCGGAGACGGTTGAGGGCGTCTCCCCTCCGGTCCTCTTTCAGGGCGAGCATGACCGCCTCGGCGCTCAGGACCGAACCCGGCCACTCGCTCGGGAGCAGGCGGGCCGCGCGGATCTCGTCGAGCGTCGCGCCATCGATGACCTCCCCAGCGAGGTCCGCATGATCGCGCAGGAGCATGTACCGACGCTCCGAACTCGCCGCTGCGGCACCCGCGATCATCGCCAGTTCGACCACGGCCGCCGGATCTCCGACCCGGATAGCGGCGCGGAGCGCGAAGGATGTCCGCAGCTGAGCGATCTGACGCCGCTCGACCTCGCCGGCGACCGGCAGTCCCGCGTCGGACAAAGCCAGAGCGGCGAGATCCTCGAACCTTCCAGCCTCCCACAGAACCTGCGGCAGCGACGCCGCCGCGTACCCATTCGAGGACGACAGCGCGCTCAGCTCCCGGATGACCCGATCGGCATTATCGTCCGACAGCGGGTAACGGCTGCGAAAAAACGTCTCCGTCGGCTCGTCGAGGAACTGCACCGCATTCTCCTCGATGACCAGCCCGCGGCCGAGGTCAGACACGAAGCTGCGGATCAGGCTCTCGTCACGACCGGTAAGAGAAGCGAGCACCTCGACCGGGATCCGCGGCCGCAGCGTCGCGAGGAGCTGCCCGGCGAACTCGAGGGAGCCGCGGTCGCCACCCGCCGCCTCGAGGACCGTATCCAGCTGCCTCCCCAGCAGCTGAGCTACGGGGTCTTCCTCGGCGGCGGACAGCCCGGTCAGGGAGTTCAGGCAGTCGCGGAGGGTGGCGGTCTCGCTCAGCACCAGAGCCTGAATTCGGGGGTTCGCCGACGTCCTGCGATGGAACTCCGCGACGTCGTTGTCGGTAGCGTCCGGGTGCGCCGCGCGAAGCATCGACGCTGTCTCGTCGATTGAGAACTCCGGCAGTTGGTGGATCGCGACGTCGGACGGCGCGCGCAGCTGGGCGACCCGGTACGGACGAGCGGTGAAGACGAGGTGGACCCCGCCGATCGGCTCGACCTGCAGCAGGTCGTGCACGAACGCCTGGTCACCGCGCGCCTCGGCGGCGATCACAGCATTGTCTGCAGCGTCCACCACGATTACCAACTCGATGCCGGGCGCGCTCTCCGCGAGGCGCCGCCGCGCCTCCCGCAGTCGCTGGATGAACGCCTTCGAATACTCCGGAGACCCAGTTGCCGCGCGCGGGATGAGGGGCGAGCTCAGCGCCTGAGCCGCCAGCTCCGAGGCGATCTGAACCAGGCCGTCGCGGTGCCGGTGGCGAGGCTTGTCCGGCGCCCGGTAGCTTCCGTTTCCGAAGCAGTCGTAGATCACAACGACTGCCTGCTCCTCGAGAAGCGTCGGCAGCGATGCTGCGAACGTCGTCTTGCCGGCTCCGCCGACCGCGGAGATGATTGTCGGCCCCGCACTGCCGAGCACCACGTCCGCCAATTCCCGGTACGCGGCGCGGGCAACCGCGCCGTCGTGCGGTGGGATGAGAGATGGCGCAGGGACGAGATCCTCGACCATCACGCCGAACGCCATCGCGACTGTGGACAGCTCGATGGGCCCACTGACCTCCCCGGCTGCACGACGACTGACCTGTTCGAGGAGAACGGCCGGAACGGTGCTATCAGCCTCTCCGGTTAGCTCTGCGGTTAGCACCTCAAGCTGAGCTTGTAGCGCCGCGAGTTCCGAACCGGCACCGTCGAAGGTGAGGCGGCGCAGCAGATCCGATCCGCGCCGTTGGTCGGCCTCCAGCCACCAAAGCAGTCTTGAGGCGATCGAGTTAGTCGCGATCGGCTTGCCCGTGACGATCTGTTCAATGGCGTTCCGCAGGGACGAGCCGACCGGACGGTTCGAGGTGATCGCATACTCCGTGTTGGCCGTCGCCGGGATGCGGAATGCGGTGTACTTGCGCTTTTCGATCTGCGAGAACTTGCGGAACGTCGGGCCGAGGTCGGAGAGACCCAGGCCCTTGGTGGCCCGCTTCGTCGAGTACTTCAGCTGCCGAACGATCACCCGGTCGACCGCGTCGCGTGCGCCGTAGTATTCGGCCAGGTCGATGATTTCGTCCCCGGGCACCGGTTCCCCGGCAGCACCCTCGACCCATACCTGAAAGAGTTCAGACTGCTGGTCCAGTAGCTTCAGGGACTGCACGGCCGCCCAGACGTAGTGAAATCGATCACCCTTGCGGCTGTCGGCCACCGAATCTGCGAAACTCTCGGACCGGCTCGGCGCCGCACCGGAGTCCGCCGGTCTCCGTGTCGTGGTGATCGCCTCCTCGGGTGGTGAAAGTCCTGCGGTGCCTACTCCCGCCATGGACCAAAAACCCCACTCTTTCAGGGCGGAGCCTTTGCCGACACGCTATACCGCTGACCACGCACCATGACTGCCGCGCGCGAATGTGAGACGTCCACTCGCCCCCGGTTTTCGGCGCCGTGCATGGTGGCCAACTGGCGGCGAGGATGCTTCGCGCTTTCTCATGCGCTCAAGCATTGGGGTTGAGGTAGTGGATACCAAGATCGTCATACCCCAAGTATTCGTGCACATGCCAGCGCTCAATGAGTAGCATTCCTCGGGCGGTATACCGGTAGAGCTCAAAATTGTGGTCGTACATTTGGCTCGGATCGGCACCGGCACGCAATAGTTCGATGGCGATCTTCTTGTAGTCCTCGGCGGACGTCCCCGGCGCGAGGCGCTGACGGGTAATCGATGCGAGCGTCGCCATCGCCGCAAAGAGGAGAGGGGAAACTCCGCTGCTGCCCGGTGGAAGATTCGGATTCGCTCCAGCGTGAAGAAGCATCTGAACGATCCGCAGATTACCTTTGCTTGCGGCGTAGTACAGGGCAGTGTCGCCGTCGTCATCTTGCGCGTTCGGATCGGCACCTTGCTCGAGCATCAGGCGAATCTCCGCTTCAAGGCTGCCGCCCGTGCCATCGACGCCCGCGGCTGAGAACACCATCAACATGGTCCGACCATCCAGCAGGTTCCACATCTGTTGCGCGAACTCGTCCGACCCTATCCCTGTGACAACTAGAGATCCCCATTTTCTGGATATGTCCGCATCTCTGGGTGCTGGCAGCGGGATCTGTTGGGGAACGGACGAGTACCGAGGGGGGGAATCGCCTCCCGAGGACACGCCCCACCCCCAGGCCCATAGGGACCCATCAGATCGAAGCGCGAAGCAGGCATCGTACTTCGACACGAGGGCGTCCATGTCGGTTAGACCAGGAATCTGTCGCGGCGGTTCGTGTCGCCCGTGCACGTCGCCGATGACGCCAAGCTCCGTCAAACTCCACGCCCAGACGCTGCCATCACTGGCCAGCGCATGATATCGGACTGACTGGTCCTCGTAGGCGGGATACTTGGAAAAAACGACGTCGACAGCGTTTCGTAATCCGGCGACTCGTGACGCCATCAAGTCCTTCCCCCACAGCCACACAGCGCCACTCGCGTCGATAGCCGAGCACCCCTCGCCGAGGCCAACAATTGGGGGCATTCCTTCGACTCGCCTTGGCCGCAGGATGCGGTCGGCAAACTGCCCGTAGAAGTGGTCCAACGGCCCTTCGCCCCACGCCCACACCGAACCGTCCCTAGCCAGTGCGTAGCAACCAAGGTCGCTCACACGTACTGCCAAGATTCCTGCTAACCCTGCAATCGGGGTCGGGTAGAGCTGATCGTCCATCGTTCCGTTGCCCAGGAGGCCCGACCGTCCGTTGCCCCACGCCCAAACCTCGCCGCTCGAGGTCAACGCCAGTCGGGTCCTGCAGTCAGGGCTCGCCACGATGCTGACTACACGGGAAAGCGATTCGAGCCTTGATGGGACATCAACATCGGAAGATCCCACCTCGATTTCCCCATAGAATTTCGTCCCCCAACTCCAAACAGTCCCGTCGCCCTTAAGCGCCAGGGGATAGCCGCCGGATGCGCCGGCATAAGGAATTCCCCCTGCCAGTGCGACGACATCTGTCAACAGAGGGACCTCCGCCGTGACGAATCGAACCAGTTCGTACGCCTCCTGCTCAGCGCTGACTAGCGCGAAACGCGCCGCCCACCTGACAACCGTGCCATCAAGTCGAAGGGCGTGGCCCCAATCCCCTTGAGGAATCGCCTGCGCAAACTCGCTCAACACAGTAGAGACGCCAAGCAACTCAAGATGCCGGAAGCCCGCGAGTGCGGAAGTCGTGGTAATCGGTGGCGGTAGCGGTAGCGGTAGCGGTAGCGGACCACCTGAACTTAGGACATTCATCGCATGCTGCTCACTCGCCCCAGCGTGTTGTGACGGTGCCAGTCACGAAGGTGACGTCCGCTTCGCTCGTCTCAAGTCCAGTGCCGGCACGTGCCACAGTGTTCTCCCCGTCAAGTAATCCGAGGATAGCCCGAATCCCCCAGGCGGTGGAGTGTGGGTCTTCTTTGGGCCGCCAGCCGAGAGACCGGCAGTGAGCCTGAGCGGGCGCCGAATCGGCTCACTCAAGGAGGGGTGAAGCGTCGACGGGCCCACTCTCAATTTCGATCGCTCTGTGTGCAACGAGAAATCTCGGAGGTCACCCTTGAGACTGAGGTACCCGCGTCGCTCTGTTTTCGGCGCTGACGGATTCCAGTGTCTTCATCATTTGCTCGAGGTCCGCGGGCGGTTCAGAGTGGAGTCCCGCATAGTGGTGTAACGCCCGGTGGCCCACCGCGTCGGTGACGACGTGAACGCGGTCACCGTGTGATCCTTCGAGAAGTCTCTTACCTCCACTCGAAAGGCATCAACACGATGACCG
>Ga0316202_10002888_pt1 | contig 10805 bp, 9 predicted proteins | sample 3monrhotite_MG_FD_204934 | JGI IMG/M metagenome (GOLD analysis project Ga0316202, IMG submission 204934) | Microbial mat bacterial communities from mineral coupon in-situ incubated in ocean water Damariscotta River, Maine, United States -... | ecosystem: Environmental > Aquatic > Marine >...
CTGTTTTGCCTTGTTCCTCAGCCTTGCGTGCCATTTTTAGGCCGTGTTCGTCGGTGCCGGTTTGGAAGCGAACCTCCCTGCCCTGGGCTCTTTGAAAGCGCGCAATGACATCTGCAGCAATCGCCTCATAGGCGTGGCCAATATGCGGACGACCATTGGGATAGCTTATCGCGGTGGTGATATAATAGGGTTCAGACATTGGCCCGCTCCCTAGGTGCGGCGGCCGATGCAAGCAAGCTCCCGATTTCGGCAACCAGCAGGCCCGCGTCGAAATTGTAAGTTGGAGCTTGCCCAGTTAGCCGAACCAACTCCGAATGCGCGCTTGTGATCTGCGGATATTGTGACGTCTGTGCATCTTCTACCGCTTCGGCCAAGACCGCACGCGCCAGATCAAGTGTGGCCTGAATTCGCTCGCGATTGGGACGCGCTCCAATGGCCTCCGCCAACCTGCCGCGAAGTTCAAAGTCAGGGTCACCGTCGCGCATTACCGCCCGCATAAGCGAGAACAATTCTCCCAAGTCACGCTCAACAAAATCCAGCGCGAGCCCTGGTGAACCACCAGCTGCGACAATGGCTGCCTGGCGTGTCGCGCTATCCGCTTCAGGCGCTTCGCGTGACAGGAATCGCGACAATTCCTGTTCCGAAAGTGTTGGAAAACGGAGGATCCTGCAGCGCGAACGGATAGTCGGCAACAACCGGGCCGGCCGGTGCACAACAAGCAGGAAGAACGTCCCTACAGGCGGTTCCTCCAAGCTTTTGAGCAAAGCGTTCGAAGCACCCTTCTCTAGGTCATCAGCCGGGTCGATGATTATTGCTCTTCGGCTTCCCAATGTCGGCCGCGTCGTCAGGCGGCGCTGCATATCGCGTATTTGCCCAACCGAAATGTTCCGCTTTGTTTCGAACGGTTTTCCCTCGTCGCGCTTGCGCGCTTCCTTGTCGTCCTTTGGCAAGCGGCTGAGGACGAGAATGTCCGGGTGGTCTCCTTCAGGCTGAGGAATGCCATTTTCAAAGACCAGCTCCCGTGCTGCTTGAAGCGCAAAGCGGATTTTCCCGAGTCCCTGCCTTCCTGCAAGCATCCAAGCGTGATGCATCCGTGCACTCGACAGAGCTTTGCGCCATGCCAACCAGGCATCATCATGACCAATCAAGCTCACGATGCGCCTCTAATTCGCGCTGACACAGTGTGTAGCACCCGGGCATGAACCTGTTCGATTGTCCCGGTGCCATCGATGATCGCAAAGCGATCAGGTGTTTCACCAGCCATTTCACGGAATCGTTCGCCAACAGCCTGATGATATTGCGCGCTGCGGCCGCCAATTGCATCGCTGGAATCTCCATCGCGCTCTGCAAGGCGGGCGGCGATCTGTTCCGCTGGCACGTCGATCAAGATGGTCAGGTCGGGAAACAGCCCCTGACTGCCGAGCGTATGCATCTCAAGGATTTTGCCGTCGCCTAACGCACCAGCGCCGCCTTGATAAGCGCGACTTGAATCGACAAATCGATCGCAAATCACCCATTTCCCTTCCGTCATGGCTGGCCTGATAAGCTTTTCGACATGATCTGATCGGGCTGCGGCGAACAGCAATGCTTCGGCACGGCTGTTCCAACCATCTCCCGGCGGGTCGAGTAGCAAAGACCGGATAGCTTCGGCACCGGGTGTTCCCCCGGGCTCGCGGGTTATAACCGCCTCGATCGCCTCTTGTTGCAGATGATCGAAAAATAGCTTGGCCTGCGTGGACTTACCGGTCCCTTCGCCGCCTTCAAATGCAATGAAATACCCCAGGCTCATCGCGTCCAAGCCTCGAACGCGTTTGCTATTCGCTGGACGAATCCTGCTTGCGCTACATCATGCGCCGCGACCAAGGGCGTGCTCGCCGTTTTTTCGCCGTTCAGTGTCATCTCCAGCCTTCCAACCCGCTGTCCTGCAACAATTGGCGCTTCCAATGGTCCCTCGTAGGTGACCCTGAATATTGGCCTCTCAGGGGTATCCTGCGGTATTGCAATCCGGATGTCATTAGCAACCGTGAGATCAACTGCTGCTTTCATGCCGTTTTGAACACGTGCAGCTGCCACACGATCGCCCTTCTCGAAAATTTGCGTTCGGTCAAACGCATCAAAGCCCCAGCGGATCAACTCGCGGCTAACCCGATTTCTATCAGTCTGATAATCGATAGCGGCGACGACCATAAACAACCGTGTTCCGTCACGTTCTGCGCTCCCTAGAAAGCCATGTCCGGCTTGATTGGTGAAGCCGGTTTTGATCCCGTCAGCCCCGTCAACAACTTGGGATATTGGGTCATGGTTCGCTTGCGCAAAACCATTATGGCGCAAGCCATCTTGGCCAAAGTATCGAGCATATTTTTCCGGGTGGCGAGCGATTAGGCTGCGCGCGAGAATAGTCAGATCATAAGCTGTGGTGAATGTGCGCCCATCGTCAGGCCAGCCATTCGGGGTGCCGAAATGGCTATCTTCCATCCCTAGCTCATTTGCGGCGACATTCATCATGTCGACCCAATCGTCGATTGAACCCGCAACTCCAACCGCCAGAACCGCACTCGCATCATTGGCCGAAACCGAGGTGATGCCGCGCAAAAGCTGGTCGACTGTCACTTGCTCATCAGGTTCAAGGAACATTGTCGAACCGGTGCGATACCAATCCTCCGCCAGCTCTTCACTCATAGCAAAGGATTGGGCGGAAGAGAGTTCGCCTTTCTCGATCAGTTCGAAGGCAACGTAAGCAGTCATCACTTTGGTTATGGAAGCAGGAACAAAACGTCGATCCGCATCCTTCTCCAGCAATACCTGGCCCGAGGTAGCGTCTACCAGCAACGCAATTGGTGCTGCATTCCAGCGATCTTCATTTGCAGCCGGAACAGCGTCACTTGCGGCAGGCTCAAGTGCCGCCGCCACAGCGCCCAATGCCGCGAGCATTGTTGCTGGCAATAGGAATAGTCGGTTCACTTATGCTCCCGGCACCGGGAGCAAACCGGTGCTTTATCCTGCAGTAAAGACGCGGGCGTCTCTATACCCTGCAGCCCGCACCTTTGCGAGTGCTGCCTCGGCCTGTCCACGATTGGCATAGGGACCCATGCGGACGCGGTAGAATTGTCCCGAGCGCTGAATGAAGCCATCTATTGAGTTTGCGGCTTTTTCGGCATTGCTTCTGCTCGAAAACGCCGCTGCCTGGACGACAAAATTGCCGCTTGGCGTGAAGCTTGTCGAAGCGTTGCTTGGCTGGACCGCTGTTGTGATCGTTCGGGGTTGACGGACAACACGGGGCTGACCGCGATTTGCGGCTCTATCAACTACCACAGGTGCGGTTACGGCGTTGCGCGATACTCGGCTTACGGGGTCCGTTCGGTCAAGCGGCGCGAGAGGATAGCTGGTCACAACTTTGCGTTCTTGCGAGAACGCGCTTTCGAATGAACTACGAGAAGCATTTGACGCTGGGACTGCAACACGCTGCGGTGCAGGCTTGCTTGCCGCTTGACGCAGTGGAGGAAGTTCGTTTGTTGATGGCCCTGTAGGCAAATCAGCTGCAGCTCGCGCCTGAGGTTTGGCCGCTGCAAGGCTAACCGCACCGTCACGCGACAGCTTGCGTTTGAGTACTGTCAGCAGCGATTTCGGTGTTTCCATTCGCAGCGGAGCCATTTGTCCCATGCGCAATTTTGCCCGATCGGCTTCGACCGGATTTACCCGGCGGACACGAATTGGCGCGCCTTCTGCAACCTGCAATTGTGCCTGGGCGCCGCGCGACAATGCGACGGCGCCGTTTCCTGCCATCGGTCCACGACGCTCAACGCGCGCCAAAATTGTCCGTCCGGTCTCCAGATCGGTAATTTCAACATAGCTCGGCATTGGTAAGGTGCGATGTGCAACGGTAACGCCGGCCCCGCCCTGTCGGTCTGCGACTGCGTAGCCAACTTCGTCGAAATTCATGGTGTCGAGAGGAATGAAGCGCTTTCCGCCGATAGAATACGGTTCACCAACAACAACAGGGTAGTCTGCAGCAGGCCCGGTTCGAGCATCTACCGCTTGCGCTTGAGACGATGCAATTTGCGGCTGATCACTGCCGCTGAATGCGCCACAGCCGGCCAGCAAGCCGGTTAGGGCAAGGGCCAGAAACCTCGTACGGACATCATTTGGCAATCTCATCTGCAAGCAATCCCACACTCATTGCGTAGTAATTCGAGCAGTTATATTCGAGGATAACCCTATAATTTGTGGTTAAGAGCCATGCAGGTTTTCCCGGCCCGTCGGGCTGGAAGAACGACGCCATAACGTCATCGGCGAGGACTTTTTGCGGTTGGAGCCCCAATTTCCGCCATTCTGCGACCGTTTTCCACTGGCTGTGACGTTCGTGCACGCGTGGGCAAACCGGGGCTACAATCTTGCTCTTGATGGCTTCCCGATCGAAATTCTGAGGAACGTATGTGCGTACGCCCCATGGTTGCCCGCTACGCCAACCTGAATCCTGAAAATAGCGAGCGATGGATGCAAGCGTATCAGCGCGATTGTTGAAAATGTCGGCCCGGCCGTCACCGTCACCGTCGGTAGCGAGACGCAGATAGACGCTGGGTAAGAATTGTGGATTTCCGAATGCTCCGGCCCAGCTTCCCACCAGCTGCGAACGTGAATAGCCCTTGTCGGCGACCTTCATCAGCGCAATCCATTCGCCTTCGAACAGCTCCCGGCGACGGCCCTCCCAGGCGAGCGTTGCCAGCGATCTCGAAAGATCGAAATTGCCCTTGTATCCACCATAATTGGTCTCGTGCCCCCAAATCGCCATCAGCACCTCTGATGGCACACCGTATTCACGCTCGACGCTCCTTCGGATTGAGGTCGTTGCGCGGAACATTTCGCGGCCGCGGCGAATGCGGATCGGATTTACATGCGTGGCGATATAGGGCGCCATGTCCGGATAGCCGGTCCTGGTAGGTGTTCCTGGCTGTCCTCGATCCAGACGAATGACTCTCTGATTCGGTGTCAGGCCTTCCGTCATACGTCGTAACGTGTTCTCGCTAACACCTTGTGCCCTCGCCTTTGCGATCATCAATTGAACATAGGCATCGAAAGACAATTCCTGCGATTGCACAGATGCAGTGGTCGACATTGCGATCAATGCCGCGGTTGCGATGATAAGGGCGCGTTTGAACATGTGCATGTCATTCTCACATCAACACTTAACCGCAAGTGCATATCGCTCAGCAGGTGTGAAAAAGTGTCGGCTCCAGGCTGGACGGAAGATTTTCCAGCCGGATTGCGGGAAGAACAATTTTGCCCCTTTACCTCCGTCAGAGCCGCCCCTAATGCGCTTTCGGGCAGTTGGCAGAGTGGTCGAATGCACTAGTCTTGAAAACTAGCGAGGGTGCAAGCCCTCCGAGGGTTCGAATCCCTCACTGCCCGCCACCTCTTACAAAGCCAGATCTAACAATGCTTCGTAATCATCGCGGCATGCATTTGCTGTTTTTGCGTAGTCACCATCGAGTTTGGGCATTGGCCCGGGTGGTGAACCGAAACCTGTCGAATCATTGACCTTCTCGTACCAGTGTTCACCCCAGATGCCGTCATCAGGATGCGGCCCCTTCGCCCAGCTCAGCATATTGGCGGTCCAATCGATGCCCAGCCTTGCGCAAAGCTTTTCGAGCATCGCAGCGGGATCTGCCATGAACCTATCTGCATCGACTATCGGCGGAACCAAGCCGCTCCGTTCGGTCTCAAAGGCGACATATCGCCGAATATCGGCGAAACCTAGGACCTCCGGGCGCCGCAATTCGTTCTTGGCGCGGTAGCTCGCCACAACACGCTCGGGCGCGCGGATCAGGAATGCATGACGGTGACCCGGCATGTCCTCGATACCTACGGCACCAACCATGTGGTGGGGCATATGCTTTTGGTACCAAATCGGCTCACCTGTTTTTGGATCACCTGCCAAGGTTTCGAGAATAGACACCCAGTCGCAGTCCATATCCTCGATGATTTCCCGAGCCATTGGATGCCGCTCGCCGCTCTGCCTCAGGAACGCACCATAATATGGTTCGTCGCTAACGGCACAGTCTGATCGCGCACCGAAACTGCGCATCATGGCCGTCGAAATATTGCGAGGGCCGGACCACATAGCGATCCGGATGGTCATGAAGCAATGTCGCGATGCAAACGATCAAGATAGAGTTTCTGCAGCCGTTCAACCATCGAGCCGCGCTCTGTACCTATCACCCTTCCATCAACGGTTCCTACCGGGGCAAGGCCAGCGAACGTGCCAGTTGTGAATGCTTCGTCTGCGCCATAAACATCGATCAAAGAGAAGTTTCGCTCGGACACGGCAATGCCAGCCTCTCGCGCAATCTCGATAACTATGCCGCGTGTAATCCCGTCGAGGCAATAGTCCCCGCTCGATGTCCAAACCTCTCCGTTCTTAACAATGAAAAAATGTGTAGAGTTACACGTCGCGACAAAGCCATGGGGATCGAGCATCAAAGCTTCATCCGCCCCAGCCTCGGTCGCCTGAATGCAGGCAGTAATGCAATTGAGCTTGGAATGGCTGTTGAGTTTGGGATCCTGCACGTCGGGATAGCCGCGCCGTACATGGACCGTGAACAGCTTCAACATGTTGGTCGCTGTTTCGGGTACCGGATCTTTCCACTCGGGAATTATGACGATGGTCGCAGGCGAGATGATCACGCGCGGGTCCTGATAGGGTGTCGAGCGGATGCCTCGAGTTACCATCAGCCGGATATGAACGCCGTCACCCTCCATGCCGTTTGCAGCTAGTACGCCGTACAGCCGTTTTTTCAGCTGATCTGGAGTGATGCCGACATCCATCGCGATAGCCTTTGCCCCGCGATAAAGGCGCTGAAGATGTTGATCGAGAAACGCGATTCTACCCCCGTGAATCCTAAGCCCTTCCCATACACCGTCACCGAGCATGAAGCCGCTATCGAAGACCGAAACTTTCGCTTCAGCTCGCGGAAAATGTGCGCCGTTTACGTCAATGATCACATTATCATTGCGCGTGTCAGCGATGTAGCTGTGCGTGCCCTTACCCATCTCTATCGACCGCGTTTGAGGATTTCACTCATTTGTTCAGTCAGGACAGGATCCCACTTCGCGCGCAATTCCTTGACCTTGGCAATCAAGGCCTCATTCTGATCAAACGGTATGTCCATATCATAAAGCTCGGCGACTTCGCGCATTGCGCTTCGGTCCATATCCTCAAACGCCGTTTTCGCGGCCTCAGCTTGCTGGCGATCCATCCCTAATGCTTCATAAGCAGATCGACCCATCCGCAGCGAACTGTCATAGGTCTCACGGATAATGTCGCGACAGCCATACGACCAAAGTTCGTAGACGTGGTTGCGATCCACAGCCCGCGCGATGATGTGCAGATTGGGAAAATGTGAAACGGCATATTTGACGAGCTTGTCAATCTGTTCCCTCTCATCGAGCGCGACGACGAGAAGTTTGGCCTGATCGATCCCTGCGGCGTGCAAAAGATCGGGCCTTGTCGCGTCACCAAAATAGCTTCTGAAACCGAATTTACGCCCGATTTCGAGTTGGCGAGAGCTGTAATCGATAACAGTCGTGCAATATCCAGCAGCCTGCAACATGCGATTGATAAGGCCGCCAACGCGGCCGCTTCCGGCGATAATGACAGGGTTTTCCTCGTCTATATCATCTGCTTCCTGCTCCTCATCCTGAGAACAGGCAAAGATCTTGCTGTAAGCAATAAAGAGCAGTGGCGTGACCAACATCGTAAGGGCAACGATCAATAGCAGCAGATCGGCCAGGGCATCGGAAAGCACAAAATTGGCTACCGCAAAGGCGATTAGAACAAATCCAAACTCGCCTGCCTGTGCCAAGGACAGAGAGAACAGCCATTTCGCCGAACCCTTCAGACCGTAAATTCGTGCGATAGCAAGCAGGATGCCGATCTTCGTTAGAATGACAACTACCGCCCAAAACACTACCGAACCGAACTGCTCATAGGCCAGTGCAAAGTCTATTCCCGCACCCACTGTGATGAAGAACAGCCCGAGCAGGAGACCTTTGAACGGCGCGACATCGCTTTCCAGCTCGTGCTTATACTCGCTGTTGGCCAGCACCACGCCTGCAAGGAATGTTCCCAGTGCAGGTGACAGGCCGACCATCGTCATCAGCAATGCGATGCCGATAACGAAAAGTAGAGCAGCTCCGGTGAACAATTCGCGCAGATTGGTGGCTGCTATAAAGCGAAACACCGGGCGGGTAAGATAGTTGCCGATAAGAACGACCGCACCAACAGCTCCAACTGTTACCAGACCGGACGCCCAAGCGGGCAGACCCTCGGTCAGGTTGAAGCCGCCTCCATGCCCGCCAGCATGCGCGCTATCACCCGCGTGGCCTAAGCTCGCCAGTTCGGGCAAAGCAAGCAGCGGCAGGATCGCCAATATCGGAATGACCGCAACGTCTTGAAACAGCAGTACAGAGAAGCTTGCTTGACCGCCTTCGCTCTTTAGCAAGCCACGCTCTGTCAAAGTTTGCACCACGATTGCCGTAGAGGACAGCGCAAGCACCATACCTATTGCCAGTGCGGTTTGCCAAACATTCCCAGAAACCAGAGCGATCACCGCAAGCACCGCTATGGTCGCAAGCACCTGCCCCCCGCCAAGACCCAGCAATTGCCCACGCATATCCCAGAGCTTCTTCGGCTCGAGCTCGAGCCCAACGAGGAATAGCATCATGACAACGCCGAACTCGGCAAACACCTGCATCGCTTCGATATCGACGCCAAGCTGCACAAGCAGCGGACTGATTGCCATTCCGGCAAGGAGGTAGCCTAACACCGAGCCCAAACCGAGCCGGGTTGCGATCGGAACGGTTACGACGCCTGCTACGAGCAGAATGAAAGCGATTGTCAGGAAGTCGGTCATTTCGGGCCCTTACCTGCTATTTTACGATCACCCCACCCTTAAGCACAACTTCAACTCGCTCGAGTTCGGTGATGTCGGTCAAGGGGTCGCCTTCAACGGCGATTATGTCTGCCCAAGCTCCAACCTTTATCGTACCAACTTCGCTCGACTTTCCCAATGCGTCAGCGGCGTTGGTCGTCGCGGCACGAATGGCATCAATCGGGGTCATACCAAGCCTGACCATTACTCCGAATTGTCCTGGCACATCCTCGTGCGGCATCACACCGGCATCGCTGGCAAACACCATCTTCGCCCCGGCCCGATATGCCTTGCTAAAATTGTCGCGCTGAGCCTTGGAAACCAGGCGTTCCTTTTCCAAATTTTCTTCGAGAACACCATTCGCCGCGCCCTGACTCAAAGTATATTCAGTGTTGAAAATATCCATCGACAGAAAGGCACCGTTTTCTTTGGCAAGGCGAATACCCTCGTCATCGATAAAGCTCGCATGCTCGATGGTATCAAACCCGGCGCGAATGGCGGCCTTAATTCCATCAGTCCCATGAGCATGCGCCGCAGCCTTTAAGCCCCAGAAATGAGCCTCGTTCGCGATGGCAGTCAATTCTTCAAGCGTTAGCTGCTGAATTCCGGGTGCTGTGTTGCGGCTAAAGACTCCTCCGGTCGCACAAGCCTTGATAACTTCGGCGCCATATTTGCGTTGCTCACGGACACGTTTGCGCAGTTCATCCGGACTATCACCTACCGCTGGACTGGATTGATTGTAGCTCGGCGGCAAGAAAGTGCTGTCACAATGTCCACCAGTCGCTCCCAGCGCATGCGCCGCAGTAACGATACGGGGACCTTGAGCCCAGCCTGCATCGATGGCTTGATCGAGACCAACCACATTATAATCATCCGCGCCGAGGTTGCGCACGGTGGTAAACCCGACCTTGAGCATCCTCTCCGCATTGACTGCGCCGACGATTGTCCAAAAACGATCGGTGAATTGAAGATTGGAATAACCGCCATATTCAGGGCGACCGTCGAGATGGACATGCATATCGATCAGGCCAGGAAGCAAAGTATGGCCAGACAGGTCAATGACTTCCGAATTTGCCGGAGCGGCGCCAGTCCGTACTTCAATTATCTTGCCATCTTCGACCGCAATTACGGGACTTACCAAATAGTTCCCAGATTCCACATCAAGCATTCGGTCAGCAACAACATATGTCGGCTCGGCTAATGCGCCGCCCGATACCGTCAGCGCGGCGACAAACATCAGTGTATGTTTCATGCGATTCCTTCCTCGAAACTGGTTATATATGCAGCGCTTTCCCGTATGCGCCAAGCACACTCTCATGCATCATTTCGCTAAGAGTTGGATGCGGGAATACAGTCTGCATAAGTTCAGCTTCGGTGGTCTCAAGCTGCTTGCCGACGGTATAGCCTTGGATCAATTCGGTCACTTCGGCGCCAATCATATGCGCGCCTAACAGCTCGCCGGTGGTCGCATCGAAAACAGTCTTGATGAAGCCTTCCGCCTCCCCAAGGGCAATTGCCTTGCCGTTGCCGATAAAGGGGAAATTTCCGATTTTGACCTTGTAACCCGCTTCTTTGGCTTTCGCTTCGGTCATGCCGACACTGGCAATCTGCGGGTGGCAATAGGTGCAACCTGGAATATTGTTACGATCGAGCGCGTGAGGATGGGCTTCCTTGTTGCCCATTTCCTGCGCAATTGCTTCTGCAGCCGTCACACCTTCATGGCTCGCCTTATGGGCCAGCCAAGGCCCGGGTGTGCAATCACCAATGGCCCAGAGACCTTTGGATTTGGTGCGGCCGAATGGATCTATCTGGATGAAGCCGCGGTCCATTTCGACAAGCGTTTCCAGTCCGATATTTTCCGTGTTGGGCTGAATGCCG
>Ga0316202_10002890_pt1 | contig 10799 bp, 10 predicted proteins | sample 3monrhotite_MG_FD_204934 | JGI IMG/M metagenome (GOLD analysis project Ga0316202, IMG submission 204934) | Microbial mat bacterial communities from mineral coupon in-situ incubated in ocean water Damariscotta River, Maine, United States -... | ecosystem: Environmental > Aquatic > Marine >...
TTTGTTTATCATTAGGAGAAAAAATGCAATTATCAATTGTGGTACCTTGTTATAATGAAGAAGAGGTCTTAACTGAGAGCTCAAAGCGACTTTTAGGTCTTCTTAAAAGATTAGTTGATAAAAAAGAGATAGCTGAAAATAGTTTAATTTATTTTGTTGATGATGGAAGTAAAGATAGAACTTGGGAAATAATCTCTAAATTATCTAGTGAAAATTCTCAAATAAAAGGTATTAAATTATCACGTAATAAAGGACATCAAAATGCCCTTTTAGCTGGACTATTTAGTGCATCTGGAGACGCATTAGTTTCAATTGATGCAGATTTACAAGATGATGTTTCTGTAATTGAAGATATGGTTGAAAAATTTAAAGAAGGTAGAGATGTTGTTTATGGGGTTCGCTCAAAAAGAGATAGTGACACATGGTTTAAACGTTTTACAGCTGAAGGCTTTTATAAATTGATGGGTTTGATGGGTGTGGATATTGTGTTTAACCATGCTGATTATAGATTAATGAGTAGACGTGTAGTTGAACATTTAAAAAGTTATGAAGAGGTAAACCTATTTTTAAGGGCTATGGTACCGTTAATTGGATTTAGTTCAGATGTTGTTGAGTATGAGCGAAGTGAACGTTTTGCAGGTGAGTCAAAGTATCCACTGCGAAAAATGATCTCTTTTGCATGGGATGGTATAACATCATTTTCTGTAACCCCATTGCGTCTTATTAGTATGATTGGCGCTGTTATTTTTGTGATTTCACTATTTATATCTATTTGGGCGTTAGGTGTTAAACTTTTTGGTGTAAGTGCAGTTCCTGGTTGGGCATCTACAGTTCTACCTATATATTTTATTGGTGGTATTCAGTTACTCTCCTTAGGTGTTATTGGCGAGTATGTTGGTAAAATATATAGTGAGACCAAAAAACGACCTAAGTTTATTGTAGAACAAGAGGTTTAGTTATCAAGTAATCAGAATCATCTCCGTAAGTTCGCCACTTTTTATCTTGGTGAGCGCGGTAAAAAAGAGTAAGTCCAAGTGGTCCGCCACCTTGAAAGTAGCTAAGATTTAGATTATGTTTGCTCTTAGATAAGTCAACTGAGCAACTACTTTTCTTGTATGCTCTATCTCCTACAAATTCACAAACTTTTTTATCATCAATTTTAAGGACAAAACCATCATCTGAGTAGACATCAAAATAAAATTTTTGCTTATTAGTCGTCTCAAATTCTGATGAGGCATCTATGAAAAAGTTATTTGAAAAACTTGTTTTTCCATAAAGTGAATGACTCAAAACTCTTCCACTAGCAAATGCAAGAGTATCAATGTAAAATATTTTACTTTCTTTCACAGAACGCTCTTGATATACAGAATGCAAAGCACCATTTTGTGATGATACTACTGCTTTAATAGTTAACTTTGGTGTATGTTTGTATGTTTTAAAAACAACGAAAATCGCACTAAACATTACTAATGTAAGTAACATATACTCTTTTTTAATACTAATACTCATACTCAATCCTATCCAAAGCGGATAAAGTTTTATCCCTAAGTTCTTTTTGTGTATCTAAGACTTTCATGTCATACTCATGTTGTTGAGTAATGATTAAATTAGTGTTCTTAGCAATAATCTTTAAATAATCATTATCAGGAGCTAACAACTCTTTAGGCATATCTTTCTCAAATACCATAGACATTGCACCAACTGCACTATTAGATAGATGCTTAACAGTGTTATCAACTAACATTCCAAAGTTTAATATCATAGATGATGTATTAACAATTAAATGCTCAGTATGAACAATACGATCTGCCATCTCTCCAATACGATCAGCCATAGTTCCAATCTGAGCTGCCATCCACAATACTCTGTCAGCCATAGGTCCTAACTCTTCACCTTGAGTAGTAAACATATAACCATAATCCATTCCCTTAGATGCAAACTGATAAGCATCCTCTTCCATCTTAGTTACAAAGTTATAAGCATCATCTTCCATCTTTGAAGCAAACTTATATGCATCATCTTCAGTCTTAGATGCAAATTCAAATCCATCTCTAGCTCTACTTGAAGCAAACTCATGTGCATCACCTTCTGTCTTAGAAGCAAAATCAAAGGCATCACCCTCTGTCTTTGATGCAAAACTATATGCATTATCCTCTGTCTTATTAAGAATAGAACTATCATCAACTACTGTACTACTGTTAGGTTCAACTTGAGAACTTACTTTTTGAGGAAAGATATTAGCAGATGTTTTCATAAATGAGTTAAAAGCAGTAGTCATCTTAGCAAACTCATCAGCATCAAATGAATTATTCTCTTTCATCTTTGCAGCTGATTGTAAAAAATAGCTCTCAATCTCTTTATAGATATTTACAAGATTCTCATTTGAACTTTGACTATCTTGAATAATAGGATTCTCTAACTCCTCAATAGTCTCAATAAAAGCTAAAGCCTGATCACTTTTAATAAAAAATCCAAGCTTCACAACACCCTTTTTAGACCAATACTTCTTTACTTTACTTCCAAAGTTTCTATATAGATAGTGTTTATCCTCATGAAGATGCTCTGCATTTGCATTTGTAGTTATCTCAAAACTATCATTATCAACTCCATAACCAGATATTACATCACTAGTGCTCATTAGCCATTCATGCTTTTTATCAAGAATTGGGTGTAGCTCTAAATCTAAGAAGTCTACTAAGAGTGTTTGTAAATTGTTCAAAAGAGACCTAATTAGGAAATTTATATTATAATTAGACAGATTGTACTAAAACAGATATTAATATAAGATATAACTATGCCAAAAACAGATAACGAGTCATTTCTATCAAAACTTACAAACCTAGCAATGGATTCAATGAAAAGTGGTGCAAAAACTGCGATAATCCAGACAAAAGATACAACAAATGCAGCACTGTTTAAAGCTGCAATAAATCCATTTATAAAACAGTATGGTCAAATAATATCAATAAAAATTGATTCAACAAACAAATCAATGAGTTTAGAGGTAATGTTAAAAGGTGAACTTCAACCACTGAAGATTGATCTTTATGAATATAAGTTTGTTGAAGATGGAAGTGGTTTTTATTTAGAGGTTAAGAAAATTGGTGCTAATCGTTATTGGATAGATAGTTTAGTTGAGATGTATTTAACTGGGAAGAGATTCGCTCTTCCTAGGGAGTTTAGCAAGCCTATTAAGGCGCTTATGTAATAATTTCCCCTCAAAAGAGGAGAGATTATATAGACTTATTGTCCTGGAAGATTTGATGCAGCCGTTTCATCTGTTGTTGTCGTTGTGGCTGTTGTTGCATCTGGCTTAAAGTTACATTGAGCAGGGAATTCTGATTCACCTGGGAAAGGGTAAGTACCGTCAGCTTTTTTAACTAATGTTACCTCTGTACCATCGTTAGATAAACAAGTTGGTGCTTTATCTTGAAGACCAGTTTGAATAATATCATGCTTAAGAACATTACATTCAGCAGGGAAATTAGAGTCACCAGGGAAAGGGTAACTACCATCAGCATTTTTAGGTAAGTCTACTGGGTTACCCTCAGCATTTTGACATTTAGGTGCGAAGTCTGCACCTGCTACCTCTTGAAATGCTTTATCTTGGAATTTAGTATCAATGTTATCCCAGTCAATTGCACCTAAATCTGCATCATCTTTTGACTTGTCTGCAGAGAAAATAGCTTCAGAGCTAGTCCACGTTTTATTTCTGATGTCATAGAACTCTTTAACATCCCACTTAACAGCAGTAACATTAGCAGCATCAGTTACGTTTTTAATTTTAAATGCTAGTTTACCAGCACCAGCTTCTTCAATATCAAGAAGTTGAAAAAGTACAGATGTAATTGCACTAGCTCCTTGATAATCTATTTGTAAATAACCTTTGTCATTAATAATAGCTTCACCCTTAATTGTTGTACCCGTAGTAGTAACAATCTCAACAGTCATTTTTCTAAAGTCTGTACTAGGACGGAAGCGATATTTAAGACCTGTGCTATCAGTAAATCCTTGGTCAATTAGCATATGAGGATCAAATCTAAATGATACATCCCAATCAGCAGCAGTAAAGTCTGCAGGTTTACGAGTATCCCAATCAACCGTTCCAGCATTTTTTGAAAAATCATCTTTGAATGTACCAGTGTCACTCCACATATCTTCATATGCTGCAGTCTCAACTGGCATAGGAGGTAAAAGGTTTGCATCAGTTAAATCAGTTGTTCCCTCTTTAGGTTTAAGAACAGCTGCTTTTTCATAGTTTTTAATACTAGAGACAATGTTACTTTTAAACTCAACAACAAAAGGCTTAAGTGAGTTTACCCAGTAACCAACACCAGGAGACATAACTGTCATCTTACCACTAGCATCACGTGGCTGAAATAGTTGCCAGTTATTTATTGCATTATCAAAATAGTAGATAATATCAATTGAATTTTTGTCACCTAAAATATCTTGAACTTTATAAGCTTTGTATCCTGGAATTCCAAAAAGAGTCCAACCCTCTTTAAACTTAACTTTATAAGAGATAGTGTTTGATGCACCTGTAGTCGCATCCTTTGCTACTGTAGCTACAGCTGGAATTGCTGGTGGTAATTCTGCTGAAGTTGTTGTAGCATCTGCTGCATATAGATTGCCTAGTAGTAATGAAGATGCTACAATAGCAACTTTAAGTCCTTTTATTATCATGAAACTCTCCTTAGTATTTTTGATTGCAAATGGTATATTAAATTATATTAAATTTTACTTATAAATGTATGTACCGTTTTAATAATATTTATAAATTCTATTGATATATAATATTGCCTAGTAGTGAAGATGCTACAATAGCAACTTTAAGTCCTTTTTATTATCATGAAACTCTCCAATTAGTATATCTTGAGTGTATGATAATGATAAATTAGTTAAGAAAATCTTAAAATTAATGAGAAAATATTACTATATGGAAACAATTAAAATTACTCTATTTTTATCTATAACACTATTACTTTTTGTTACTTATACGCTTACTCCTTATGCAGAGCTATTTAAAAAAGAAAAATTATATAAAAATGTAGATGCCATTATAATACTCTCAGGTAATCCAAAAACTCGCAGTAAAAGGGCGATAGAGCTATTTAATGGCAAAGTGTCAGATAAAATTTATATGACAGAAACACCTAGTACAGCACATAAAGAACAAAAAAAAGTTTTAAATAAAATATTTAATTTGGAAGGTGTAAAGTTTGATGTTTTACCTAGTTTAAACGGTGGTGCTACTAGTACATTTGATGAAGCCAGAGATGCTGTCGTGTATGCAAAAAAGATGGGTTGGAATAGTATTATTATAGTTACAGATGAATTTCATTCAGCACGTGCATATTACGCTTTTTCAAAAGTATTTAAACTCTTGAAAAGTAAGACAAAAATTGGTATAGCTACTGCAAAAAATGATATTTTTAATGTAAATAATTGGTGGAAAAGTGATACTGGCATTTCTGCTTATGTATTAGAGGCTCTTAAATTTATTGTTTATATTTTTAAGAGCTCTAATTTAGAGTTTATAGAACAAGAGTAGTTATTTTAAAATTCTTGGAAGTGTAATCCCTGTCTGTTTTTGATATTTACCTTTTTTATCTCTATAGCTCGTCTCACACGGTTCATCACCCTCAAAAAATAGAACTTGAGCAATTCCCTCGTTAGCATAGATTTTGGCAGGTAGTGGCGTTGTATTTGAAATTTCAATTGTTATATGACCTTCAAACTCAGGTTCAAATGGCGTAACATTTACAATTATTCCACATCTTGCATATGTACTTTTACCAAGACAAATAGCCAAAACATCACGTGGAATTCTAAAATACTCAACGGTGCGTGCTAGTGCAAATGAATTAGGTGGGACAATACATGTGTCTCCTTCAAAGTCTATAACATTAGCATCATCAAAGTTTTTTGGATCAACTAGAGTTGCATTAATATTTGTGAAAATTTTAAATTCATTACTTACTCGAATGTCATAGCCGTATGAACTTAGTCCATAACTTACAACACCTTTTCCTACTTGACCCTCTGTGTAGGGCTCTATCATAGGTTTTTTTGTGTTAACACATTGCGAGCGAATCCAAGTGTCTGATTTCATCCCCATTAATTATACTCCTTAAGGAAAGTGTCGATATTATACCACTACAAAATAAAAATTCATAAAAGAGAGCAAACTTCAATGAAACTTGACGAAATCAAAGATCTTATCGGTCTATTTGACGAGAGTAATTTATCAAAAATTGAAATAGAACGAGAAAAATTTTCAATTAAATTAGAGAAAGAGACTATAGCAGTTGCACCAGTTGCTACACCTCAGGTCGTGGCAGCTCCTGCTGTTGTACAAGCTGTTGATATAAAAACTGCAATAGCACAAGAGAGTGACGAGGTTGAAGGCGATAGACTGCGTTCACCAATGGTTGGAACATATTACGCTTCACCATCACCTGACTCACCTCCATTTGTAAAGGTTGGTGACACTGTTAAAAAAGGGCAAGTTCTAGCGGTCTTAGAAGCTATGAAGATAATGAATGAATTTGAAGCTGAATATGATTGTCAAATTCTTCAAGCTCTTGTAAATGATGGACAACCAATTGAGTATGACATGCCACTTTTTATTGTTAAAAGAATCTAGTAATGGCTGAATTAAAACGAATCTTAGTTGCAAACCGTGGTGAAATTGCCTTACGTGCGATACGAACTATTCAAGAGATGGGTAAAGAAGCAATTGCAATTTACTCAACTGCTGATAAAGATGCTTCGTACATCCATTTAGCAGATGCAGCAATTTGTATTGGTGGGAATCAGAGTGCACAGAGTTATTTAAATATACCAGCTGTAATTGGCGCTGCTGAGATTAGTAATTGTGACGCAATTTTTCCAGGGTATGGATTTTTAAGCGAGAATCAACACTTCGTAGAGATTTGTAAACATCATAAACTTGTTTTTTTAGGACCATCATCTGAAGTAATGCAACTTATGAGTGACAAAAGTAATGCAAAAGAGGTGATGATAAAGGCTGGTGTTCCAGTAGTCCCAGGTTCTAAAGGTGCATTAAATGGTATTGAAGATGCGAAAGAACGCGCAAAAGAGACTGGCTATCCAGTAATTATTAAAGCGAGCGCAGGTGGTGGTGGACGCGGAATGCGTGTTGTTGAAGATGAGTCATATTTGGAAAACTCCTATTTAACGGCTGAGAGTGAAGCGGTTAGCTCTTTTGGCGATGGTACTCTTTATATGGAAAAATTCATAAAAGATCCACGTCATGTTGAAGTTCAAATACTAGCAGATAAACATGGAAATGTAATTCATGTTGGCGAACGTGATTGTTCAATGCAAAGACGTCATCAAAAGCTAATTGAAGAGAGTCCAGCGATTGCATTAACTGAAGAAGTTCGTCAAAAAATGCATAAAGTTGCTGTTGATGCTGCTAAATATATAAAATACGAAGGTGCTGGTACATTTGAATTTTTAGTAGATGATAAACTGAATTTTTATTTCATGGAGATGAATACTCGTTTACAAGTTGAGCATACTGTTAGTGAGATGGTAAGCGGATTAGATTTAATTGAATTAATGGTAGACATTGCCGAGGGTAAAGAGTTGCCAGCTCAAGATAGTTTTGAGTTAAAAGGTCACTCTATAGAGTGTAGAATTACAGCAGAAGATCCTATTAAGTTTATTCCATCAGCTGGAAAAATAATTAATTGGATTTTGCCAGGTGGAAAAGATGTACGTGTTGATACACATGGTTTCGCAGGTTATACTGTTCCGCAATATTATGATTCAATGATTGGAAAATTGATTGTTTATGCTCCAACTAGAGAAAGAGCTATCGCAAAAATGCACAGAGCACTAGATGAGTTTACTGTTACTGGAATTAAAACAACAATTGCATTTCATAAAAAGATGATGCGCAATCACGATTTTGTTACAAATAATTTTGATACTAAATATTTAGAGAGAACAATGTAAGTAAATACCAAAGGAATTATCTCCTTTGGTTAGTGAGTATGTTTATCTAGGTTCACGTAGAATTTTTATATCTGCACTAACACGTAATTTTTGAAAATAGTTTTTTAGAGTACGTTCACGCTTTTCTTCCATAATCAAATTTACAATATTATTCTTAACCTGCTCCATAGATGGAACTTGCATACCATTTTTAGTTTGCATATAGTAAAGTGCATATCCATCTTCTTTGCTTGGAACAATTGAGCTGAAACTTTGCTCTTTAGTATTGTGTAGCATTTTTACAAAATCAGGACTTAGACGGTTTGTCTCTAGCGTTAAGTTTTGTCTAGCTACACCTTGTGGGTTCATTAAAGGGTTTTGAGCAACTTTTTGTAGAGCTTTTGGGTCTTTCGCCCTATACTGAACAACGTCATAAGAAGATGCAATGCTGAAATCATTTTTATTGATTCTGTAATAATCTGTAATCTCACTCTCATCAGGCATTTTCATTTTTGAATAAGTAATTGAACTGTATAGCTTTTTTTGAAGTAGTTGACGGGTTAATTGCTCTTTTAACTGGTCAGAACTTATTCCTTTAGATGTTCTAAGTGCATCTGTAAATTCCATAACACTCATTTTGTTACGTCGTGCTAATGTTGAAATTTCATCTTGAAGTTCAGCATCACTAATCTCAATTTTTCTCTGTTTAGCTTCTGATTCTTCTAACTTTTTTCTAACAAGAAGATTCATAGCCTCATTTTGAGAAATTCCTTTTTGTGTACTTATCTCTTCAATTTCGTAAAGTGTTATAGGGGTATTGTTTACAACAACAGAAACACCATTTATGATGCCAGCGCCTAAAATTCCAAGTGTGGCAAGAGATGATAGAAATACTTTTTTCATATATATTCAACCTGTAATAAAATTGCCAGATTTTACCCTTATTTAACATAGCAGAAGCTAAAATGCGGAAGTTATAATTTTTAGTAATAGGATATTTATGGTTGTTACAAGGTTCGCTCCAAGCCCTACGGGATATTTACATATTGGTGGACTTCGCACCGCACTTTTTAGTTATTTGTGGGCTAGAAAAAATGGTGGAAAATTCCTACTTAGAATTGAAGATACAGATAAAGATCGTCACAATGAAGATGCCGTAGAAGCAATTTTAAAAGCTTTTAAGTGGGTAGGTCTTGAGCATGATGATGAAATAGAATACCAATCTAAGCGTTCAGATATTTATAAAAAATATGTAGATAAGCTTCTTGAAGAGGGGAAAGCATATAAATGTTACATGACTAAAGAGGAGTTAGATGCTTTGCGTGAAGAGCAGTCTGCTAAAAAAGAACGTCCTCGTTATGATGGACGTTACCGTGATTTTAGTGGAACTCCACCTGAGGGAATAGAACCAGTTATTAGAATCAAGACTCCTCTTAGTGGTGCAATAGAGTTTGATGATGGTGTCAAGAAGAGTATGTCATTTAATATTGAAGATATTATGGATGATTTTATTATTGTTCGTTCAGATGGCAGTCCTACATATAATTTTGTTGTGGCAGTGGATGACGCGCTAATGGGTGTAAATAGTGTAATACGTGGTGATGATCACCTTTCTAACACTCCAAAGCAGATGATAATTTATGAAGCACTAGGTTTTGAGTTACCAAAATTTTACCATGTACCTATGATTCATAATGAAAATGGTAAAAAGCTTTCAAAACGTGATGGTGCAACTGATGTAATGGCCTATAAAGAGATGGGTTATACTCCTGAGGCACTGTTAAATTTTTTAGTTAGACTTGGTTGGAGTCATGGAGATCAAGAGATTTTTTCTATGAGTGAGATGTTGGATCTTTTTGATCCATCAGATATTAATAAATCTGCATCTATCTACAACACTGAAAAATTAAATTGGCTAAATGCACACTACATGAAAAATATGAGTAATGAGGCCTTAGCAAAAGCGTTAGAACATTATGGACTTTTAATTGTTAGTAATGACAAAAGAGAGATTTTATTAGATTCAATAAAAGAGAGAGCTCAAACTTTCAGTGAGTTAGCAGACGCTGCAAAATCTATTTTAGAAGCACCAACTGAATATGAAGCAAAATCTGTAAAAAAACATCTAAAAGAGATGAATGTAATAGTTCTAAAAGATTTTTATGAGCGTCTTAAAAATTTAGATAAGCGTCTTAATTTACCAGTAGATTATGAAGAGGTTTTCACACAAACATTAGGCGATCATGATGCAGGAATGCCTAAGCTTGCTCAACCAATTAGAATAGCCTTAGTTGGTCGCGCTGTTAGTCCATCTGTTTATGATGTAATGAGTGTTTTAGGACAAGATGAAGTAGTACGTAGAGTTGAAGTTATGTTAGAAAATTTAAATTTATAGGGGATAAATTATGATTACAACTGAAGAGGCATTAGCATACCATAAAGAACCACGTCCTGGAAAATTAGCAGTATGTGCAAGTGTTCCGTTTGATAGCCAAAAAGATATGGCATTAGCTTATACACCAGGTGTTGCTAAGCCATGTCTAGAGATTGAAAAAGATCCAGAAACTGCTTATGATTATACTATTAAGGGTAATTTAGTTGCAGTTATTTCTAATGGTACGGCAGTTTTAGGTCTAGGTAACATTGGGGCACTTGCTTCAAAACCAGTTATGGAAGGTAAAGCTGTTCTTTTTAAGCAATTTAGCGATGTTGATAGTTTTGATATTGAAGTAGACAGAACTGACATTGATGAATTTTGTAACGCAGTTGAAGCAATTGCTCCAACATTTGGTGGAATTAACCTTGAAGATATTAAAGCACCTGAGTGTTTT
>Ga0316202_10002891_pt1 | contig 10797 bp, 14 predicted proteins | sample 3monrhotite_MG_FD_204934 | JGI IMG/M metagenome (GOLD analysis project Ga0316202, IMG submission 204934) | Microbial mat bacterial communities from mineral coupon in-situ incubated in ocean water Damariscotta River, Maine, United States -... | ecosystem: Environmental > Aquatic > Marine >...
AGGAGAAAGTCATACATCAATGGCATCAATTATTCTCAGGGACGCTATTCTCTCAGCGTTTTCTCAAGGGTGAGACATTAAGTCAGGCTGAGCAACGGCTGCTTGACAAGACTGTTAAGGAATGGCGAAGAAGAAGGGGGTCAGCGAAGAAGAAGGGGGTCAGGTCTTGCATTAGCGCATTTTCAAGCTATTCTATTTTAATATTTTGTGAATAGTCGAAAGGAGTATGGGAGATGGCAAGGCCGCTTCGAATAGAGTTATCTGGAGGGTTGTATCATGTGACTTCTCGTGGTGATCGCCGGGAAGCTATTTACCTTGATGACGCTGATCGTGATTATTGGCTAGCTTTGCTGGGCCAAGTGTGTGGGCGTTTTAATTGGGTCTGCCATGCTTACTGCTTGATGGACAATCATTATCATATTGTTGTGGAGACCGTAGAAGGAAATTTATCCAAAGGCATGCGACATCTTAATGGCGTATATACCCAATATGTTAATCGCAGCCATAGCCGAGTTGGGCATGTATTTCAAGGAAGGTACAAAGCCATATTGGTTGAAAAAGACAACTATTTGCTGGAGTTGTCCCGCTATGTGGTATTAAACCCTGTTCGAGCAGGGATGGTAAAAGATATCAGTCGCTGGCCGTGGAGCAGCTACTCCGCTACGGTAGGCGCAACTATAGCGCCGCAGTGGTTACAGACTGACTGGGTATTGAGCCAATTCAGCAAGCAGCGCAAACGTGCCATTGGAAAATACAAAAATTTTGTTCGGGAGGGCGTGGGTCTTGCCGCTATTTGGGGTGATCTGAAACAGCAGATCTACCTTGGTAATGATAAATTCATTGCCAAGATGCAGCGGAACATTGAACCGAGTACAGATATCAGCGAAATTCCTCGCGCCCAAAGAAGAGCTAAGGCCAAGACGTTATCTCATTATCTATCTTATGAAGATAGAAACGAAGGCATGGCAGCTGCCTATCAGACAGGTGATTATTCTATGAAAGAAATAGCACTTACGTTTGGGGTGCATTACGCTACGGTGAGTAGGGCAGTGAAATTGGTGGTATAGAGGGGATGTTGGATTGCAAGACTTGACCCCATTGCTTCTTCTCCTTCGCGAAGTAAATGGCTGCTTTTTTTAGGATTTCATTCTCCTCCCGGAGCTTTTTGAGTTCCGCCTGAAGGGGGACTGTTGCATCAGCTGAGCTATTTTTTGGCCAACCACCTTTACCTGGAAAGGCGGTTTCTCCATGCTGATCAATTTCATTTTTCCACTTATAAAGTTGATTACGACGTACACCTAACTCCCGAGCCAACTGCGATGATTCTTTATGACCTTGCTCAAGTAACCGTACCGCCTCACGTTTAAATTCCGGGCTGAATGTCTGTCTTGGCTTTCTACTCATTTCCACTCTCCTATGAGACTATTGTCCCCATTAGAGAGTGTGCGTCAAACCGGGGTAGGTTTAGCCTGACCCCTTCTCCTTATGCTAATTTAATAAAGTGATAACAGGAACTAGCCATCCATAATATTTACCAAAGTACTTAGCGTATTGAGAATCTGGAATAAAATCTATTTTCCCATTAGCGTCCAAGTCCGGAGATGATATGCTTACGTATGATTCAGAGCTTCCACAGTTACCATATTTATATGGCGAATTATCAGATACAACCTTGTATGAGAAGCTATCCCCAACATTTCTATAATCTGAGTTCATGTCATAGAAAAATGCCTTATTGTCATCCACATCAAATTCAACATCTTGGGTAAAGCCATATATTGACTTAGCTGTTTTCCATATATCGTTCGAAAATGATATAGTTTTCGTTTTAATTTGGCTATTTCCTAATAGCTTTGTGATAAGCGTTTCTTCATTGTTAATTATTCTGTATATATAATAGTCTGGTGCTTTTTTAACATATTCAGTTTTGTAGTATCCATTATACGAACATGAACACCCATCCTCCCAGCCCCAACAAAAACTTCCATACCAATCTGTACATATCATTCCTACATAATAAGTTTTACATGTATCAGTCTCGATTTTTTTATCCCAAGTCAACCTTGTCACGCCATACTCAATTGAATGCTTGAACACTAAGTTAAGATTGCCTTCAGGGGCGCTCTTGTAATCCTCCATCGAAGCATTAATTAGCATTACTATATCTTCTCCCTTTTGCGCATCAGTTTTATTGGGATCATTTAGTATTTTTTCCAATTCTTGCGCAAGTCTAGATACAATAACCGCAATTGTTTTTTCATCATATAATCTTTGCTTCAGTTCTTGATATATTTTCTCTTGGATTAATTTTAACGCCGATTTGAAATTCGCATCTAAAATAGCATCTATTATCCAATCGTTTTGTATTTCAATATCATAAGGTTCTCCCAAATCAGGAAGTTCCTCGCTAGCCTGTGAAGTTAAAGAAATAAGAAATATTACTAATGCGAATGCAACGTATTTTGCCATAACCACCCCCTTTTAGTTTCTTTCCATACCTAACATCAGCAATAACCGGTGTTTTGTAGCGATGAGAGGCTTGTGCTAAGTTTTTTTAGCACAAACGAACACCGCGGAAAAACGTCCGAGTTGATTGCTTTTGTTATACAAAATATTTAACCGATTCTAAGGAATACCAATACTAGTTAATATTGCAATAACACCGCCTTTACAACCATTCGATTGGTTTGTGCCTGGAGCTGTAGTGTCGTTGTACCATACATTTACTGACTTATTCGCCAGCTTTGCTGACATAACAACACTTAACATGTTTTTTCCTCCAAGCGTGGTTGAATCAAATTTAAAGTGCTCACCCCAATTACTACATGTACCGGGCAATTGACTAACAAGACCTAAGTGTACCCAGCCATCAGATGAGACATAAAATCTTTTAATCTCACCTCCACCATAACCAGAAAATGAAGGGTTAGAAAATGCCAATAATATGGCTGTCAAAATAATTTTTTTCATAATGTACCTTTTTTGTGGAAAAAAACGGGGTCAGGCATGCGTTATTGCATTAATGTATGCACCAAGCTTATCTCGTAACCTGTCTGAACTCTTAGCTTTGGTATCCATTTTTCCAATATGCCGACTGAATGAGGAGGGCTTGCGTTGAAAATAGATGGCCACATCCTTAATCGAGCTGGCTCTCAGTCGTCGGCTCAGCCAACCAATCACGGCGCGCGCTATCGAGGTAGTTCTAATCTGGCATCACTATTAATGCAAATATGCAGGCCTGACCCCTTCTTTATACTACTGTGGGGAATCTTCAATTCTATCAATCACCCCAAGCGTTCCCTCACAAGAAGACATATGGAACTGAACCTCCATATTTTATGCCTGATATGCGAGTAGTGCCGAAAATACCCATTCGGCACCAGGCTGACCGTTACCATCGAATTTTAAACCAACACTACCGCAAGAATGATTACTTCCATTTATATAAATAGTTATAATTTTATTTTGATTTGTCTGTATTCGATTAATTGTACTTGTGTGCCATTCTGGAGGAGCAGCGTAAGCGTTTAGAGATAGACACCCAAATAATATCACGATTAAATATTTTTTCATTTTTTGAACCTCGGTTTATAATTATTAAAGTATGCTAACGCCATGCTCATCTGCCATTTGACTCGGAGCTTTTTTGGGGAATAATCGCGAAGCGCCCCAAAAAAGCCCCGCGGCAAATGGTTAGATTTTAAGTGTTAATAATAGATGATTTTTGCTAAGCGTTGACCTGAAGAAATACTACACCCATCTGATTCTTGCGTCACAATTGACACAGGCGTCTGTGTCGCTTTGGCAGTAGTGAGCAACGTCAAAGCCACTTTCTTATCGTCTTCGTTCCAGTGATTAAAGTCAACCCAGTATGAACCTGACGTGTCACTTGGATTGTCCAAAAATACGACCCTGAAAGTATATCCTTTTTGCGCCATAATCTTGCCAACATAAACACTTTGACAATCTGCAACACTAGCTAAGGAAGTACTTGATACAAATAAAAGCGACGATATAGCTAATATTCTCTTCATTATTCTCTCCTGAAATCTAACATCTAAGCATTTATACCCCGTGCGCCGTTCAGCATGGGGTATAAATGTCTGTTGGACTATGCCGCCTCTACCGGGGCAGCAGACTATGGGGATTGTATTGAAAGCCATGGGGCTTGTCGAAGGGCGATAATACCGTTTTGGCTGAAATCATGTTTGATAAGGCTGTTTCTTTCACCATTTTCAGGTCCATCATTCATCCGGGTTGTTCGTTATTTATACATTTCCTGGCCGCAAGGCGTCATGGAGGCCAGGGGGTCAAAAACCTGTTGTTCACCGCTTGTGTCATGGGTTGTTTAGCCCGTTATCATTAGGTCACCGTCCATACAGTGGGGTGGTCACTAAGGGGGTCATGGTAAACCTACCCCGGTTTGACGCACACTCTCTAATGGGGACAATAGTCTCATAGGAGAGTGGAAATGAGTAGAAAGCCAAGACAGACATTCAGCCGGGAATTTAAACGTGAGGCGGTACGGTTACTTGAGCAAGGTCATAAAGAATCATCGCAGTTGGCTCGGGAGTTAGGTGTACGTCGTAATCAACTTTATAAGTGGAAAAATGAAATTGATCAGCATGGAGAAACCGCTTTTCCAGGTAAAGGTGGTCGGCCAAAAAATAGCTCAGCTGATGCAACAGTCCCCCTTCAGGCGGAACTCAAAAAGCTCCGGGAGGAGAATGAAATCCTAAAAAAAGCAGCCATTTACTTCGCGAAGGAGTGCAAGTGAAGTATGCCTTTATTGTTGAGAATAGCACTGTTTATAGCATCACGAGGCTTTGCAGTGTCATTGAGGTCTCTCGGCGAGGTTACTATGACGGGTTGAAGCGCCGGGAGTCAGCACGCGCGCTATCCAACCGTCAATTATTGGTTGAGATTCGGCGCATCTTCTATGTTCACCGAGAAGTGTATGGTGCACCACGCATTCATCGAACGCTAGTAGAGGAAGGTCATCGTTGTAGCCTGAATCGTGTCGCTCGGTTAATGCGACTAGACAGGCTAATCCCTAAAACCATTAAAAAATTTAGGGTAACAACGGATTCACGTAATAGTCGTCATCCAGCAATGAATCTATTGAATAGGGAGTTTAAGCCGTGTCGCGCTAATGAGAAGTGGGTGGCTGATGTCACTTATATTCCTACGCGCGAGGGCTGGTTATTTTTGGCTGCGGTGCTGGATTTATTTTCTCGCAAGATTGTTGGCTGGTCAATGGGAGAGCGTTTAACCAGCGAATTAGCACAAAGTGCCTTATCCCATGCCATTCAAGCACGAGCGCCTAAGGCAGGCGTATTGGTGCATTCTGACAGAGGGAAGGAATACTATGCTGGCGGTTATCAAACGTTGTTAGCAAGCCATGGCTTGACATGTAGCATGAGTCGGAAAGGCAACTGTTGGGATAATGCGCCGATGGAAAGTTTTTTCCATAGTTTGAAAGTGGAGCAAGTTCATCATGATGACTATCGTACTCGTGATGAAGCACGCTCTGTTATATTTGATGACATAGAAATATTTTACAATCGTCAACGAAAGCACTCTTACATTGATTACCAATCACCGGTAGACTTTGAAGAACGCTTTGTTGCTTAACTGAGTGTGCGTGAAATCGGGGTAAGATCATGGTCACTCTAAGGGGGTCATGGTCACTAAGGGGGTCATGGTCACTAAGGGGGTCACCCATTAGAAAGTTCCGGTCAAGTAGGCAAAGCAAAGTCCCTTGGTTTTTTTACCAAGTATCGTATCGCTCTATTTGCGAAGTAACATGCGCCTAAAAATCTCGTGGTATGGCGTCAACTAATAAGCACCAGTCACCCATCTGAATTAAGGCGTTTGTAGGCAGCTGTAAACAAATGCCTACGGCCCTTGGCGTTAGCCTCAGAAATTATTTAGTACCGTGGGCTGTCCATGTCTCTGGTAGGGCGATATAGCTGCCGATACACTGTGACAGATCTTTGGCTTATGCTGTTGGCATATCCAGACCTTCAGGGTTCAACACACGGGCATATTAGCATTTTACAAACAGATTTAAGATGGTCATGCAGGCGACTTAATCAGGCCTTTTGGTTTTACCAACCCCAACTCCGAGTTCATCTGCACAACCAAAACTAAAAATTAACGATTCATAATCATTATCCAAAAGCTTTGTTAACATCAAAAGCAACCTGGTCTCGTAATACATAAAAGCAGGCTCTTGCCAGTTTGTGGGCAACGGTTTTTTTCGCCACGGCGGGATGCGATTTGGTGAGTTTTCGTTGATAGTAACGCTTCACTGTTTCGTTGTAGCGAATGGCGAAATTAGCAGCCTCAACAAATGCCCAAGCTAAATATTTGTTGCCATTTTTGGTGTTGCTATTACCTTTCTTTTTACCATTACTGTAACGCGCACCATTAACGCAGCGGCAATAGGAGGCGTAATTGCCAACATTGTTAAAGCGCGTTATATCACCAGTTTCAAGCATAATGGTCAGGCCTAGAATCAAGCCGATGCCATCAATGCTGGTTAATTGAACGAATTCTTCTCTTAATTTCAGTTGCTGTTTTAAGGATTTTTCGATGATATTAATTTGTCCCGTAAGGCAATCGTGCATCAGTAAATTACTGGCCGCCGCCATGCGAACATTGTCATCAGAAAAGTCGAGCGCAAGTTTTTCTGGTGTTAGCTGCTTAAGCTTATTGCTGTTTAATGGCACATTTAAATGCCGAATATAGAGCCCTTGTATGGCTAATAAGTTAAGCGTATTTTGCTGTACTAATTGCAATCGTTTACGCAATAAGTCACGTACCATGCGCTCTTCTTTAGGGTAGATGTAACCTTCAGGCAAAATACCAAGGCGTAACATAGTGGCAAGCCAATGCGCATCACTATCGTCATCGCCATGCTTTAAACCTGAGTATTGTTGGATGGCGGCAGTGTTAGCCAAATGCATTTTGAACCCAGCCTCCATAAGGCCATCGACCAACCAATACCAGTTGTAGGTGGATTCAACCACTAAGCCGACAATGGCATCTTGGTAAGCCTGAAAAATGAGAAGTATAGCGTCTAAGCTATTAGTGACTCGTTTTTTGAAAATGACGATTCCGTTTTCATCCATCAAGTTGATAACACAATTATTTGAATGCAAGTCGATTCCACCATATAGTTTCATTGTTAGTGCCTCCGTAAAGCCGTGTTGTAAAGGGTGTAGGAACCGCTTACTTTACGACTTTTTCGGAGGTACTTTCTATATGATTATCAGGTATTGAAATGCTATACCTTCCATGGCTGTGAAAAAAAATCCTGGTATCATTAACTATGAGTAATTAGCATTTCAACACCCGACCCCTTTTATTCTCCCGACCCCTTTTATTCTCCTCTTATGAAAAAATACAACTTCTTCCATAGCCTTACTACCCTTAAAAATCAATTGCTCTATTTCATCTTGCCATGCTATTTCTGCGACATCGGTTAGAGTGCTATCGAATATTACATCTTTTCTTTTTTCTTCAAGGCCTGGAGAAGAGTATGCTTTAGCATTAGGATATAACGCGATCCAATCCTGAATAAACAAAAGCCCTATTTCTTTTTTCTTCAAGGCCTGGAGAAGAGTATGCTTTAGCATTAGGATATAACGCGATCCAATCCTGAATAAACAAAAGCCCTAAGGGGGTCAGGTATTGAAATGCTATACCTTCCATGGCTGTGAAAAAAAATCCTGGTATCATTAACTATAAGCAATTAGCATTTCAACACCCGACCCCTTTTACGACCCGACCCCTTTTACGACCCCGACCCCTTTTACGACCCCGACCCCGACCCCTTTTACGACCACGACCCCTTTTACGACCAGCTTGACACCAAGACCTGAAAGAGTAACCTTACCATATGGAGCTTAGAAACTCCCCACAAGCGGGCAGAACCGCACCCCGAAAGATTAGCGGTTTTTTTGTACCCGAAATCCGGCTGTTATGGTCGGGAGGCTCGATCTATACAAGACCTGTTTACAGGAAAAGATCGAGGCAGTCTTGTGGCTGTTTCTAACCTCCCGGCCACCTTCTTTACAGAAGGTTAATTGCAACTTAGAAATTGCCCACAAGGAAATACCATGAAAAACCGTAAACTCAAAGTACGTGAAACCCACCGAGATTATTTTCTCAAAAACCAAGGCCACAAAGGCAATCCAACCACATCCTATATTCTGCTTAAAGGCACTTGGCTTGAAAATGCAGGATTTACCAAAGAAACGCCTGTATCTGTCACCGTGCAAAAAAACCGCTTAGTACTCGTGCCGCAGGACGACAATTAAAACCGAAAGCCCCGGTAATATTCCGGGGCTGCTTTTGGGGCATAACGTTTGAGTTAACCAGGAGGCGCGTTTTTTGCGCCGATCTGGTTTAACGATTTGTTATGCAAATATTTCTTGCAACAACTATCAGACAACATGGTTCAATTTCTTTTTAATTTTTAAATAGTTTTTTACAACTAGTTGTTGGAGGGTTTCGTCTACTTCAACTTTCAACCTCAAATTATCTAAAACATTAACGGTATCAATAAATAGAACTTGTGGAACAATAACAATTGGTTTGTTTTTTTCAGGGTTTAATATGACTCCCCGTGATCTGTAATAATCCAAATTTTTTTTAATAGATGATAGAGATAATACTGTCATGTCCTTATTTACCCAAAATCTGATTCCGGTGGTGTTTATTTGGTTGAACTTACTTTTTGGATAATAATAATGAGCCAATCCATTACGAAACAAATCATAGACTTGCTTCATTTCTCCACGATAATGATCGGGGTAATATTTTTCAAAAAAATCAACAAATGCATTTTTAGCACCTTTTCCCTTTGAAAAGAATTTTGAAAATGACTCAATACCTATTAGTACCAAAATGCACGATGAAAAATTGCATCCTCCAGTTTTACTTCGGGTACCGATACGAAATATTTTTTCCAAATCAGATCGCCACATATGATACGTTTCGTCGAATAGGAACTGTGTTGCCTTTTTAATGTCTGTGCTCATATTATTTTTGCATAACGTCGCCAATAACCGGCTTGCCGTAGCGGTGATTGGCTTATGCCAAAATGAGCGAAGCGAGGGCATAAGGCAAGCACCGCGGAGGCATGTCCGTGTTAATTGGCTTTGTTATATTCCGAGAATCCTAACCTGCGTTACTACTGGCCGACCGTACGGGCCACACTGAGTCCCATCTACATTTATACCTACTTTCTTACCGCTTGCATGAGCGGCTAACAACACAGACATCAATTGATCATTCATTTCTGTAGGTTGTAAAACATAATAGTCATCGCTTATACACGGCTTGGGATTATTGATCAGTTCCTCTGTCCGAAAACTCACCACACCACGATTTCCCTGAACCCTAATATCTTTAACCTCCAACGGCTCATACCAGTTCCACCACTCGGCAGACTGTGACAATCCAGAATAAATTGACAGCCCTACCAATAGCGAAGCAACACCAATTCTATTTTTCATAAACACAAAACCTCAAATCTAAATTACGCACCGAAGGAATATAACGTCTAAGCATTTATACCCCGTGCGCAGTTCAGCATGGGGTATAAATGTCTGTTGGACTATGCCGCCTCTACCGGGGCAGCAGACTATGGGGATTGTATTGAAAGCCGCGGGGCTTGTCGAAGGGCGATAATACCGTTTTGGCTGAAATCATGTTTGATAAGGCTGTTTCTTTCACCATTTTCAGGTCCATCATTCATCCAGGCTGTTCGTTATTTATACATTTCCTGACCGCAAGGCGTCATGGAGGCCAGGTGGTCGAAAACCTGTTGTTCACCGCTTGTGTCATGGGTTGTTTAGCGCGTTATTATCAGGTCACCGTCCATGCAGTGGAGTTGCCGGGATTTCATAGCGCACCTCAAGTCGGCCCTTTTGACATTTTGGGCAGGGGCAGATGGCGGAGGTTGTCCCGGTGTCTGTTTTTGTTTCCGGTTCACACGGCGGTGCTTGCAGGCACTGACGGATGATCATCAGCTTTTGCCTTCGACTGCGGTTGGATAAAAACCCGTAATGGCGGATACGCACAAAACCCTGTGGTAAAACATGTAGCAAAAAACGACGTAGAAACTCGGGACCACCGAGCCGCATCGGTTTGTCTTTATTGTCACGATAGTCTTTGTAATCAAACGTGACATGATGCTCGCTCACGGTGCGTATACGCGATTCACTGATGGCGATTTTTCGGGTGTAGCGCCCCAGATAACGCACAATGGTATCGGGTCGCTTGAGTGGGCGTGGCAATACGTTTTTCCGTCCCGCCGCCGTAGTATTGATCCGCGATCCGGTGTGGAGCGTCGACATCATCTTGATGAAAAAGCGATTCAGCGCGTGAATGAAGCAGGCGATTTGTAAGGCAGGGATTCATAAGCCTGCCAGTTGCCATACGTTACGCCATTCTTTTGCCACGCATTTGCTGGAGCGGGGTATGGATATTCGCACGGTGCAGGAACAATTGGGACATAAGGATGTGCGTACGACACAAATTTATACGCATCTGTTGAACCGGGGTGGCAGTGCGGTGATGAGTCCACTGGGGTCAGTGTTGTCGATGGGATGATAATTGCTGTTGTGCCGTTTTTATCGGCTGAAATATTTCAAACTAATATCAGACTCAATATACCACCAATAACCATGGCAATACCCATGGCGAGTATCATCCAGTCACCTTGTGCGCCGGGTTCCAGTGTTGCGGTTTCCGGTTGGTCTGGATCGTAAAATATTTCCACTT
>Ga0316202_10002896_pt1 | contig 10780 bp, 7 predicted proteins | sample 3monrhotite_MG_FD_204934 | JGI IMG/M metagenome (GOLD analysis project Ga0316202, IMG submission 204934) | Microbial mat bacterial communities from mineral coupon in-situ incubated in ocean water Damariscotta River, Maine, United States -... | ecosystem: Environmental > Aquatic > Marine >...
GGTCCTTCTGTTCTTATATATGAAAACCAAGCCCCTTCTTTTTGTTCAAAATAACTAGCATTTATTTTTCCATAATTTTGAATATCACTTGTCATTTCTGCTTCCCAAGAATCATTTGAATGTAAAGTAATTGTCTTAAACAATTTAGTGACTAATGGTTCTGAATTAAATACTGTTTTAATTTTTGATGGATAAGATGTTCCATAGAAGTTATTTCTGTTTGAATTTGTACTATGTTTGTATAAATTACCCTTGTCAAAAGTATAGAAGTAATTGTTACACCCAATCATAAATTCGGGCACAAAGCTATAAAAGGATGGAAATCCTTGAACTGATTCACTATATGATATTGTTACGTTTGACATATATTATTTTTATTTAAGAACAAGAAGGACAAACTATTGCACTAGTAAAATTATTACTTCCTGTTTGAGATATTTTTTGTCTATAATATCTTCCTCCTACTTGACCTACTGTTGAATACCAACCATTACTTACTGTTTGAGATAAAGATTCATTAGTGTAAAATTGTGCTGCGGTAAAAAATGTTTCTCCTGCAGCAATCCAAACTGTTATGGTATAAGGAGCTGAGCCTCCCCCTCCTGTTACACAACAAGCTGTATTTAATGAACTATTATTATATAATACAGTTATTGATTGAGGACAAGTAGGGCAGGCAGTTAAACTGCCTAAAGCCCCATTCTGTAAAAGTCTATAATTGCTCATATATTATATTAATCATTACTGTAAAATCCACCCGGAGCAACTACTGTTAAAGCTTGGTCCGTATATAGAGTTGTTGCTGTTGCAAACGTTTCTCCTTGAGCCACGTAATATGTTCCTGTTGCTGTTACATCACAACAAACATCTTCTGCATCAGTATTAGAATATCTTATTCCTGTTAATGTTTCAAAACAAGTTGCACAATCTACAGGTTGTCCTGCAGGTGAAGCTCCGTTAAACTGTTTAACTTTTCCATCGTTAATTGAATAGAAAAACCCTGTCAAAGGAGTTGATAAAGTTGTATCATTTACTGCATAAATTTTATCTGCAGTTAAGAATGTCGTACCATAAGGAAGACGATAAGTACTTGGTTGGTCATTTCCACAACAAGCATCATACGCAGTGTTGTCTCCAACAGTTGCACTACTTTCTTTTATATTATTAACAGTAGCATAACAAGTATCACAAACAACACTAGCTGCTAATGTAGGATTGTTTCCTCCGGGGTCTCTAGTTAACTCTCTATAACTTCTTGAGCCGGGAGCAAGAGTTGAGGTGTAATAACCATTAATCTCTGCAGTAGTTAAAGCAGTGTCATCATAAAACATTGTTGCTGTTGCAAACGTTTCTCCTTGAGCTACGTACACTGTTACAGAATAAGGAGATGAGCCTCCACCTCCGGTTTCACAACAAGCTACTGTTTCACTAGAGCTATATAAAAGATTTAATGTATCATAACAAGTAGGACAAGTAGTTAATGAACCTAAAGTTCCTCCTGATTGTTGTCTATAATTACTCATATTTTTTTATTTTCTACAAAGATAATTAATATATTTTTTACTTTATTATTCTTTTAATCCACTGATATTTTTTTCTTTCAGATATATATTCTTTGTTATATTGGTTTGAATATGCTTCTCTTTCAAAAGAAATGTTGTAATACCCCTTCTTAAAAGACTTATATATTAGTGACTTAACAAACCACTCTAAAATATATAAAATATAAAATGGTAAAACCAATAATTCCTCAGCTTGCTTTATATGTATAGATTCATGGATAACCAATTTGTTTAATCCATATTTTTTATTTTTTTCTTTCAAAATAATAAAAGGGTAAATAGTTATTCCGCCTATATTTATAAAGACGCTTAGTCGTTTTAATATCTTGTCGTTATATATTATTATTGGTGTCATTATATTGTTATTCCACAGTATTGATTAGATGTAATTACTTGTTGTGAATTTGATTGCTGTGAGTAAAAATTACAAGCTGTAGCAGAAGCAGCACAAGCTGTTGGGCTACCTGAACAAACCAAAGTACCTAAAGTTGTTTCTCTTGAAGTAATATTGGTATCAACCCAACTAATTTCTCCATCAAGAGTAATATTGCTTGCATCAAATGTTACTTGCTCTGTACTTTGAATTTCTATTCTAAAAGAACCTTCTGTGAAATTTAACAATCCATTTGAACGTCTTCTTATAATGCTAACTGAATTACTCCCTGTTGCAGTTGAAGTAGCACTAAACAAAGGAACTACATTTTCAGTACCTCCTTCAGGTGTAAAGTATACATTTAAAGTATATGTTTTATGATGGTCTGCAGAAATTGGTTCTGCTGTTAATTCAAACCCCCATCCTAAAGCTATATTGTTTCCTGCTCCAAACTGACAATTAACTGCATTAGTAGTCCAACCACTAGAAGTTCTTTGCATATTCACATTAACTAAATTTCCTTGTGTATCTGTTTTTGGACATTGAGTACTTTGACCATACATACTTGCTAGTTGATTATATGTTCCTGTCATTGAACTTACAGGTCCTTGAAATAAATCACAAGCATATCCTTGACTACCATATATAGTAGATGTAGCAGGTGTTAAAGTACTAATATTAGCTACAATACCACACTCTACTGTATTCAAAGCTGCATTGGATATAAATCTTATTTCATCTCCAACAGTAACAGGATACGTAGATACAGCATAATATGTAATTGTATCACATCCTGTTATCTCAATAGTCTTTCCTGTACAATCACCACAATTTGATGTTGATACTAATACACCTAAAGATTGATACCTAACGATACCATCTGCTGCATAGTATCCATCACTAGCTTTTATGGTTAAATCTACATTACTGTAAATTGCTGTTGAATTAGATAGCGTACTACCATCTAAAAAATATTCACCTTCTACTGCTGCCATTTTATATTAATTTTATTAAACACAATTTTGTATTTGAACCACTGCTCCGTTATTGTTTATAGTATATATTCTACTTCCTGTACTCATGTAATAATTTCCTGCAGAAAGATAGTTACCACCTGTTTGATTGTAGTAAACCACGTCTCCAAGCTCAGGTGTGCTTGCTGTATTTCCAACATTCTTCCAAACGAAATAAGTTTCAGGTGCTGTTGTGCAGGCTACAGAACTTCCAACGTTTGTTGATGAAGCAAAGGCTGTTCTTGTACAAGTAGCACAAGCTGTAACAGGTTCTAATAATCCTGAGTTATTATTAAGTATTTGTCTAGTGTCAGTTCCCGTAACATCTTCTATATAGTATCCTGCAGGTGCTGCTACCGTTCCTGCGGCATCTAACCACAATGAATGAGCTGTATTGAAAGTTACTACTTGGTCAAAATTTTGACTAGACATATAATAAGTAGTTCCCGGTCCTCCTGAGAAACAGCACAAACTAGTTGCATTTGTATTAGTATCTAGTACTATTGATGTCAATACTCTTTCAGCCGCATAATAACCATCTGCCGCTTTTATAGTTAAATTACTGTCACTATAAATATCTGTAGCTGTACTAAATATTTCTCCTTGAGCAACATATACTTGAGAAGAAGTAGGTACTTCACAACAAACTCCATCTGCATCATTTGCATCATAACCTAGTGTCAATAAATCAACACACACATCACAATTAGATAATGTTCCTAGAGTTCCATTTCCATCTGATATTTGTCTAACAGGCTGAACCCCTGTTCCATCTCCTTCTACGTAATAACCATTAGGAGCGGGTATTGATAGTTGTGTATCTGTGTATAAGACTGTAGCTGTAGTCCAATCTGTCTCTGCAAAAGCAAAGTAATAAACATCACTAGTAGAGCTTCCACAACAAGCATCATCTTCTAAAGCTGCTGTTTTTAATTGAACAGACCTCCATACACTGCTGACACAATCACAACAAGCATCATATATATCTGTTGGGTCGTAACACAGCAATTTGCTAGTAGCAAGATTTGTTCTGTATATTAAATACAAATATGCATCCGATGTATTTGGCATTGTAAATGTAGCTGCATACACAGTGGGGATAAAAATTTCTAAAGGAATATCTTGATTCCCTTCTCCTTCGCAGTTTGGACAAGCAACATATCCTGAAAATATAGCACCACCACCTGCACTCCTTCTTTGTATAGTAGGGAAGCTAGGGTTGTGTAATCCAAGCCCTGTTGATATTGTTGCAGGTATTGTTAAAGATGCATCAGTATATAATGTATCAGTATCTATAAAACTTTCGTTGTAAGGAATATAATAATTTGCAGTAGATATTTCTCCACAGCAATTAGCTTGGTCTCCTGACTCCCCATAATTTGTTGCAACACTAACCTCTATTTGTTTAGAAACCAAATATGTTGCTTCATTTGATAATGATGTTAATGAGTTTATATCACTTGAATTATTTGAGTAAAGAGTATTACTTGTGTAAAATCTAAGCTCATCATTTGCCTCTTCCCAATCAAACGTATCACCATCTTGCTTTGTTACATACATAGTAATCGTGCTTCCATTTGTAGGAATATTAGCTTGACCTTTATTACCGGATGTAGCAAAGTACTCGCTTACAACAGGAGTAGTTCCTTCTTGCATTTCAACTCTAAACTCTTGCCTTGGAGAACTATATCCATCTAAAGAGTAATCATACCCGTAGTGAATGCTTTGTTCTGCATCATAGTTAGCTGTTAAAGCCAACTGAATAATTGTCAAAGGTTCAGAAGCAACACAGTTTGTTGTAAGTTGAAGTGTTTCACCTTCAGAAGCTTGACCTGTAATAGTTAAAGTTGCTGTTGTTTTTAAAGAGTTTTGTTTATTAAAAACAAACGAACCACTTTGAGTAACAGTTCCCGAAGAGGTTTCTTGTCCATCAAAATTTACAGTAATATTATATGTACCTCCTGAAATTACATAATCAATTGTAGATGTTCCTACATCAGAACCAAGCTCTACGCAAAATGATTTTGCATTAGAATCTATAGAGAAATCATAGCCTACTGTAATACCACATGAAACACATTCAGAATCTACAGGTAAACTTTTATCCGTAACTGTCAATATATATTCATCATGGTAAGGGTCATACCCTCCTAGCTTTTGAGTGTTTACATTAGACGTAAACAAATCTCTAAAGTAGCTTCTCATACCCGATGTAGAAATAACAGACAGTTGTTCATTTTGATACGAACCTCCTTTCAACTGAAGTACAGCTCCACGTTTTTGGTCAGTAAAATATTTATTAAAACCAAATTGAGCAAAACTTTCAGGGTTTTCACTTATTCCATAATCCTCTAGTCTTGCTATTTGAGTACCTAATACTTCAGGTATAGATGTAATAGCTCCACCTGCTGCAGCGTCAGATAATAAATTTTTACCCGCAAGAACATAAGATATTTTATCTTCTTGAAGAGTAAGTATATCTGTGCTTCTAGAATATAATTTTTGTATTGAACCAAATGATTCTTCTAAAGTTTTATAATTTACTAAACCTAAGTTAAATTCATTTAGCTTGTTTACATTATTTTCATTATTGTATACACCACTATAAGTTAAGTCTGCTTTTCTTTTTGCTTCTTTATAATCTTGTGAAGCAACAGCAGTTACTCTTTCTCCAAAACCAAAAGCTTTTCCTTTTATTGAATCTTTTATCTTGTAACTTTCTGAACCATTTCCAAAACTAAAACAATTAAAAAAATCAGTTAATACAATTCCTGCTTGAGATATTGATTGATTAGCTACATTTCCTTGATGGAATCCATTAACAATAGGATACGTTGTTGGAGACTCGAAAAAAACATCAGGAGATGTTTCTTCCGGTTGTGTTTCAAAAATAAAAGTAGAGTCAGCTCTGTATACTGTAACCTCAGCGGAAACTGATGAACTTGAAGACCAAGCTCCACATCCTGAATACTTACTTCCCATAGCCAAAGCCAATTCATTTGTAGTTGTGTTTCTTTGAAACTCAAATGCATAATCTGCTGTTTGGTTTGCAGGAAGAGAAAATGAAGTTACAGGTGTTGGCTGAGAATTATTTCCATTATAAAACTCAGTAGTATATACTTTACCACATTCACCTACACCTTGGTTCAATAAATCAACAACATTGTCTCCAATAAAAAAGTCATACATATTTGCATATTCTCTACTAGAAACTAAATCTAAATCAATAGTATATATTGCTCTTTCACATTTAGCAGAACATCTATTCTTATAACCTCTTCTGTATCCTTTAAAATAAAAACTTATTCTACTGTTTTCAGGAATAGTATAATCTTCCCAAACTCCTGCAGAATCTTGTATATTCATTGGATACGCTATAAAAGGAGTCGTACTACTTCTTGTATTACTAACCTCTCCTTGAGCTACTACTGCATTATCAATATTTGCAGTTGAAAAGTTTGTGGCATTTAGTTTTATGTAAACACCTGAAGGAACTTCAAGAGGGTCTCCACCCGAAGGATTTACAGGCTGAATAAAGTCAGCTACTTGTGATTTTTTTTCTAAAACAGTGGTTAATGTTTTATTCGTTCTAGCTCCATTGACATCTGTTTTTACAATAAGAACATCACCTTCTTCTACTTTGGCTGCATTTTCTCCTTCAAGCAAAAAGTACGAATCATTTGTTACAGGGTCTAAATAAGCAATACTACTAAATATAGTTTTATAAGAACCTCCATCAGATTTAATTGCAAACTTATATCCTTTAGCCCAATAAGGAGGTTTTTGAGAAGTTGGTATGTTAACCTGTATTTTATTTTGAGTAATAGAAGCAGAAACAGGAACACTAATAGTATTTGTATTGCTAACTAATGCTGTTGATGCTCTGCTATACTCATCAACATATATCATTGATACTTCATAGCTTCTGTCGCTATGTAAGCTTTTGGGATTACCAACTGAATTGTAACTAGCAGTTGGAATACCTGATATTCTATAATATTCATAAACAACATCTCCCGATTGTGTTTCAAATTGCATAGCAATATTAGACAAATAAATCAAATTGCCATATACGCTAATACGTATAGATTGGTCTAGTTGAGTTATTCCGCTTCTTTTCTTTTCATAGCTTCCAAGTGATGCCGGGATTGCACAGTTAACTGTATCTGTAAAAGTAAATCCATTACAAGAATCCTGAACACTTTGTATATTACCACCTGTCGTACCAATTACATTTATAAATTCTTGAGACGTAGCTAGTTCATTTATATTATTATATACTTTGTTTATAGGAAATATAAGAGACACTGTTACATCTTCTGATGTTTCAACAGGAGGTGTTGCCCCTCCAACTGCATAAAAAGAATCATGTTCTAAAACATATTCAAAAGAAAGTTCTGAACCTATCTCTGTAGGAAATATATCTGTTGGAATATTAATCTTAAAAGTGGAATCATTAATTGATGTGCTAAATCCACCAACGGTGTAGTTAGTACTTGTCTTACTTGTGTTTAATTCAATGTCAGTTGCATCTACAGAATTTAAAGATAAACTGTACCTTAAATCAATTGCTTCACCATTAGCATCTTTTAAATCGTATCCATCTACATAGTTTCCATAAATCAATCTATTGCCCATTAATGTTTGAGCTTTAGCTTTATGAGGAACATTATCATATAACCTTAATAATTCTGATTCAGGTAAAACTGTAAATATCTTGCTATTACTAAAAGTAAAAGAATAATTGGTATTATCAGAATACCCTAAAATAGACTTATTTATTTTTTCAATTACTTTAATAACATTACTTTCAGACTCTTTAAATAAAAGGTCAACACCTACAACTAATTTTCCACCTGTATTAAATGTTACGTCTACAGCATTGTACTGATTAACCATACCATCATTTACACCACTCCTTACTGCAGGCTTATAAGATTTAGGATTAAAAGCAATTTCACTCCAAGGAGAGGTTGCACTATATTCTCCATTTTCATATAAATATCTATAAGCAAAAGAAATAAATCTTTCAGTTAAAAAGTCAGAGTTATTATTCACATTAGTCATAGCTAATGTAGGTGCTGTAAAAGGAGGTTTTTTAATAACTAAAATATCCTCAGAAGAAAACCTATCTATGTAGTTAGCAGGGTTTTCATAATTATTATTTACATTAATAACTCTTGGAGGATTTAAGTTGTCTGTAAAAAACAACAAGTCATCAATTTTATTTACACCTGTAATAAGATGTTTAGGGTCAAAGTTTAATGTAGTGTTTTGACCTTCACCATCATCAGAGCTAATTACATGATATGCTAACACATCTGAATTAGTATTGTATGATAGTATCATATCTATTTTACCTGTAGCTGAAGCTGTAAAAGAGCCATCATGCACAAACCAATATATAGTATCTTTTTGACTATCGTGAAGGCTGCCTATACAAGTGGCATTATCACTTAGGTTTACACCGTTAAAATTTAACATAGTCAAAGAAGTGTTTCCTAATGCATTCTCTACAGAACCAATTTCAGAAGCTTCAGTAGAACCTAGTCTTACGTTTAATGCATCTACATACTGACCGTTAGGAACAAGTCTCTCATCGACACTTTTGTTCATCTTACCGGCAACAAAATTCTTTTGAATATCCGCCATATTACTTTATCCACTTATCTCTTCCTCGAAGATTCATTAATAGTCTTCCGGGATGAATATTACTAATTCTAATTTTTGCATTTCTTAAAAGAGCTGTTTTGCTTTTACGTGCTCTATTTACTATATACTCTTGTACACCAAGTTTGCTGTTTAAAATAGCGTACTGAATATAAGCATATACATAATCTTCAAATAATTTATTTACAGTTATTAAAGTGTTGTCTCCACCTTCCATACCATCTGATACATATTCCACAACAACAACTTCGTCATCAAGAGATGAATCAAAGTTTATAACACCTGCTTTAGAGTCTATTCTAAATGTAGGATTCATATTTGCTGTCTCGGTATTTAATCCAAACCTAGCACCTATCTCAAAGTCAAAGTACCATCTTCCATCGTAGTTATATCCATACTGATTATTGTATGGGCTATTACTATTTAAGTACATTGTTTTTAGTTGTTGAGTTATTCTCAATGTATCAAGCTCAGAAGTTTTTGATTCTATGTTTCCTTCAGAATCAAACAAAATTTTTCCTTGACTATTTTGGAGATAACTAGAAGCACCATTTGCTTGAATGTTTTCACCGCAAGGCATAAGAACTCCGTTTCTTAAAACAGATATTCTAACCCAATTTACATAATCACTAGGAAGAACAAATCTAAACTCATCATCTAGCTTTAGTTCTAAAACTTTAATTTCTTTAAAAGCGTCATAGTTTAATTCTTGAACAGCTCTTTTTGCATGGAACAAAACTTTGTATTGTTCCTCGTTATTAATTAAAGAGTGATTGCCACTGTACATTAACATAAAGTTATTTACAATGTCTTCTAAACTAACGTATTGATATGAACCCCAATTTTTATTTGTTGGAGCATTACCTTCGTTTTCGTAATATTGATATTCACTTAAGTATGCCATTATCTTTCATCGTTATTTTCTTGTTGCTCTTGAGCAATTCCAAAATTAGTTACTGTATTTTCTCTAATAGATACACCTGCATATTGTAAAATTTTATTTACTAAATCAGGTTCATAATCTGCAGGCAACTCAAAATCTTGATAACCGGCTAATGATGGGTTAAAGAAAGGTGTTGCTTCAATTAAACTATTATATGTCCAATTGGGAACTTTAGGGTATCTTATGTAATTTACTTCAATTACACCTGCACCTGTAATAGAATCAGGATAAGCATTTAAAACATTTTCTCTTAAAACATAAGCAGGAAATTGAGCAGTAGGAGCTGTTAAATTAGAATTTAACAATCTTCTTATCTTACTTGCAGATATTTTTTCTACAGTTTTATTGTTGTAGTAAACATCATTAATAAAATACCAATCATCAGGTAGAAGATATATATTTTGATTAGTATTATATAAAATTGAGGAATCACTAAACATCTCTATAACTTCAACTAAAGATTTAGATATATTTGCATACCCTGTTCCTGATTGCCTTGCGTTTTCTTTATTAATTTGATAATTATATTCATAAAATACATCTTCAAATAAATCTAATTGAGCTTGTTTAGCAAATAGATTAAAATCTGAAGGAGATAAGTACCCATAGTTGTTTTTATTTAATACTGCTAAGACAGTATTTCTTACAGAGTTTATCATTGTTATTATTTTTTTACAAAGATAACTAAAAAAAAAAGAGGCATCTCAGTTTCCTAAAGTGCCTCTTAATATAAATAATTATTGTTGTTACTCTAATTTTGATTCCAACATTTTTAATGCTTCAATTCCATCATCACTCTTTAAAAAAGAAGATACTATATAGATAGGGTCTTCTCCATAAGGAACAGTCAACATTTTCTTTTTATTAGAAGAGGTGTTGTAAAATACATCTTTTCTATTATTTCTAAATGACAAAATGTTTTGGTCAAAGAACAAAGCTACTTTACCTTGAAGCTTTAACATAGGGTCATTAATTGCATTCATAAAAGAATGCGGGTCTCTTTTTGCAAAAATTAAAATATCTCTTTTAAGTTCTGAAGTCGTAAACTTACTAATGTCATGTCCAAATAAAACTCTAGATAATGTTTCTACTTGTTCTATGTTTAGTTTTCTAGCCTCAATCAAAGCATCAACTTCTATATTTAAAATCTCAACTTCTTTAGATGCATCTTTTTCATTATCAACCTCAACAAATACAGTTCCGTTTTGAGGGTGGTAGT
>Ga0316202_10002899_pt1 | contig 10764 bp, 5 predicted proteins | sample 3monrhotite_MG_FD_204934 | JGI IMG/M metagenome (GOLD analysis project Ga0316202, IMG submission 204934) | Microbial mat bacterial communities from mineral coupon in-situ incubated in ocean water Damariscotta River, Maine, United States -... | ecosystem: Environmental > Aquatic > Marine >...
TTATCTGAATTTTTACGGACCACCGCGCAGTATCCCCACGCGTTCCTATAACGAAGTTATATCCGCGACAGCAGAGCAGCTGGCGTCTTTCAAGGGCAAAGTTGTGTTTGTCGGTTTTTCTGAAGAACGTCAACCAGAGCAAAAAGATAATTTTTACACGGTATTTTCGCAAACCAGCGGACTGGATCTAAGCGGCGTGGAAATCGCCGCTACTGCCTTTGCCAATCTCACAGCACCGCCACCGACTTCCATCTTGGCGTTTTTTTCAACTTCTTTTTTGACACAACATCCGGCGCAACAAAGCCTGCGTCTGCCAGAGCCAAGAGCCTATATCACCATCATCGTCGGCTTCGGTTTATTGCTGGCCTGGTTGAGCAGACTGTCCAGCACCAGCGCGTTTGTGTCCTTGAGTTTGCTGACTGCCGGACTTTATACGTTGGCCAGTTTGCAGTTATTTGCCAGCTCAGCAATCTGGTTACCGCTCTTTGTTCCTGTCTTGTTGCAAACGCCACTGGCGTTGTTCATCGGGATTTTATGGCGTTATCGACAGCTTAACCGTGAGCGCGGCCGAATTCGTCAGGCCTTTGGTTATTATCTGCCAAACCATGTGATTGAAAATCTGGCGCGCAGCTCCCAACACTTGAAGGTTTTGAGTGAACGTATGTTTGGCGTCTGCATGGCAACGGATGCTGCGCAATATACCCAACTGGCTGAGTCGCTGAGCCCCGAAGCCCTTAACGCCTACATGAATGATTATTACGAACGTTTGTTTAAACCCGTGCGTGCATACGGCGGCATTATTTCCGATGTAGTGGGAGATGCGATGTTGGCAATCTGGTCCGCGCATCAAGAAGATAGTCGCCTGCGTAGACAGGCTTGTGAAGCCGCCCTGGAGGCATTGCGCGCCGGACAGGCATCTATCCCTGATGGTATTTTACAGACGCGCATTGGTCTGCACGCGGGTGAAATCGTGTTAGGAAATATCGGAGCTTTGGATCACTACGAGTATCGAGCCGTGGGTGATATCGTCAATACTGCCTCGCGTATAGAAGGGCTCAATAAACAACTCGGTACTGCCTTGCTGGTTTCCGCAGCCGTGCTCTCGGGGCTGGAAGGTTTTATTAGTCGCGAACTGGGTACATTCCGTATGGTAGGCAAACAAAAAGCCATTATGCTCCATGAACTATTAGGTCGGCAGGGAGAATGTAATCAACAGCAGCTTCATCTGTGTGAGCGTTTTGCCGAAGGATTGCATGCTTATCAGCAGCACGACTGGCAGACCGCGACGGATTGTTTTCAGGGAGTGCTTGAGCTTTCTTCAGATGATGGGCCCAGTCACTACTATCTCGAACGTTGTAAATTACATGAACAAAAAATGCTACCCCTGCCACAAGGCGGCGTGATCGTAATGCAGAAAAAATAGACAGTTCACCAGTCTTTACTCATCAGGAATGTTTACGTCAATGTGAATATTTCACACTCTACAACATAACTATTACATAGTATTGCGGTGATATACGGAGTAGTTTCCTTACCGTTCTGAAGGAAATTAATATCATATAGTCAGTTAACGTTACACTAGGTAACTGAAAATAGACGGTAATGGAAAATAAATACTTTAGGCAGAATGCAGAATGCAGGTCGCGGGTAAATGGCAGGGTTATCATTAAGCGATATGATGCAGAAAAAGAGGCGTCACGTTGACTGAGTGCCCTAGTGTTACTACTTGGTGTGTGCCATCTCTATTCCGCCATTAGTGGTACAGTTTGAACGAAAGTAAAATAGAAGAGAACCATACGGCGAATCCTGGTTGGCCAGCAGTGTACAGGCATCAGACTCAGCATTATTTCGACATAATAAAAAAACAGGATTGTAAATGAACAGGGTGTCTCTTTTTTTGAATCGTTTTTGTTCTGCTCGCTGTAGCTTGTTTTTACTGCTGACATATTTATCTGCGCCAGTGATGGCCGGAGAGTGTGTTGAAACTATGGCCACAGCCACAGCCATTGAGGGAATCGTAGAGAAGCGCCAAAAACCCGGCACGGCGTGGGAAAAGGTGATGGCACAGGATACCTTTTGTGTAGGCAACATGGTGCGTACCCAACTGAACAGCCGCGCTGCACTCTATCTCAATAACAATTCCATCTTGCGACTGAACGAACTTTCGACTGTGACGTTTACCGGCTCGTCTTCACAGGGCACAAGTCAACTGAATCTGAAAAAAGGCATCGCACACTTTATCAGTCGTATAAAACAACGTTTTGAAGTACTGACCCCCTACGTTAATGCTGCCGTTGATGGCACAGAGTTTGTCGTTGCCGTCGATACAGGGCACAGCAACGTCACCGTACTTGAAGGCCGGGTACGGGTCAGCAATGAACAGGGAGAAATCAGCCTGACCCAAGGCGAAACCGCCCTGGCCCGGGCTGGAAAAATCCCCTCCCTGCAAACCCGGGTGCAGCCATGGGATGCCGTTAGCTGGGCTTTATATTACCCCGCAGTGAGTGATTTTTCCGCGCTGCTTACAGCAGTCGAAGAACTGCCAGAGCCATGGCATTCCCACTTGCTGCAGTCTTTCGAGCACTACCAGCAGGGACAGATATCCGTAGCGCTGACAGAACTCGAATCACTGCCGGATGATCTCCCGAACAGTGCCATCTACGTCTATCGTGCCGCATTACATCTGGCGGCAGGTCAGACCGCACATGCCAGTATCGATCTGGAATCCGCCCTGAAACGGGATGCCGGGAACGGAGAAGCCCTCGCACTCAAAGCCATTATCGCCGTGACGCAAAACCGTACTGAGTCTGCTTTGAAACTGGCCCGGGATGCCACCGATGCCAGCCCGAAAATTGCCGCTACCTGGCTTGCCCAGTCCGACGCACAACAAGCCGTATTTGACCTGGAACAGGCCCGTTTTAGTGTTAAGCAAGCACTGAAACCGGCTCCGGAAAATGCCCTGGTCTGGGCAAGGCTGGCCGAACTCCAATTGATGTCCGGTGAACTTGAGCAGGCACGGCAGACCGCGCAGCGTGCGGCGGAAATTGCCCCCCGGCTGGCGTGCGCGCAAAGCGTGCTCGGTTTTGCCCACCTGACCCGTATTGAGATCGCTGAGGCAGAACAGGCGTTTAATCAGTCCATCGAACTTGATCAGGCGGCCCCCCTGCCCCGGTTGGGTCTGGGGCTGGCGATGATCCGCCGTGGCGAACTGGCTGCCGGTCGTCGTCAGATTGAAATTGCCGCCAGTCTGTCTCCGGCAAACTCGCTGATCCGCAGTTACCTGGGCAAAGCCTATTACGAAGAAAAGCGCGGCCCGCTGGATGCCACGCAACTCGCCATGGCCAAAGAGCTGGACCCCAACGATCCGACACCGTGGTTTTATGATGCAATACGCAAACAAACAGAAAACCGCCCCATTGAAGCTTTGCAGGACCTGGAAAAATCCACAGAGTTAAATGACAACCGGGCCGTTTATCGCTCACGGCTGTTACTGGATGAAGACCAAGCGGCAAAAAACGCCAGTCAGGCGCGCATCTACAGCGATCTGGGTTTTCAACAACTGGCTCTGGCGAAAGGTGGAGCGTCACTCACTGCCGATCCGACAAACCATTCCGCGCATCGTTTTCTTGCCGATGCCTATGCGTCATTGCCACGGCATCAGATCGCCCGTGTATCAGAGCTATTGCAGGCACAACTCTGGCAGCCGCTAAATTTGAGCTCCCTGCAAGCACAGTCCGGCGAGGCCAACCTGGGCATTCTGGAAGGCGCAGGCCCCTCGGTGGCGGGGTACAATGAATTCAACTCCCTGTTCACCCGCAACCGCATCATGGGGCAGGTGAACGGCATCACCGGCGCCGATGGTATTCGCGGCAGTGATCTACTGCTCTCCGGCATCCATGACCGGGTTTCCTTCAGTCTTGGCCGTTTTCATTACGAGAGCGATGGCTTTCGGGAAAACAATGACCAGCAGCTGGATATCTACAACCTCTTTATCCAGGCGAGCCTCAGCCACAAAACCAGCATCCAGGCGGAACTGAAAACCTTCGAGCGTGAAAAGGGGGATCTTGTGTTGCGTTTTGACCCCGACGATGTGCGCACTGGCTTTCGTGAAACCGAAGAAAGGGAATCGCTGCGGATTGGGTTGCGCCATGATTTTTCGCCGCGCTCGCGGATGATTGTATCGTTGATGAAGCAGCAGTTTGATCTGGAACAGACGGATAACCCGGTGCCAGGAACAAGTAGCGAGGGCATAAGGAATGATAATGCTCGTATCGCAGAGCTGCAACATGTCTTAAACCTGAGGCATCTTCAGGTGATCAGTGGCCTGGGATATTTTAAGTCTGATAGCGATCTCAACGGATTTGTAACCACAGCTACAGGACTTCCTCCGCCATTGCCTTCCGAAGTGATGGTACTAATCGACGAAACCGGCGAGCATAGCAATAGCAATCTCTATTCATATCTTCAGGGCCGTCATTCCAGCAAGCTGGACTGGCTGCTGGGCTTGGGCGCGGTGCGCTTCGATGGTGCATTGATCGAAAGGAAACAGCTTAACCCCAAACTTGGCTTGCGCTGGCAGATGGATGCTCAGACTACCTTGCGCATGGCGGCCTTTCGCACATTGAAACGTGACCTGGTGAGCAACCAGACCGTGGAGCCCACCCAGGTGATGGGCTTTAACCAGCTTTTTGATGATGATGACGGCACGGACTCAAGGCGCTATGGCGTTGCCATTGATCGCCAGCTTGCCCGACAGACATCGACGGGCTTTGAGCTGTCACAGCGCCACCTCAAAGTGCCATTCAAAGATATCATCACTGATCAGACGCGGCGCGCAGCGTGGCGGGAGGATGTCTACCGCGCCTATCTGCATCATGTGCTTGGCTTGCGCACGGTGCTACGGCTGGAATATCAATACGAGAAGCTGGATGCCGATGAAGTTCTTCATCGAAGCGACTCTTCTAATTTCACCACCCTGGCGTTGACCACTCAATCATTGCCTCTGGAAATTGAATATTCTCATCCGGCGGGATGGTCACTGAGCGGGAGTGCCCGTTATGTCGAGCAAAAAGGGGTGTTTGGCAATACCTTATCAAACAGTGCAGCCACGACGGCCGATCGGGATCACTTCTGGCTGGTGGATGCCGGGCTGAGTTATCGTCTGCCGGGGCGCTATGGTAAACTCTCGCTCCAGGCAAAAAATCTGCTGGATACGGCCTTCCTGTATCAGGAGTCAGACCCGGAAAACCCGACGTTGTACCCGGAGCGCCTGTTGTTCGCCAGGCTGAATCTGTCCTGGTAGCCGTTGTGTTATCACAATAGGTTCTATCACAATAAATAACCATCAATGGGGAAATCATTATGACCAGTGAAATAAATAGTGAAATGTATCGTAAGCTGCGCACCGGCGTATTACTGGCCTTCGTGGTTATTGTCAGCTCGGCCTGCGCCCATATAGGGGACAACGTCAAAGGCCCCAGTATCCCGCCCAATGTCGTGCCCTTTAGCGTTGGTTTTGGTCCCGATGGACCGATCGTATTTGATCAAAAGGGCGAAAAAATTCAGCTTACCGAGGTAGAATTTCCGGTCAAGGCGAAAGAGATTCAGAGCATGAATACAATCAGTGCCATTCAGGTGAAAGGCTCCTGCTTTTATATATTAAAATTTGGCGGTTTAACTTATAAAGTTCCTCTGCCTGATTCGTCTTGCGTAGAATAATCAACCCGGCAGGGTGTATTCAATGCACCACTTACGATGCAATGGATAAACGATGGATGTTGTTAATGCGCTGTGTGCTTGATGGATTGTCATGGTGCGTAGAACACACCCTACCCACTGTTAGGGTAGCGTGGTCCACATTTGATGCGTGGGTGTTGTTGCCGGATCATCTTCATTGTATCTGGACCTTACCATCGGGCGATGCTGATTTTGGTATACGTTATTTAATTTCCATCCCATAACAAGAAAATAGGATTGTAAATGAACAGGATGTGTGTGTTGAATCGTTTTTGTTCCGTTCGCGGTGGCTTGTTTTTATTACTGACATATTTTTTTGCGCCTGCGGCAGTGGCCGGGGAGTGCGCTGAAACAATGGCGACGGCCACCTCCATTCAGGGAGTGGTGGAAAAGCGCCAAAAACCCGGTATGACGTGGGGGAAAGTGACAGCACAAGACACTTTTTGTGTCGGCGACATGGTGCGCACCCAGATGAACAGCCGTGCCGCACTTTATCTCAATAATAATTCTATATTACGCTTGAACGAACTTTCCACCGTCACCTTCACCGGCCCGTCTTCACAGGGCGCAAGTCAGCTGAATCTGAAAAAAGGGATCGCGCATTTTATCAGTCGCATAAAACAACGTTTTGAAGTGCTGACTCCTTACGTTAATGCTGCTGTGGATGGCACGGAGTTTGTCGTCGTTGTTAATGCGGAACACAGCAATGTCACTGTATTTGAAGGCCGGGTGCGGGTCAGCAATGAACAGGGCGAAATCAATCTGACTCAGGGCGAAACCGCCCTGGCCCAGGCTGGAGAAGCACCAGCTTTGCACACCAGAGTGAAGCCATGGGATGCGGTCAGCTGGGCATTGTATTATCCCGCAGTCAGTGATTTCACCACGCTCGGCACGGCAGAGCTGCCGGAGCCGTGGCGCGCACGCCTGATACAATCCCTTGAGTTTTACCATCAGGGAAATATATCGGCGGCCCTGATGGAAATTGAATCACTGCCGGATGATCTCCCGAACGACAATCTCTACGTTTATCGCGCCGCCTTGCATCTGGCAGCGGGGCAGACCACACAGGCCGCTATTGACCTGGATCGTGCCTTGAAACGGGATGTGAAAAATGGAGAGGCTCTCGCACTCAAAGCCATTATTGCCGTGACGCAAAACCGCACTGAGCCTGCTTTGAAACTGGCTCAGGACGCCACCGATGCCAGTCCGAAAATCGCCGCCACCTGGCTCGCCCGTTCCTACGCACAACAAGCTGTGTTTGATCTGCAACAGGCCCGGCTCAGCGTCAAACAAGCGGTAAAACTGGCGCCGGAAAATGCTCTGGTCTGGGCGCGGCTGGCAGAACTTCATCTCATGTTTGGTGAACTTGACCGAGCATTACAGGCGGCACGTCGTGCGATAGAAATCGCCCCCCGGCTTGCGCGCACACAAAGCGTGCTGGGTTTTGCCTACCTGACACGTATTGATATTGCAGCGGCAGAACAGGCCTTTAATCAGGCCATCAAATTTGATCAGACTGCCCCTCTACCACGGCTGGGCTTGGGGCTGGCGATGATTCGCCGTGGTGAGCTGGTCTCCGGTCGTCGCCAGATTGAGGTTGCCGCCAGTCTGGCTCCGACAAATCCACTGATTCGTAGTTATTTGGGTAAGGCGTATTATGAGGAAAAGCGTGCTCCACTGGATGCCACGCAATTCGCTATAGCCAAGGAGCTGGACCCTAATGATCCCACATCTTATTTTTATAGCGCGATATCGAAACAAACAACAAACCGGCCTGTGGATGCGTTAGAGGATTTACAACGATCCATAGCATTGAATGATCAGCGGGCGGTCTACCGATCACGATTATTGTTAGATCAGGACCGGGCAGCGCGCGGTGCCAGCTTGGCTCGCATTTATAGTGATTTGGGGATGGAACAATTAGCACTCGCCGAAGGGTGGAAATCCGTTGCGATCAACCCGTCTAACCACTCCGCCCACCGTTTTCTGGCTGACGCCTATAGTGCCTTCCCGCGTCACGAAATTGCCCGGGTCAGCGAATTACTCCAGGCACAATTACTTCAACCGATTAACGTCGCTCCGATTAAACCACGCCTCAGTGCGCCCTATCTTGATCCCGGCACGGGCCTCGCAAATGCGACGTTGAACGAATACACGCCTTTATTTGAGCGAAATCAGGCCAGGCTTTTTGCCTCAGGGGGCATTGGCAATAATGGTACCGTCAGTGATGAACTTGTCGTATCGGGTATTTATGACCGGCTGTCATTTAGTCTGGGGCAGTTTCATTCTGAAACCGATGGCTTTCGGGATAATAATGACGAAGAGAATAATTTGTATAATGTCTTCACGCAGTTTGCCGTGACACCCAGGCTGAATGTGCAGGCAGAATATCGGCACCGGGAGAGTCAGCGAGGTGATCTGGCGCTTCGCTTTGATCCTGAAGTTTTTAGGCCCTTCGATCGAACCGACATTGAACAGGAAGATATTCGTGTTGGGGGGCATTTCGTGATATCGCCGAAGTCACGTGTTGTTGCGAACATGACGAATGTTGATCGGGATGAGAAAGCGGAAAATAAAATAGGTAGTGCAAGCCTGATTAGAACTGATCATCAGAAAGGTTACCAGACTGAATTGCAATACCTCTTTCAGTCTCAGCGATACAATGTAGTGATAGGGGCAGGCCATTATGACGTGGATGTTAAACGGCGTGAAACGGTTGTTTCGTGTGTACCCCCCCCCATACCCATACCCGGGTTCACATGCGGAAGCAATGTCGATGTCACAGAAAAGCATGACAATGCCTATAGTTACATCAGCATAGTGCGCCCCACCAGAGTCGTCTGGACATTTGGTTTGAGTTATGACAATTACGAGATTGTCGACCGGGATCGTCGGGACAGGTTTAACCCTAAGCTAGGCATGCAGTGGCAACTCAACGATACGGTGCGCCTCCGTGCTGCTGTATTTAAAACCGTCAAGCGTGCCCTGACAGTGAATCAAACCATAGAACCGACACAGATTGCCGGGTTCAATCAATTTTTCGATGATAGTAATGGGACCACAGCGACTCGATATGGTCTTGGTCTTGATTTCGCCTTGGCGCGCAGTATCAAAGCTGGACTGGAGTACACACGGCGTAACTTGGAAGTTCGTACGGCAAGTCTTTTTTTTGATAGTTTTGCTGATGAAGATCGCGACGAAAATTTTCATCGCGCTTATCTGTATTGGACGCCAACAAAAAACATGGCTGTCAGTGGAGAATATCAGTACGAAGAATTTGACCGTGACGAACAAAATTTAAGACAGAGCAAAACCCATATACTGCCGTTGTCGTTACGTTATTTTTCAACTCAAGGGTATTTTGGTGAACTTGGCGCTAACTATGTACGCCAGGGCGTTTATAGGAAAGACCCGCTTGGGTCATCTAATGATACCTTTCTGCTCATCGATGGCACACTTGGCTATCGTCTGCCAAAGAGAAGAGGGAGTGTCAGTTTCGTTGTGCGCAATTTATTTGATAAAAACTTTAATTACTATGACATCAACCCATGGGTGACTGAGTTCGTTCAGCCTCGTTTTGTGCCTGACCGGACCTTCTTTGCCCAATTGACGCTACAGCTGTAATTCAACACAGCATGTTGATTGCAAATAGCGGTATTATTTACGGTAATTCTGTGAATTAATACCAATGACGCAGTATTGCTTTTCGAGCAAACTGGCCGGGGAGTTCAAGGGGGGGTATGACAACGGCGTTAAGTAATAAAAGGTAGTCACGTTGACCATTGTGCCCATGCGGAGCTAACTGAGGAAACCTGACTGCATTTGCAGAAAGGATTACAATTAGAACAGGAGTGCTACCAATGCTAGAGTACAATTCAAGTCATGAACAATATCATGTCGGCTTCTACAACGGGCAAGCTTATTACAAGATCTATGGCTATTATTTTGTGAGAGAAACATCGTCAATGGGTGGGAATTATGTTGATAGATTGATATATGATAGTACCCCTCCAGCCAGCTTGGTCGCAGCCTGATAAAACTCAGGAGTTTTCAAGCTAATAAAAAAAGTCAGCGTGGGCACGACTTCCTGCGCCCACGCTCTGACTTCTTTCACCTTATTATTCTACCTGCATGTCCTATTATCAGCGCCATATATTTTTTTGCACCAATCAACGTGATGATGGCAGCGCTTGTTGTCAGCAGCATGGTGTGCAGGCGCTACGCGATTATGCCAAACAGCGCACCAAAGAGTTGGGTATCGCAGGCAAGGAAGGCTGTGTGAGGGTGAATTCGGCGGGTTGCCTCAATCGCTGCGAACTGGGGCCGGTGGCGGTGGTGTATCCCGATGATGTCTGGTACACCTTTGTGGACAGGGAAGATATCGACGACATTGTTGAAGAGCATCTGCTGCATGGACGAGTGGTTGAGCGATTACAAATAAAGTGACGCAGGTTTTTGCTGTAAGTCGTTTTTATGGCGGCTGGGCGAACGGAGATTGCCCAAGAATTATTGTTGCTTGACTCAAAATAGCTTATGACCTAGCATCGGCTTATTCCCCGCTGATAATGGGGAATCTTGAAGCGTGTGCCTTTTTTATAGTAAATGCCTTGTTGGCATTAAAGTTTGGTGCGAGCCGGATCAGTAATACCAGCAATATTACTGATTTGGTGTGCTTCAGGTGATGTGCGAAAAAGTGCGATAGGGATGGGCCGCTTTTGGGTTCTTCTGCCTGTCATGCCGTTTTCACATCAATATCTTCCTTCTGGTGGTTTTTTACGCGACCTTTGTATTCCCAATGTGGGATTCCAGGGCCGCGTTTTTTTTGTGCTTGATGGAAATACGCGTCCCATATGAGCATATTATTGTGCTGTTTCAATGGTGGTGGCTTGACAGTCAGGCGCTAACGCCTTACCATTTCGCGCCTTTTCGAGACAGATCTTTTTGGAGTAGTGCCTGAGATGAAAACGTTTAGTGCGAAACCTGCTGAGGTCAAGCGTGACTGGTACGTGATTGATGCGGCTGACAAAA
>Ga0316202_10002901_pt1 | contig 10763 bp, 11 predicted proteins | sample 3monrhotite_MG_FD_204934 | JGI IMG/M metagenome (GOLD analysis project Ga0316202, IMG submission 204934) | Microbial mat bacterial communities from mineral coupon in-situ incubated in ocean water Damariscotta River, Maine, United States -... | ecosystem: Environmental > Aquatic > Marine >...
CTAGCAGGCTCAAAGAGGCAAAGTCAATAAAAGCTGGGATTGCAACCTGTCTTGTGAAGAGAAATTGTCTTTGATCGACAATTGATTTAGGATGGCGAACTTTAATCTCAGAGAAGGATAGAAATTATGAAAATTACTGATCGTTTTCGGCAGTTGACGCAGCTATCTGAAGAGTTATTTGGACAGTTTTCCAGCCAGCCTGATGGTGTACGGATTGACCGTGCTGTGGATCTGCTGAAAAAAGGGCAGGAAGAGTTAGCTGAATGGAGCGAACTGGTCGGAGAAATTCCACAGATGCGCCTTGAACAAAAACTTTCCCCCGTTCTCTTGCAGGTTCATTCCACTTTGGATCGTGCACGCGTTCTTTATGAGGATACGGGTAAGGCAGAAGAAGGCGCCTTGATCTGGAGCGTCGAACAACAGGTCTATCGTTTGTTGAACGATCTTTAGCCAGCTTGTGGCATATTTGTTGCTCTGTCTCTGGTCTGGCAGAAATGGCAGATAGTTGGCTGCAACTGTCTGAAATCGCAACCTTCCCCTTTTCACTGGAAGATAATAATGCATAAAAAACTGGAAAATATTTTTTACGAAGTTCGTCAGCCAATTCTTGAGTGGGATGACATTGGCGGTTTTGCCGAGGTCAAAGAGATACTCAAGGAGATGGTCTGTCTGCCGTTGCAGAAACCGGAGATGATCCGCAAACATCAGTTGGGAATCCCTGCGGGCGTTATGATGTGGGGTCCTCTCGGAGTTGGAATTACGATGCTCGCTGAAGCCTGTGCAAAAGAGGCGGGTGCTTCATTTGTCTATATCAGTGGTCAGGAGATGCTCGGTAAGGGAGAAGAACTTGTCGAGGCTTTTGATACTGCTATCCATGAGGCCCCTTGTGTCCTGTTTATCTCTGATTGTGAATGGTTAGCACCCCGTGAGGGTTGTAATTATGAGTGGGGTCCAGGCAACCTGCGCGGTATCCCTCCCACGTTTGCGACTAAAGAGTTAAATCGACTCTTTGTTGAGCAGATCGATCGGATCAATCAAGTCGAGAATGTCATGCTGGTTGGCAGTTGTTACCGGATCGATACGGTTGATCAAGCGATTATCAAAGAGAAAAAACGCTTCAATCGGAAGGTTTTTGTTCACCCGCCACGGACCATCGATCGTCGTGAAATGCTCGATATTTATCTGGATCAGATGCCTAACCTGGCCGCCGATGTTGACCGTGACAAGTTGGCAGAGCTCTCGGAGGGCTACGTCGGTTGGGATGCCGAGAGTTTGTGCAAAAGAGCGACGGTAAACGCAATCAAGGAAGACGCTCCCGAAGTCACTATGGAACTTTTCCTGAAGTCGTTAACAGAGGTGCGTTACTGGCTGACTCCTGATATGACACGGGTCTACCATGAAATCTATGAAAACGATTGCCCACATCATTATGCTTTTTAGTTGATGCCGATTGCTGTGAAAATGAAAGAATTGCCCCCCCATCAACTTTTTGTTGAGCTAGCTGAGCGCCATGGGCATTACTGCCCCATGAGTACTCTCGGCCTACGAGTTGGCTGGGCTGCCTTGCGTAGGCTTAGGGGGGAGATCCAGAGTGCAACCTATTATGAAAAGACTTGTGCACGCGATGGAATTCGTCTGGCTCTCAACCTTGAGTCGTTGGATGTTGAGGCACAGGACAAGCACCTGTTGCGTTTTTCTGACGGTGGCAATCATTGGTTGATTGAACTCCTCCCGAAAACGTTAGAGCTAGCGGCCTCCTATCGATTACTCACATCTGATGATGGTCGTGACTCTTTGCTTGAACGTTTGCGTTCTGCAGATGAAAGCGAATTGTTACAAATTATTCAAGAGAGAGTGGCTCCGTGAATGCTCCCTGGTGGCAACAGTTTTTTGATGTGATCTGGCTTGAAATCGCGAAGATGTGGTCGATATTTCTCTTCTCGGTTCTGCTTGTCGGAGTCATCAAGGGCTATAAGTTGGATCTTAAAATCCGTGATTCCATCCTGCGATCAGGACGTTATGCTATCCCTGTAGCCGTTATGATAGGGATGGTTTCACCTTTATGCGCTTGCGGAATTCTGCCGATTTTTATTACCCTGGCAATGATCGGTACCCCTTTAGCGCCTCTTATGGCTTTGTTGGTGACCTCACCGGTGATGGGGCCTGATGCCTTTTTTTTGACCTGGAGCGGGCTGGGTGCTGAATGGGCGATCTATAAACTCATCGGGGCAGCGGTTCTTGGCCTTGGCTCAGGGTACATGATATTACTTCTGGAACGTCAAGGTTGGTTGAATAGTGATATGATTCAGCTTAAACCCCTTTACCGAGATGATGGCACTTTGGCCCCCGCGGCCGAAATTGGTGCGGCTGCTGGCGTTCATGTCAAGCGAATGCAGATTGTCCCCCGTTCTAACAAATTGCGATTTATCTTTGATCGCAGCCTTGATGCGGCACTTTTTATTGGGCCATACTTGCTGCTGGCGATTGTGCTTGAGGCATTAATGGTGACCCTGATCCCGGTGGCCTGGATTAAGCTGCTGGTCGGCGCAAAAAGTTTTTGGTCTTTGTTGATGGCCGCATTGATTGGTCTGCCCTTGCCAACGAACCAGATTCCGATGATCCCGATACTCTCTGGACTGCTTGCGATGGGTATCGACAAAGGGGCAGCCTTCACCCTGCTCTTGGCAGGGCCGGTGACCAGTCTGCCCGCAATGATCGCTCTTGCAGCGATGTTCAATCGCAGATTGTTGATTGTCTTTACCCTGTTAGGTTTAGGTCTGTCGATCCTGATGGGCCTGCTTTTGCAAATGTTTGGATAAAATCTGTCTGCCATCCAGAGTTTGCGGCAGGAATCTGTCATTGCGGAGAGCACATGAGAACTATTCCACTGCTTCTGTTGCTGCTGATCAGCGGATGCCTGTCTGCAAATCCTACAGTCCAACAGGTTGGAACAAGCCAGGTGACCACAGATACTCTCTGGCAGGGGACTGTGGTTGTCTCCGGGGTGATAACTGTCGAAAGGGACGCCACTCTGACGGTCGCCCCCGGGACTCGGATCCTTTTCAAACGGACCGATGCCGACCGGGATGGTCTGGGTGACGCGTCCCTGGTCATCAAAGGGAGCCTTAGGGCTATAGGTTCCGAAGCCCGGCCGATAGTTTTTGCCTCCGCTGAAAAGTCTCCGACCACTGGGGACTGGCTAGAAATTCGCAGTGATTTTGCCCGTCAGTTGCTGTTCGACTGGTGCGAAATCCGTGACAGCGCCTACACTATTCACGCTCATTTCACGCGTGGCCATCTCCGCAACAGCCATATCCACCATAATATCGACGGTTCCCGGCTGGGACGATCCAACTTTAGAGTTGAACATAACCTGATCGAGTTTAATCAGGGGAAGGGGATCAACTTCAGGGATTCAAACATCCGCCTTGAGGCGAACATTATCCGGAATAACGGTACCGGAATTTTTCTTTTTGAGAAGCCTGGTGAGTCGATCATTACCCACAACAATATTTATGCAAATGATATAAACCTGCGACTGGGTGACTTTTTCAGCGATAATGTCTCCCTGGCGGATAACTGGTGGGGGACTGCCGATCAGGCCGGGATTGAAAAGCTGATTTACGATCGAAAGTTTGATGCTGAGATTGGCATTGTTAGCCTGAATCCTGCGCAACGCTGGCATGTGATTGCAGGAATTCAACGGACTGCCGTCCTGACTGCCGACTGGACCTATCCGACCGAAGGCTATATTGACGCCGATATCAACATTGTGGCTGGAGTTTCCTATGCTGCAAGCTGGGACCACTCCGTCTCCGCACTCTCCCCCGATGGGCGTTTGCTCTGGAAGACCAGGGTCGATGATGTCGTAGACGCCAACCTGGCTTTTGATACCGGTTTCCTCTACCTGCAGGACTGGAGTCGGACTGTTTCTCGCTTACGCCTTGCTGATGGTGAACGTGAAATCCTTTTTACTTATCCCCCTAGTGAATCAGATGACCATCGTCAGTCCGGACTTGCGGTTGTTGATGATTTGCTCCTGGTCGGCGCCTGGAACGGTACCCTCTACGGGGTTAACCTGGCGAACTCCGCGCAACACTGGGAATTTGATGCCGGAATGTCGCTGAGGGCACGTCCAGTTGTTGGCCAAGGGAAGATATTTGTCGGTAGCGGCGATGGAATCCTGTCGGCGCTGGATTTATCAGGTGCCCTGTTATGGCAGAAGACATTGCACGCCCCTTTGCTGAGTTCACCGGTACTTGGTCTCCAGAGGCTTTACCTTGTCGATAAAAGCGGGCACCTGGTGTCGCTTGACGAAAATGGTCGGATTCTCTGGGACTTCGAGCTTGGGGAGCTGTGCTTTTACGGAAGCCCGCAGTTGGGAAATAACGAACTCTTTGTTGCGACCGCTGGCGGAGGACTCTGGAAATTTGACACGGATTCTGGCCAGCCAGTCTGGCGGGTCGACCTTCCAGGGCCTACTTATTCCTCGCCCACCCTGGCTGGAGCAGTTCTGATCGTCGGGGATAACTCAGGGGCTCTGACCCTTTTCGACAAGGATTCCGGAAAACAACTCTCCCGAATCGAGTTGCCGGCGGAAATTCAAACCACACCTTCTCTGTTGAATAACAGGGTATTTATCGGGAGTCGAGATCATTCGGTTCATGTCTTTCGCCTGCTTTCACCGGCGCCGGTTGATGATGCTATTGATGGTAAGAGATAGCCTGATGAAATGGCCTCTTCTCTTTTGCATCGTCCTCGCCCAGCTCTTTCTGATAGCGGCAAACTCCTGCCTGGCAGCCGCAGTGAACCCGGATACCCACTGGTCGGGTGATGTTGAGATTGAATCACCGTTTGAAGTCCCTATCGGAAACCGGTTGGAAATTGACGCGGGTACCAGAGTCATTTTCAAATCTCCTTTGGCCAGTCTGCTTGTCAGTGGAGAACTGATTGTATCTGGTTCGCCCAAGCATCCCGTTATCTTTGTTGGAATCCCGGGGGCGACAGCGATATCTTTCCTCGAAAAATCGCTTGGGGAGATAACGAACGCGACATTTAGCCAGTTCGATTTTGCGGTTTTAGCAGCAGGGCACAGTCTCAATGTCGACAAAAGCTCTTTTTCCGGCTGTGGCCAGGCGTTGCGCCTGCTGAAGGGGGTTAATGCCGATATCAGCGCTAGCCTTTTTGAAAACAATCGCATCGGCTTGAATATAGAAATGCGAACCTTCACAAGGGTCAGTGGTAATATTTTTAAGCATAATTCTGAATATGGCATCTCCATCGGTAGCGGGGGGAGTGGACTTGTTATCGAAAATAGTTTTCAAATGAACAATATCGCCATCTTGATGCTCAGGAACAAAACAGGTGAAATCTACAGAAATTCATTTGAGGGCAACAAAATTGGTATTAATGCAATTCAGTCGGGTGGGAAAATACAGATTATTGGAAATTCTTTTAACAATAATGATCTGTCTATTAGTGGTGAGTCATATGCTTACCCGGAAATATCAGGTAATAATTTTGTCGAAAATTTAATTGCGATTGAAGGAAAACAATATTTTTATGGATATATCACACATAACGTTTTTGAGCGGAATGGGACGTCTCTCCAGCTAACGAAGAGATCGTTCCCTGAAGTCAGTTTTAATTCATTTGTCGGTGGTAAGCTCTCGATCTTTTTGGATTACTCCTCCTATCCAAAGGTGAATTTCAATAATTTTGAAATGGCTGACAATATAGTGAGGCTTGGCATGCATCAGAGTGCCGATTGGGAAGCGAGAGAGGGCTCTTCCTCCCTCGTTTTCAAGCGTCGCCAGGACAACCAGAAAGGAAACGCCGAGAAGCAGGATGTCCGCGTTCCGATTCAAGAAGAACTTGATTTTACCAGGAACTGGTGGGGAAGGGACAATATTGAAAGACTGAAGGCCCGAGAGCCGAATCAGGATTTTTTATTTGATCGGCGCGATCTGGCATATTTGACATTCGAATCAAATAAAACAGAAAAGTACAAACTGGACCTGATAAATTTTGAACCTTGGGAGGACTCTCCCGTTGCTGGCGCCGGCCAGCAATAAATTGATTTCGCCGGTTTGCTGATGGCGCAGAATCTTAAGCACATTAAGAAAGGCTTTTTATGAGTCATGAGAAACCCCGGAAGGCGCTGGAGATCCAACTGGAGAAGGAAATTGCACAGGGTGTTTATGCAAACCTTGCTGTTGTCACGCATACTGACGCCGAAGTAACCCTCGATTTTGTTTATGTCCAGCCCCAAGAAATACTCGGCACAGTTCGCTCTCGGGTCATTGTCTCTCCGCGCCACGCCAAGCGCTTGTTTCTGGCCTTGCAGGAGAATCTTGGCCGTTACGAAAGAGCGTTTGGCGAAATAAAAATTGACGTCCCTAGCGATCCGCCCGAGATTCAACCCTATCACTGAGATTCGGGTATGTTTTGTTTCGGGCAATCAATCCTCTGCTGTTTTCTGCAGAAAGATGACAAAGGTCTCGTATCTCGGCACGGAAATAGCTTAATGTCATAGACAGCGACTGCTTACCTGCCTGCGGATTCAGCAGTTATCTTTGGGGCGATATGGCCCGGCACTTCGTTCATCCGAACACCGCATGATTTTTTAGAAAGTTGAGGAGTCTGAATGATGAAAAATAGAATCCAGCCTTTATGTCTGGCCCTGGTTCTGATTGTCTGCCTTTCTGTCAATGCTCTGGGCTGTGTCGGGAAGACCCTTGAAATAGGAACGACCGGTTCGATTCAACAGGATGTGTTAGCCAATATTATCGCTGAATTGATTGTTGAGAGAACCGGGACTACGGTCAAGCTGGTTCCATTTAATAGCAGCGTTGAGGCACATGCCGCACTGATGAAAGCCGAAATCGATATGTATGTTGAATACACCGGTGTCGGTCAGACCGCAATACTCCAAGCTCAGTCGCTTGCCGACCCTGTCGAACTCTACAAGGCGGTCAAGGAGCGCTACAGCCAGGAACTCAACCTTGTCTGGCTTGAACCTCTTGGCTTTGATGCGGCCCAAAGTCTGGGCGTGACCCTGCCAGCAGAAGCAGCCCCGGTTGTGCGTAAGGATACTCTGAAAAAGTTCCCGGCACTCGCACGACTTATCAATAAGCTTGGCGGCAAGATTGATCTTCAGACGATTACACTCCTTGAAAAGGAGGCCACCTCCGGCCAGCCCAAACAGGTTGCGCACAGCTTTCTCAAGACAAATCGTCTGATTTAACCGTACCGTAGACCGACTTATCCGGCAGGCCTGGGCTCAGGTCTGCCGTAATTTTTTTTAACTCTGTCTCTCTTTTTTGGTCCTTTTTGCCAATGAACATCTCATTCTCCCTTTGATCCTACAACCCTCCCTCTATGACAGACGGTGCCAGCACGTCTTAATGCGTACGGTTCGAATTGCGAATTTGGTGAGATGTTTTATGGACTCAATACATGTCGCACTGATATTTGGGTCACCACTCAGATCATCTTTGGCAAAAACAAAGTTCAGAATTCTACCGGTCCTCATCGTTTTTTTTCTACTGTCGGGAGCCTCTCATGCAACTCCACTCAGAATTTCATGTGGGGATCAGGTGAGTGGCTGGGAAGAGAAGATATTTAATGGCCAGGTCGACTACCAGGCTGTCATTGATGACGGACGTCAGGTTCTCCAGGCTGAGAGCAAAGGGAAGGCCTCGGCATTAATCTATCGGTTGAACGTCGATCCACATCAGTATCCGAAACTGCGTTGGCGTTGGAAAATTGACAAGATCCTTGAAAAAGGTCATGCCGGACAGAAGGCGGGAGATGACTACCCGGCTCGAGTCTATATTATCTTTGATTCCTGGTTACCTAATTATGCACGCAGCATTAACTATATCTGGGCGAGCAAAGTGGATCGTGAAACTCTGATTGTTAGTCCTTATTATCGACGTTCCATCATGTTGGCGGTTAATTCTGGCCCCGAGTCTGTTGGCCGTTGGGTGATAGAAGAACGCGACCTCTTGTCTGATTATAAGCGGGCTTTTGGGGGTAAGATTCCATTGATAAAAGCGATTGCCATTATGAGCGATGGGGACAATACCGGGGAGAGTTCGATGGCGTGGTACGATTGGGTTGAGTTTTTGCCAGCGAACGGAAAACCTTAGTTCGATTTTAGAGGTTGGTGCTGTATTAGACGGCTTGCATTGTCTCAACTCGGTTGCGGCCATTGTGTTTTGCCAAGTAAAGAGCTTCGTCGGCCAACCGGATAAACTCGTCCTCAGTTTTCTTGTTGTTCCCGGAAAGAGTGGCAACTCCCAGACTGATAGTCAATTGCAGGGTGCCGAGATTTCCTGTGAATTTACAGCATTCTATCCGTTTTCTGATTCGCTCAGCAACCTCCGCCGCATTCGTAAGGTTCGTCTCTGGCAATACCAGGCAGAATTCCTCTCCGCCGTACCGTGCTGCCAAGTCATAAGGGCGTAGATGCTCAAGAAGTAGATCAGCGACTCTGACAAGGACATCGTCACCAGCTTGGTGTCCATATTCGTCGTTCACCTGCTTAAAGTGATCAATGTCGCACATAATGAGCGAACAAGGGGCGAGGTTACGATGGCACCGGCTTATTTCGTTCTCCAGGACCTCGGTTAGGGAGCGCCGATTGCATAAGCGCGTCAGGGGGTCGGTTTGTGAAAGTTCGAGAAGCAGGCGATTGCTTCGTTTGAGCTCATCTTGAAGGGTTTTGAGCTGGAGATGGACCTTGAGTCTGGCAATTAATTCCTGGGGCTCAAAAGGCTTTGTGATGTAATCACTGGCACCACTTTCGAGGCCCCGGACCTTGGTTGCGACATCGTTATGGCTGGTCAACATAATTACGGGCTTATCACAAAGGTCTTCGCGTGACTGCAATAAGGCCAGAAATTTTAAACCATCAATGCCGGGCATCTCAATGTCACACAGGATAACATCAACGGAATTGCTGACCAGAAGTTTGAACCCCTCTACACCATCACTCGCCTGAAGGACGTTGGAAAAGAGGTGATAGTTCGCAATGGTCTCGCTGACCTGCTGGCGAATCATTGCTGAATCATCGATGATCAGAAGAGTACGTTTCATACCTGCCCTTAGTGAGTAACGTTCTTTAACGATTCTAATGGGGCAGGGGATAAAAGTAAAGAGGATCTTAATAAAAAAGTTGAGTAAAAATCGCTGCTTCAGCAGCAGCTACTGCCACTGCTGCAGTCACAACTTGGTTCTTCACCGGTCATCCAACTATGAATAATAGCGCTTGCGCAGCCAACCCCGGCTTCAACACTAAGGGCAGTAACCGGGCAATTGCCAACGCAGGCCCCGCACTCCATGCAGTGATCAAGCTCAACGATTCGGGCCAAACGTTCTTCAACGACCAACACCCCGTGTGGGCATACGGTTGCGCAGAGGTTGCAGCCGATACATTTATCCAGGTCTAGTTTGAGGGTCGCAACCCCCTTCAAGTACTCATTCCTTGCCATATCTCATCCTGATTAAAAGGCAGCCCATAGCCATAGTGCCAGTGACAGACTCGCTGCTGTCAATTGACAGGGGATTGCCAGTCGCATTTCTTTTTCGACGCCTGACGGCGATGTGTAAGTTGATGAGCCGGTAAAGTTCATCGCGGTGTAGCTTGAGATGGCTGTGACCTGCAAGAACAGCGCGAATTGATTGAGCAGGCCGCTATCGGCAAAGAGACTCAGGCTGAGAATAAGTGCTAAGCCCAGCCCTGTCCAGATTCCCTTGAGGGAGAATGCTCGGCCCGGAAGCCAGGGGAGCAAAATTGGAGTGAGTACCGAGCCAGACAGCAGCCCGGCGATGCCCGTGCCAACAGCTGCGCTGCCACGTGTCCAGGCAGCCGAGACATTAAAGATATGTACGCCGATACCGCCAAGTAGCATTAAGGCCAGTGTTACATAGAGGATTTGCCACCGCAACATGGTGATTTCTACGGGCGTGAGTATGGCTCTCTCCCACAGGGTGAAACTGATCCGACGCATTGGGCCGCTTGCGTGCATATCTGCTGCAAAGAATGCTGGAATATCGCTTGCCCTGACAGGGCCGTAGACCACACCGAAACCGCAACCCTTTTTTACGAGATGGGCAGAGACACCAGGGGCTCCGAGTTGCGGAACGATGAGACGTTTGTGTTCAACCAGATTTTTTAAGTTGACCATTTTTACGCAGCGTATGATTTCCTCAGTGCCGAAAGTGCCTTTGCCCGCTGCACACCAGACATTGACGCCTTTGGTATCAATCACCAGGATCCAAGCGTCTATGGTTCCAAGTGAGCTTCGTAGTACATCAAAACTCAATTTATAGTTGGCAGAAATCAGCACTTCTGATTTTGAGGTGGGTGAACCGATGGCGTAGAGACCGGGAGTAATCAAGTAATGATCACGACCAATTCCCCAGCGCATCGCAATGTGACCACGATGGTCGATAAAATTGAGTTTGCGGGCAATGACCGGAACCTCACCCATAGGTGTTACAATCCAGTCTTTTACGAAAGACTCAATTCTGTACCCAGCTTTATCGTGATTCTTAGCCGGTGGACAGCAGGTTTGAGGCGTTGTCTCAGTTTCTTTTGGCGGACAACACTTATCACTGCACTCTTTATCGGGCAGGCAAGGGCCAGCACTGATCCCGGGGGAATCAGTCTCCTCGAGATCAGATTCAGATAAGCAGCAGGAATCTTTTTGACTCATGTGGATTACTTTTCCTAAACCGCCGCCGATAGCCGTTGA
>Ga0316202_10002902_pt1 | contig 10762 bp, 9 predicted proteins | sample 3monrhotite_MG_FD_204934 | JGI IMG/M metagenome (GOLD analysis project Ga0316202, IMG submission 204934) | Microbial mat bacterial communities from mineral coupon in-situ incubated in ocean water Damariscotta River, Maine, United States -... | ecosystem: Environmental > Aquatic > Marine >...
TACACCACCGGGCAGTCGGTCGACCTCGCGACCGGGGCATCGGTGGCCACACACGACTGGCACAGCGACATTGTGCCGACCCTCGGCGTACAGCTCGGCCACGCCCGCGGGCTCCCCTGGTTCGTCCAGGCCTCCGCGGGGCAGCGCCTCGCCATCCAGCGAGAAGACGCCGCCTTCTTCGCGCTGGAGCTGGGAATCACCCTCGGCGGCCGGGAGGCGCAGTGATGACGACGCGCAGAGACATGCTCAAGATGCTGTCGGCGATGGCCGCCAGCGTGCCCGCCCTCTCGCTCCTCCAGGGCTGCGCGGGCGGCGAGGCCGCGGCCATCCCTGTCAACTTCGAGGGCCGGGTCCTCGTCATCGGCGCGGGCGCCGCGGGGCTCGCCGCCGGCTACATGCTCAGCGCCTATGGCGTCGACGTCCAGATCCTGGAGGCCTCCCCGGTCTTCGGCGGACGGGTCCGCAAGAACGACGACCTTGCTGAGTTTCCCATCGACATGGGTGCAGAGTGGATCCACGAGGATCCGGTCGTGCTCTCGGAGCTGGTCCAGCACACCGATGATGTCACTGGCAGCATCGACGTCATCACCTACAACCCGCAGACGATATCGTCGTACAGCGGCGGCCGGATGCGCTCGCTAAACTTTGGCTCTGCGTTCTACAGTGAGCACAAGTTTAAGCGCACGACCTGGTACGACTTCCTTGAGACCTATATCGTCCCCGAGATCGCTGACCGCATCCGCTACGAGCGCCCGGTCGTCAGCATCGACTACAGCGGCGACACCGTGGTGGTGACCGACGCCAGCGGCGCGACCTACGAGGCCGAGCGGGTCATCGTCACCGTGCCGGTCAAGATCCTCCAGCAGGGCAGCATCGACTTCTCTCCGGCGCTGCCCGCCGACAAGACCCGCGCCATCGACAAGGTCTTCGTCCCCGATGGGCTCAAGGCGTTCTTCCGGTTCTCTGAGCGGTTCTATCCTGACCTGCTGGTCACCGGGAGCCCGCTCCAGTCTGACTCTTATGACCGGCTGTTCTACGACGGCGCCTTCCGGAAGGACTCTCCCGACAACGTGCTCGCCTTCTTCTGCGTCGGGCCGGTCGCCACCCAGTACACCGAGCTGGGAAGCGACGAGGCCATCGCCGAGCGGCTGCTTGAGGAGCTCGACGAGATGTTCGACGGCCAGGCCTCTGCGAACCTGATCGACGTGGTGGTCCAGAACTGGTCGGCCGAGCCGCACATCCAGGGCGCATACTCGTACAGCCACGACGGCAACGCGGACGACATCATCGCCGCGCTGCGGGCGCCGGTGGACGGGCGGGTGTTCTTCGCCGGCGAGGCGACCTCGCACGACAACACCGCGACGGTGCCCGGCGCGATGCAGTCTGCCTACGAGATGGTCGAGCGCATCCTGCGCGACAACGGCTAACGGTAGGTGGCGACGAACTCGATGAGGTCGTTGGCGTACTCGCGGGGGCGGTTGACCATCAGGCTGTGGCCGGCGTCCTCGTAGACGATGTATGCCGTCTCGTCGGTGCTGACGCGGTCGTAGGCGTCCTGGCCGAGCGGGGCCGGGCAGACGAAGTCCCGGTCGCCGTACAAGAACAGGCTGGGGACCTCGATCTCGTCGAGGCGGTCGGTGTAGCTGATCGTCTGGGCGTCCTCGTTGAGGTAGTAGCCCCCGTTGAGGCCCGACCACCACGCGGTCGCCCGAGCGGTCGGGTTGCGCAGCAGGTAGCCGATCACGGACTCGTCGCCGTAGGCGCCCTCGGCGAGGTCGACGTAGCTCTCCGCGTCGAAGGCCATGCCGTTGAGGCTCATCGACTCGTTGTTGCTGATCTCGCCGTCCTCAAGGATGCGCTCGACGCGGCGCTGGATGTCGCTCCACTCAGGCTTGTAGCCGTTGCCGCCGGCATCGAGCTCCTCGGCGGCGACCGCGGCGAGCATCTCGGCGGTGTACGTGTCGTTGAGGGGGTAGTCGTGGCTGCCCGCAGACTCGATCCAGCCGTCGACGTCGGCGTCGGTGTCGAGCAGCGTCGCCGTGCCCAGCATGCCGCCCCAGGAGTGCCCGTACAGCCACACGCTGGTGTCCTCGCCGTAGCGGGCCCGCAGCGCTTGTACGAGGTTGGCGTTGTCGTCGGCGACCTGCTGCACGCTGTAGCGAGAGATCTCGTAGCTGCCGTGGGTGCCGCCCTGGCCGCGCTGGTCGTAGTAGGCCACCGCGTACTCGGCCTCGATGAGCTCGGTGTCGAGGCCCAGGTTGTAGTCGACGGAGCTGCCGCCGGGGCCGCCGTGCAGCATCAGCAGCACCACACCGCTGTCGAGGTTGCCCTCGACCCGGACCGGCAGGTCGACGCCGTCGGTGCGAAAGTACCAGTAGTCGCCCGGCGTGCAGCCCAGGACCATGCTCAGGAAGACGATCATCGCTGACTCCACGCGCGGCGCACGCCGAGCTCGATGGTGAGGACCGGCGCGACGCCGGAGTTGTAGGGGGCCCAGATGGTCGCGGTCGGCCGGACGTACCAGGTCAGGTCCGGGCCGCCCTTCTTCCGGCGGCTGAGGTCGCGGCCGAGGCCGAAGCCGACGCTCGTGGCGCTCATCAGGTTCCCGGCGAGCGCGCTGCCCTGCAGCTCGCCGCTGTCGTCAAAGCTGTAGGTCCGACCCGCGTTGATCGCGTAGGTCGCGCCCTGGCCGACGAACAGCTCCCGGTGCCGGCCGTTGCCGAAGCCCTTGCGGTAGATGAGCTGCGCGCCCGCGGTGATGGGGGTGTGGTTGCCCCAGTGGTGCCAGGCCATCACCGACGGCTCCACGACCAGCGCCCGCCGCACGGTCTTCTTGCCGGGGCGGCGGCTGTCGCGGACCTTCCGAGACTCGGCGAGCGGGTAGTCCAGCCCGATCTTGAAGCCCGGCCGGAGGCCCTGGGCGACGTAGCTGGTGTTCCAGACCAGCGGCTCCGCGTTCTTCTTGGGCGCCGCCAGCGCGAGGCTGGCTGCCATCAGTAAGGCGCTCATGTGATCCTCCAGGGAGACCGTCACTGTCCCGCTCTCTCGTATCCCCCTCCCTGTGGCAGATCCGAGGCGGGCCGGTGACAGTTGGGTGTGACAGCCGGGGGCTGGGCCGGGGCGCCTGCGCCATGATACGCCCCGCTCGACGGAGGTGGGCATGGCACTTCGAGACGAGCTGGCGCGGCACCTGGGCAGCAACTTTGTCGACGTCGACACCGCGCGGCTGGCGCACCTCGGCCGCCACTACCGCGGCAAGGTCCGCGACCTGTTCATCGGCGACACCGAGATGATCATGGTCACCACCGACCGGCTGTCGGCCTTCGACGTGGTGCTGACCTCGATCCCGTGCAAGGGCGCGATCCTCAACGCGATCGCGGTCCACGCCTTCGAGCAGACCGCGGACATCTGCGACAACCACCTCATCGACGCGCCGCACCCCAACGTGCTGCGGGTGCGCAAGGCCCAGCCCCTCCCGATCGAGATCATCGTCCGCCGGCACGTGACCGGCTCGCTGTGGCGCGCCTTCGAGAAGGGCACGCACACCGTCTACGAGGTCCCGCTGCCCGACGGGCTGCGCAAGGACCAGCGGCTGGAGACCCCGATCGTCACGCCCTCGACCAAGGCCGAGGTCGGCGTGCACGACGAGCCGATCAGCCGGCGGGGCATCCTGGAGCGGGGCCTCGTCGACGAAGCCACCCTCGACAAGGCGTACGACGTCGCCCGCCGGCTGTTCGCCCGCGGCGAGGCGCTCGCCGCTGCGCAGGGCCTCATCCTCGTCGACACCAAGTACGAGATGGGCCTCATCGACGGAGCGCTTGTCGTCATCGACGAGATCCACACCGCCGACTCCAGCCGCTACTGGCTCGCCGAGGGCTTCGCAGAGCGCTTCGCCGCCGGCCAGCCCCAGCAGATGCTCGACAAGGAGAACATCCGCCAGTGGCTCATCAGCCAGGGCTACATGGGCGACGGAGAGATCCCGGACATCCCCGCCGACGTGCGCCTCGACCTCGCCGAGGTGTACACGACCCTGCACGAGCGGCTGCTGGGCCGCCCGTTCGTCCCGCCCGATGCACCGGTCGCCGAGACCCTCTACGCGTCGCTGGGCGCCTGAGCGGCCAGCGCCCGCTCCCGGAAGAGCAGGTACAGCGGCAGCGCGCACGCCAGCGCGACCGCCCAGGTCAGCACCGCCAGGAAGACCAGCCGGCGGGCGGGGATGCCCAGGCGGCGGCCCTCGGTCGCCATCAGCAGGTAGAACGCGAGCACGACCACAAGCAGGTCCACGCCCAGCGAGCTCGACAGCGGCGTGTCCCAGATCTGCGAGAAGAAGCCCGCGAGGTCTGCCATCTGTAGGTTGAAGTACCAGGTGCCCCCGGCACCGAGCGCCGACAGGAGCAGATACAGGGCCTGGAGCGTGCGTGACGTCACCCAGACACCGTACCCCACGCAGTCTGGACGCGACCCGCTGGATCCGACACCCTTCATGGGGAGGCACCATGAGAGAGGTCTTCGGTCCCACGCGCGGCTCGCGGCTCCTTTATGGCGGCCTGCTGGTCGGCGCGCTCGCCCTGGACGTGCTGATGCTGGTCGCCAGCGTCGCAGAGCGTGACCTCTTCCTCCTGGCGCTTGGCGCGGTCACCCTGGGGCCGGTGACGCTCCTGGCGGTGTACCTGCTGGCGCGCAGCGAGCAGCGCTTCACCCTGGAGGGCGACCACGTCGAGGCCCGCGGCCTCTTGTGGCGCCGAAGGGTGCCCCTCGCGGCGATCACGGCGGTCGACAACGGCGACCGGTTCACCATCCGCGCCGAGGGGAGGGCGCCGCTGCGGGTGCGGCTGTCTCACCGCGACCGCGGCGTGCCGCTGGAGAGCGCCTTGATCGAGCGCTCTCCCCAACTGCGGGCCGCGCTGTCGGATGTGCCGCGCCTCCCGATCTCTTTTGCCCGCCGTCCCTCGGTGAGCTGGGTGAACAGCCTGCTGGCGCTCGCCGGCGCGCTGTTCTTTCTGGCCTTCGGGGCTGCGATGGTGGTGGGTGGCCTGGTGAGCATCGGCGGCGGAGAGGTCTCTTCGGTGTTGGGGCCGCTGCTGATGTCGATGCTGGCGTGCCCGTTCGGGCTGCTGTTTGCATGGATGGGGCTGATGGACATCCCCTGGGGATACCGCTTCACCGAGGAGCACGCCGAGGTGCGGTTCGCGCTGCGGAAGAAGCGCTACCCACGGGCGGCGCTCGCCGGGATGGCCCTGCGCAGCGAGGAGCGGGTGACGCGCGGGGTCAGCCGCACGGCGTGGGTGCTGGCGCTGGAGCTCGGAGAGCATGGCACGCTCAATGTCGAGCCGACCGAGGGCGGCGTGCCGATGGGGTTCACGCCCGACGCGGATCGCCGCGACCTCGCCCGCCTCCAGGCAGCGCTCCGGGCCGCGTGGGTCCGGTGACGCATCGCGGCGCTGGCTGGGTGCGCTAAAAACAGCGCGTGAAGTGGCTACAGAGACTCCCTCAATCACCAGCAGTCATCGTCTTGATTGGGTGCCTCGTGGTCCTGCCGACCGCCAGCGCCGGGCTGGTGATGGACGATGTCCTGGTCCGCATGCGGCTGCTGGGCGCCGAGACCGCCTGGGGCACGGCGCCGTGGTGGGACCTCTACACGTTCGCGCGTCCTGAGCTGAACGCTGCGCTGCGGGAGGCTGGGTTCCACCCCTGGTGGGCGGATCCGGCGGTCAAGATGACCTTCTTCCGGCCGCTGTCTGCGGCAACGCATGTGCTCGACTATGCGCTGTGGCCCTCGGTGCCTGCGCTGCACCACCTCCACAGTGTGCTCTGGTATGGCCTGTCGGTTGCCGCGGCCGGGGCTCTCTTCCGTGCGCTGCGGCCCGCTGCGGTCCGCGAGAACGCGCTCGCGATGCTCCTGTTCGCCGTCGCCGCGCCGCACGTGGCGACGGTCGGCTGGATCGCGGCCCGGAACACACTGATCGCGTCTGTCCTCGGCTGCGTGCTGGTCTCTCTGCACGCCGGTGGCCGGCGGCTGGCCGCGCTGGCGGTGCTGGTGGTTGGGCTCCTCGCCGGCGAGGCCATGCTCGGCAGCCTCGGCTACGTGGCTGCCTGGCAGGCGTTTCGAGAGCCGGCGCCCTGGCCGCGACGGCTCGGCGCCCTGGTGCCGTATGGGCTGGTCGTGGTGGTCTGGCGGGTGTGGTACACCCTGGCCGGGTTCGGTGCGCAGCAGTCGGGCATCTACCACGACCCTGGCAGCGATTTTGTCGGCTTCCTTGGCGGCTTCTCGGTGAACCTTCCCGCGCTGCTGCTGTCGCGGTGGGTGCTCTTTCCGGTCGACTCGTGGGCCTTGGTGCCGTCGGTGGTCCACACCGGGATCGTGGTCGCCGCCTGTGTGGTGCTGCCGCTGCTGGGGGCGGTGCTGTGGCCGCTGCTGCGCGCGGATGCCTGGGCGCGGTTCTGGGCAGCCGGCATGCTCCTGTCGCTGGTGCCGTTCACTGCGACGATGCCGATGGACAGGCTGCTGCTGTTCAGCGGCCTGGGCTTCGCTGCGCTGGTCGCGCGGCTCGCCGTGGCGCCGCCGGTGGGTGTCCGGTGGGCCTGCGCGGCGCTGCTGGTGCTGCACCTCCCGGTCTCAGCAGCGTTTGGGTTCTTCCGCGCGGTGACGTACGGCGACAGCGTCAACGTCTTCGACAGCGGCCTGGGCCAGGCTCCCGACGACGCCGACGTGCCAGGGCAGACGTTCGTGTACGTCCAGGGGACCTTCCACCGGGTCCACTACACCACGCTGATGCGCGCGACCGGAGGCGGTGCTGTCCCGCGGCGCTCGGTGGTGCTCTCCTCGATGGTGCACGCTTCGGCGATCACCCGGGTCGACGCCGACACGCTGGAGGTCACCCCTGAGCCGGGCTTCATGGCCGTCGACCTCGATCGCATCCACCGCCGGGATCCCACGTCGCTGTCGGTCGGCGACGTGGTCTCTCTGCCGGACCTCGACGCCGAGATCCTGTCGCTGACGGCTGACGGCCGCCCGGCGCGGGTGGCGTTCCACTTCCGCGTGCCGCTCGAAGACCCGTCGCTGCGGTGGCTGGTGGTGCTGCCGGATGGGGGAGGGTTCCCGCCAAAGGCCCGCACGCAGCCGCTCGCCCTCCCGGCGATCGGAGAGACCATCACGGTCCCGGCGGTGATGCCCTTTTAGGAGCGGGCCAGCTCCCAGATCTCGACCCGCTCGCGGGTCCGGCGCTTGCTCCCGCGGGGCGGCTTGACGCGGCGGCGCATGACCTGGACCTCGTGGAGGTTGCCGCGCTCCAGCTCCGCCCGGATGGGGTGGGCGATGTCGGGCCGCAGCAGCGACATCACATCCGAGAAGAGCACGACGATGCGGCCGTTCGGGCGCAGCCGCGCGGCGGCCTGGGCGAAGAAGCGCTCGAAGAGGTCGTCGCTGTCGAAGTAGAGCGCGCGGTCGAGCGGGCTGTTGATCGCGCCGGGCAGCCAGGGCGGGTTGAAGACGATGAGGTCGAAGTCGCCGTCGGTGCCGTCGAGGAGGTCGCCGCGGTGGAGCGTGATCGGGGCGGGGTGGCGGCGGAGGTCGCGGGTGACGCTCTCGATGGCGTTGGGGCTGATGTCGGTGGCGAGGACGTCCTCGAAGCCGGCCCGGCAGAGCATCCACGCGAGCACCCCACAGCCGGTGCCGACGTCCGCAGCACGGCCGCGGTTGCCACCGTTCTGGCTGAGCCAGGTGCCGAACAGCTCCAGGTGGCTGGTGCGGGTGGGGACGTAGGTGCCGTAGAACGGCCGGATCTCGTGGCCGAGCACCGCGAGGGGGACGCCGTCCCGGTAGCGGCCCCAGGCGCTGTGCATGTCCTGGACCTGCGGGAAGGGCAGGTAAAAGTCCCCCATCCCAGGGTACAGGTCCGCGAGGAAGCCGATCGGGCCGGCCCCCGACAGCGCGAGCTTGTGGCCCGAGATCGGGGCCAGCAGCCGCATCGCGGCCGCCCAGTGCGCCTGCTGCGCGGCCTGCCGCGCGGCGTAGGGCGCCTTCGGCCCCGGAGGCGGGAGGAGCCGGGCAAGCTGGGCGAGGATCTCGGCGCCGGTCTTGTACTGGTCGGTGACCCGGAGCACCGCGCCGTCGCGCAGCCGCGCGGCGGCCTCGGCCGGCGGGGTGTTCTGGTCGACCGGCTGGGAGGCAGAAGAGACGGGCTGGGGGCGGTATAGTTCCATCGGCGCGCACATAGCCCACGCCGGGCAGCCCGTCAGGTCTGCGGCGTGCCCACCGCGTCCCACAGCGGCCCGAAGTGCAGTCCCCAGAGGATGACCGACTGGCCGACCGGGTTGTCTGCCGCCGCCGCCAGCGGCGGGATGACCGCCATCGTCACCTCGGCTGCGCCGAGCGCGCGGGTGAGCTGCTGGTTCCAGGCGTCGTCGCCGAAGGCGCGCGAGGCGGCGATGGCGAAGCCCGACGAGCTGGCCGAGGCGTCGAGGACCGGCACGATGGGCCCGCTGTCGATGTCCATGTAGCGCTCTGCGCCCGCGGGCCACTCCTGGGCGTAGCCCATGCCGAGCACGCTCCGGCCCAGCGCCGCGCGCGCGAGGCCATACTGCTGCTCGGCGAGCGCCGGGTCGAGCAGGCGCATCCCCACCGCTGTGAGCCAGATGCTGGAGCCTTCGGGGCCGTCGTGGTGCCGGCCGCGCATGTCAAACTCGCTGACGATCATGCCGGTGTCGGGGTCGATGAGCCTGTCGCGGACCGCTGCCAGCCAGGAGTCTCGCAGCGCGCTGTGGTCTTCGCCGTCGAGGGTCTCGGACATCCGCAGGCCGACCATCGCCAGGGTGTGGCAGAACATCCAGCCCTCGTCAGGGTAGCTCTCGGCGAGCGGGAGCGCGCCAGCAGAGCCGAAGTTCTCCACCACGCGACCGCTCCACACGCCCGCCTCCGCCTGCCAGCGATCGTCGCGCACCATCCGGCGGCTGTTGATCATCAGGAGGATCTCGCCGTCGACGAACAGGCTGCGGCCGGTGCCCTGGAACGGCGCGCGATCGGCGTACGACATCAGGTAGTGGCGGCTGCCGCGAGCCTGCTCGGTCGCGATGGTGTCCTCGATGATCGCGTCCATCACCGCGAGGTGGTCGTCGGCCAGCGATGCGTCAGCGAGCGCCTGATCTGCCAGCGTGAGCACCAGGAAGGTCCGGGACATAAAATCCCACTCCGGGTTCATCGCGCGCATCTGGAGCACAGACGCGGGCGCCTCGCCACCCTGCCAGCCAGAGACCTGCGCCGCCTGCCAGGCCTCTGGCTGTGGCTGCGCCAGCGCCGGGGCGAGGAGCAAGGCGCCGCCGGCGAGGGCGGCGAGGGTCAGTCGGCGGGTCCATCGGGCCATCGGGCACCTCCACCCTTCCTGTCACCGGTCTCGTCCGGTGAAGGAGGTGGAGGTCAGCCGAGCGGTCGCAGGACGCCGCTGAGCGGTCGACCGGTCACTGCTCGTCGACGACGACGCCGATGTGCAGGCGGTAGGTGGCGGTCCAGCCTGTCCCGCTGTAGGGATCGGGGAAGTCGCTGGAGTAGCTCTCGACGGTGTAGTAGCTGCTGTGGCTTCCAGAAGACGTCCAGGTCGTGTAGCCCATGTTTGAACTGGAGCCTGAGCGTGTTCCCTTGGCCACAATCCAGTAGGTGCCGGCCTCCAGGACCTCTGGGCAGGTGTCCGTCGAGGTCGCGTCGTAGTCGATGTCGAGTGTGAAGTTGCCGGTGACCTCGGCGGTGTCCTCGGACTGGGCGATCAGCGCGCCGGGCTTTCCGCTGTCGTCTTCGTACAGGGCGAGCTTGAGGTTTCCGAAGCCGCTGAAGGCGCTGTTGGCTTCGAATTCCGTCAGGTAGCTGTCGCTGGAGATGGTGATCTCCCAGGCGATGCTGACCCCGGATGGGGCCGAGGAGTATGCGCTGCTCGTGGTGACGTAGCCGTAGTCGGCGCTGCCGAAGCAGTCTGCGCTGTTCTCGCTGCCGGGCGAGCCGTAGTCGGTGCTGTTGTACTGGTCGGTTCCCTCGGTGCACCAGACGCCCTCGACGTCGTTGTCGTCGACGTCTCCGCACTCGCTGGTCGAGCCGAACGCGTAGCTCCGGCCGCTGGTGACCGACCAGGCGCTGAAGTCGACCTCGTCGAAGGTCGTGCCGCTGTAGCTCAGGGAGAGCTCGTCGCCGCCGTTGGCGAGGGCCATCGAGGCATAGTCGTAGTCGCAGGTGACCGAGCCGTTGGCCGTGCTGTCGTCGTTGAGGCAGAACACCGCGTAGCTGTCCGCGGCGACGAGCACGCTGCCGCTGACGGTGTGCGAGCCGGCGTTGTCAGCGAGGACGAGGCCGTCGAGGTCGACCTCGTCGCCAGAGGCGTTGTAGACCTCGAACCACTCGCCGTTGCTGTCGCTGACCGCGGCGGGGTTGGCCATGAACTCGGTGATCACGAGGTCGCCCTCGACCAGGTCCGAGACCGTCGGGCCGGTGTAGCAGCTGTCGATGTCGTCGTCGTCTTCGTCGGTGTCGCCGTCGCAGTCGTTGTCGAGGCTGTCGCAGACCTCGGCCTCGCCGGGGTTGACGGCCTCCTCGCTGTCGTCGCAGTCGGTGCCGTCGCTGACGTAGCTGCTGGGCTGGTCGCAGGCGTCGATGGTGTCGGTGCTGTCGCCGTAGCTGTCGCCGTCGAGGTCGACGTACCAGGTGGGCTGCCCCACCACGCCGCTGTCATCGTCGTCGGCAAAGCCGTCACAGTTGTTGTCGTCGCCGTCGCAGACCTCGGTG
>Ga0316202_10002904_pt1 | contig 10759 bp, 11 predicted proteins | sample 3monrhotite_MG_FD_204934 | JGI IMG/M metagenome (GOLD analysis project Ga0316202, IMG submission 204934) | Microbial mat bacterial communities from mineral coupon in-situ incubated in ocean water Damariscotta River, Maine, United States -... | ecosystem: Environmental > Aquatic > Marine >...
ATATTACAGTCAGCGTGACAGAAAACCCTGAAGTATCGCAACCAGGTGCTTTTGCTGGTGGTCAGACCACAACAGTGGATCGTACCGGTGTTGATGTGACTGAAGATGAGGCCAAGCTGGTTGTATTACCGAAACAGGTCTCACTCTCAGAGCTTGTTAATGCGTTGAATGCGGTTGGTGCCACCCCAAGTGATTTGATGGCAGTGCTGCAGGCGATCAAGGCGGCAGGTGCACTGCATGCTGATTTGAGGACGATGTAATGGCAGATATGGTTGAATTTGTCATCGATGGCATCCTTCAACGGGAGCAGATGCAAAAGCATGTGAAAACGCAGCAAGCCCGCGCGCTTGCACCAGCGTCTGTTGATGCCAATAAAAGCAGCTTTCATCATCTGCTAGCTTCACAAACAGAGGCGCCGGTAAAAGAGAAAGATGAAGCATTGTGGAAGGTTAGCAAGCAGCTTGAAGCTGTTTTTGTGCAGCAGATGATGGCTGAGATGCGTAAAAGTGTCGGGAAGTCTGATTTTATGCCCAGTGGTTATGCTGAAGATATGCATGCCTCAATGATGGATGATGCTATTGCTCAGGCCAGTGCGAAGCGTGGTGATTTTGGTATAGCTAAAAGTATTTATCGTCAACTCGAGAGCGCCCAGAATGTGCGCACTGCTCAGCAGGAAAATAGTTCAACGATTCAAGAAATTTCCAATACCGCCGATAGATTAGAAAAGGGCCGTGGTTTGGCCATGGAGGTAAATAGAAATGCGCATTAATAGCACATCAGGATCAGTAGGTGTTCAGCATTCAGGCTCTGCCTCCAAAGGCAAGGGCAAGGGCAAGGCATCAGGTTCAGGTGGTGATTCTGTTAAAGTTACGGATGCAGCCAGCCTGCGTGAAAAAGCCATGACCATGCTTAGCGAGATGTCAGATGTACGTATGGAGCGTATTGAAGAAATTAGGGGGGCACTGGAAGAGGGTAGTTTTAAATCGGACAGTCATAAAGTTGCCTCGCAAATTGTCAGCAATGCATTGGCGGAGCGGTCATGGTAGATAATTATATTTCTAGCCCCCAAAACTCTCAAGGGCTGATTGTATTACCAGTTAAAGCATTAGAAGCGTTGCATAGTGTGCTGGAAAAAATGAATGTGTGTGCGCTTGAATTAGAAAAAATTGCTCAAACTGAATATGAAGCTATTCGTCAACTCGATGCGGATAAAATTATGCAATCTAGTGATCAGCGTATTACTGCCCATCAATGTCTTGCTCAGTTAGAGCTTCAGTGCCGTCAATTACTGGATTCTTATGGCATCTCCAGTGAATTCTCGTTATCTGTTGTGATTGATATGTATGCAGGCATGAAAGCAGCCGAGTTTCAGTCGTTGCGTCGTAATTTGTATGACCGTATGTTGAAGGTGGATCAGAGTAATCAGGAGAATAAGTTGCGTTTACATGCTGCATATAATGTGACGTCAAATATTTTGCAGGGTTTGGGTTTGAGCCAGCCTGAACACACCTATAAACGCAGGACGACCGGGTAATACCATGATTTTCGATAGCCTCAATATCGCTGCCAGTAGCCTGAGAACACAGCAAAAGGCCATTGATGTGGTTTCACATAATATTGCCAATGTGAATACCCCAGGCTATTCCAGACAGGCTGGGAACATGGTGACATCTACACCAGGTCAGGCTGGTGTCCTTAACTTTGGTCGTGGTGTCGAAATGCAGAGCGTACAGCGTATGATTAATCCCGTGATCAGTCAGGCGCAGATCAATAATGGCACGCAACTCTCTTATTGGACATCAATGAACAGTGGGCTGAGTTCGGTTGAAAATGTTTTCGGCAGTTTGCAGAGCACCGGGCTGGCATCAGCGCTGGATGATTTCTTTATATCATGGAAGCAACTGGCTAATAATCCTCAGGATAACGGGCAACGGGTGAATGTTAGGGCGAAAAGTAGTTCGCTGGTTACTAGTTTGAACAATATGCATGCACAGTTGCAAACGGTGCAGGCGAATACTGATAGTAATATTGATCAGGCGATCACAAGTGCAAATCTGTTGTTGAACGATATCGCCAAGTTGTCGACAGAGATTGCCCGCCAGGAAGCGGGCCGTCCGGGTGGCGCTGGTGCGGCCAATGATCTGCGGGATCAACGTGAACAGGCAGTGCGCAATTTAGCCAAGTTGATTCCTGTACAGAATGTCGCGACGGGGGATGCTTCATTTATGCTGCAAACCCAGAATGGAGACCTGTTGACACAGGATGGAGTAGCTAATCAATTGGCACGAGGTGCAGCTGTCGGTGGTGGTTTTTCCAGTGTTGTCATGGCTGGCAGCGGATCGCCGGCATTGAGTGCATCTCAGGGGGGTCAGATCGGTGGGTTGCTCGATTTGCGTGATAATAAAATCGGCAACTATATCCAACAGGTTGATAGTATCGCAGCCAATCTTATTTTTTCAGTCAACCAGGTTCATGCCAGCAGCAGTGGTAGTGTGAATCACGTTACCCTTACAGGGGAACAATCCAGCCGTGTCGCTTTACCTTTGGATGATGTTACCCAGATAGCACCCTTTGCTGCCAATATTCAGTCCGGTAGTTTTAACATTCATGTTTATGATGCAGCTGGAGCAGCTGTTGTGCCTGGTGGCACTGCAGTAGCGATCACTGCTGGAGTGACATCAATGAACGACGTAGCAACAGCGCTTAATGCCGTAGCAGGTATTACTAGCACAGTTGATGCCACGGGGCGTTTAACTATTAATGCAGTTGCAGGTCAGAGCTTTGCGCTTGCTGGTGATACCAGTAACTTTTTAGCAGCGTATGAAATAAATAACTTTTTTCAAGGTGGTGGAGCTGGATCTCTGGGTTTGTCTGCAGCGATTCAGACTTCTGTTAATGGCATCAATACAGGGCAAACAGATCCACTTACCTCTGTGAATCAGGCGGGTGATAGTCGTAGTGCGCTGGCTATTTTGGCTTTGCAGGATGCACCACTGAGCGTGGATGGAACATCATCTTTAAGTCTGCATAATCGCACGACTTCGCTGTCTGTTCAATACGGTACAGATGTTTCTACATCAAAGCAGCAGAATGACTATCGCACTGTTGAAGCGACCTCGATTGAGACTCAGAGGCAGGCTATTTCGGGTGTGAATGTTGATGAAGAGTTGATTAGTATGATTAAGTTTCAGCGTGCTTACGAGGCATCTGCAAAAATTATCACAACAACAAACCAGATGCTTGATTCACTGCTTGGATTGATTCGATGATCAGGATGGAAGAGCGTAATTGGATGAGGTTAGTTGACCTCATGAGGACAGTGCCATGAGAATATCTACCAGCATGTTATATAATAATCTTCTTACAGGTATCAATAAACAGCAGAATATTCAGAATTTAGGTAATGCCAAGGTTGCATCAGGTACCCGTTTTCAAACACCTGCTGAAGCCGGTTTGGATTATAAAGTATCACTCGATCTGCGTCATAGTCAGTTGAATGTTCAGAGTAGTATTGATGCGATTGCTACTGTTGAATCACGTTTGGGTATGAGTCAGACATTGCTCAATGATATGAGCAATGTCATGCGGCGAGCTCAAGCGGTGGCTGTGCAGCAGTCCTCGGCTCAGATAAGCAATGCAGAACGTCAGGCAGGTCTGCAGGAGATGACACATCTGGCGAATCAGTTTTTATCAGACAGTAACCAGCAATGGCAGGGACAGGCTCTGTTTGCAGGTACTGCTGTCGATAAGCAGGCATTTACAGATGATGGTCTTGGTAACATCAGCTATACTGGTAGCGCCCAGGATCGCATTGTTTCTGTCAGCGCCAACCAGCAGCTGGTAAGTAATATCCGAGGTGATAACCCGGCATTTGCAGCTGCATTTACAGCTTTACAAGGTTTTAAAACAGCTTTGGCAACCAATGATGTGGCTGCAATGCAATCATCTCTGGGAGCTTTGAGCAGTGCTGGTAATGGTATGATTGATCTGACTGCAGATGCTGGTGCGAGACTTAATGCTGTGCAAGTTTCCAAAGTCTCTTTTGAAGATATGAAGTTGAACCTGGATCAGCGATTGAATACGCATGAAGCGGTGGATGTTGCTGCTGTAGTGGCAGAGTTGCAGCAGTCGAGCATCGCCTTGCAGGCAGCATATAGCCAGGTCGCTCAGGTGAAGTCACTTAGTCTAATTAATTTTCTTAGATAGGGGCTGATAAACTCAATGTTAGTTCTGCGCAGAAAAATTGGTCAAGCTATCCAGATCAATGAAAATATTCGTATTGTGATCCAGGATGTGCAGAACGAGCACATTGTTCGTATCGGCATTGAAGCACCTTTGGATGTTCCGGTTCACCGTATGGAAATTTATAACCTTATTCAGCAAGAGAATAAATCCGCCGGAGGTGTGAATGCACTCAAGTGGCTTAAGGGAAAGGGAGCATCTCATGATGACAGCTCAAGCGAAAATACCTGAAAACACCGATTTAGAGCTCGATTATTCTGAAGCATTCCATTTCCCTCAGGGTATGGCCGGTTTTAGTGATGCCAGAGAGTTCGGTTTTATCTACGAGGGACATGGCAATATTGTCTGCATTCAGTCGATTGACCAGCCGGAAGCTGCTTTCCTGCTCACGCCATGGGATGAAGAGCGTCTTGGCTCCACTCCTGTGCTGGCTAACGATTTGTGTGATTGTCTTGCAATAAAAGATCAGAAACAAGTGATGTGGATGCTGGTGCTCAATCCCTTTGCTGATGAACAATGGGTTACAGCCAACTTGAAAGCACCCATTGCATTGAATTTAGAGACAAGGCTGGGCGTGCAGTGCATTCGTCAGGATCCTGATCTGGATATCCGTTACCAATGGATGCAGCAGCCAGCTTAAACGCATCCTTTCTTTGATTTAGCCTTGTAGAAAAGCAGCCGTTTATTTAAATAAACGGCGATGAAATGGTGGAGACAGTAGTTGTTACTGGTAGCTGGTGAGTCCATAAACACCTCTTTTATTCGCTCCGGAAGAGGAGTAAGATTTCATTGTATTCGGCGATTCCAATTCGACTCCTCCAATACACAATAATGAGCCGCATTCTGTGCGCTCAAATACTTTTGGAGCTTTAACAATCATGACTAATCAGGCAATTAAATACGTCTACTCTTTTACGGAAGGAGACGGCAAAGCACGACAACTTCTAGGTGGTAAAGGTGCCAACCTGTGTGAGATGACGCAGATTGGCCTGAATGTCCCCCCTGGTTACACCATTACAACCGAAGCATGCCTTAGCTATCTGGAGAATGATAACACCTACCCGAATGGTCTGATGCAGGAAGTCAGAGAGCAGATGGTTGCACTTGAGAAGTTAACGGGTAAAGGTTTTGGCGATGCGCATAACCCGCTGCTGGTATCGGTGCGATCCGGTTCTGCGATGTCGATGCCGGGTATGATGGATACCATTCTTAATCTGGGTATGAACAGTGACACATTGATGGGTGAAATTGAGCAGACTGGTGATGAACGTTTTGCTTATGATGCATACCGCCGTTTTATTCAGCTGTTTGGAAAAGTCGCTCTCGGCATTGAAGATGAATGTTTTGATGAACCATTTGAAGCGATAAAAAAACGTGAAGGCGTCAAGGAAGATGTAGGTCTCTCTGCTGAAAATCTGAAAGAGATTGCAACGCTGTTTCTGGAAATTGTTCACGCTCAGACAGGCCAACCTTTCCCGGAAGATCCATATGAACAGTTGGATCTGGCTATTCAAGCCGTGCTTGGTTCATGGTCAGGTAAACGTGCGGTCGATTACCGCCGTGAATTTAATATCACACCGGATCAGGCCAATGGTACTGCTGTGAATATCTGTACGATGGTCTTTGGTAATCGGGGCGATGATTGTGCCACGGGTGTGGCTTTCACCCGTAATCCGGGCACCGGTGAAAATGTCTTTTACGGTGAATATCTGGTGAATGCACAGGGTGAGGATGTGGTAGCAGGTATTCGCACACCAAAACCGATTGCCCAGATGGCTGATGAGATGCCGGATCTTTATCGACAGTTGGAAGAGCTGCGAAGCAAACTTGAAACCCACTATTCTGAAATTCAGGATTTTGAGTTCACCATTGAGAAAGGCATTCTTTATTGCTTGCAGACCCGCAACGGTAAGATGAATACGCAGGCGATGGTTCGCACTTCTGTTGAATTGGTTGCAGAGGGACTCATCAATAAGGATGAGGCCCTGCTTCGTATTGTACCTGAATCATTGGAGCAGATGCTTTTTCCTCGCCTTGATCCTAATGCAGATGCCACGGCTTTGGCTATGGGGCTGCCGGCAAGTCCGGGTGCTGCATGTGGTCATGTTGTTTTTGATGCGGATCGTGCCGTTGCACAAAAGAAAATCAATAACAGGCCCCTGATTTTGCTGCGTGAAGAGACCAAACCTGAAGATATCCATGGTTTCTTTGTCTCTGAAGCGATCTTGACCAGCCGTGGTGGTAAAACCAGTCATGCTGCTGTTGTAGCCCGTGGCATGGGTAAACCTTGTGTGGCCGGAGCCGACGGTATTGAAGTGGATGTTATGGCCCGCCGCGCACATATCGGTGATGTTGTGATTAAAGAGGGTGACATCATCACCCTTGATGGTACCACAGGTAATGTTTATCTGGGTGCTGTTGATACTGTTGAAGCTGAGTTCTCAGATGAGCTTAAAACACTACTATCGTGGGCGGATGAACGTGCGCGTCTGAAAGTCATGGCCAATGCCGATGTGCCTGAAGATGCTGAACGGGCACTTAAATATGGGGCTATGGGTATTGGGCTGTGCCGTACAGAGCGTATGTTCAATGCAGCAGAACGCCTGCCGATCGTACTGGAAATGATTGTTTCCGATACACTTGAGCAGCGTCAGGCTGCACTGGACAGACTGCTGCCTATCCAACGTCAGGATTTCATCGAACTGTTCACAACGATGTCACCAAATGCTGTGACTGTTCGTCTACTTGATCCACCTATTCATGAATTCCTACCTTCAGAAAACCAGTTGATTGACGATCTGGTACAGCTCAAGCATTTGCGGGATTCTATGCGGGGCTCAGAGGTTCTTTCTGCAACGCTTAGTCTGCTCTCTACTGAGAACGGCGTATTAGCACCAATTCAGCAGCTGGCTGACTCTTCTCTAGTTGATGAAGCGATTGAGAAGAAGGAAGCAATTCTTAAAAAAGTGCGTGCTCTGTTTGAAGTTAACCCCATGCTGGGTCATCGCGGTGTACGCTTGGGTATCACCTTCCCTGAAATCTACGCCATGCAGATTCGTGCGGTGCTTGAAGCTGCTTGTGCCTGCCAGAAAAAGGGCATTGAAGTGCATCCTGAGATTATGATTCCACAGGTTTGTACCTCTGAAGAACTCAAGAATATCAAAGTGATTGTTGAAAGCATCAGAGCTGAAGTGGAAGAAGCACAGGGCATTGCTCCTAACTTCAAGTTCGGCACCATGATGGAAGTTGTGCGTGCATGTCTACGTGCAGAGCAGCTGGCTACTGAGGCTGAATTCTTCAGTTTTGGTACCAACGACCTGACACAGGCTACATTCTCGTTTTCACGCGAGGATGCAGAAAACAAGTTCCTGCCGATGTACAGTGAGGCAGGTATTTTGCAGAACAATCCTTTCGAAGTGCTTGATGCTAATGGTGTCGGGAAATTGATGGAGCTGGCTGTGAACTGGGGTCGTGGTGTAAAACCGGGTATGAAGATTGGTATCTGTGGCGAGCATGGTGGCCATCCAGCCTCTATCAACTTCTGCCACAAGATTGGCCTGACCTATGTATCATGTTCAGGGCCACGTGTACCAATCGCACGACTGGCTGCTGCACAGGCAGCACTGCTGGATTCCTGATCAGTCAAAAGAAGTGAGAGAAAAAGGGCAGCGTTACGCTGCCCTTTTTTTGTCGGTTGAATTAAAAGGCGTTCACAATGATTTGTGTGTATTCGTCCCCCCAGGGGATACTCTTTACCTGATGGCTGGATATTTTTATGGTTGAGTCGCGCCGAAAAGATGCCATGCGTTGATGTTTCCCGCTAATGCGCGATGAGCCTTAAATCCTGACAGGTATGCAACGGGCACCAAAGGCACTATAAAATGGGCCGAAGCGGCCAGCTATTTTAGTGCCACAGATGATGCAGCAACCATCATCTGATATGCGGTGCTCCAATATTTCATACCAGTCGCGTTCAATGATCCTTGTTTCACAAGTCGGACAGAGTGTTGTGGAACCGATGCGATCATGTACGTTGCCGGTATAAACATAATGCAGGCCTGCCTCTTTGCCAATGCGACGTGCCCGTCGCAATGTGGATAGTGGTGTAGGTTGTGGATCCATCATTTTCCAGGCTGGATGAAAAGCAGTGAAATGCAGTGGCACATCAGTACCAAGATTTATCGCAATCCAATCACACATGGCGCTGAGTTCTTCATCACTGTCATTCTGATCAGGGATTAATAGCGTGGTGATCTCAAACCATACATCTGTTTCATGTTTTAAATATTTTAATGTATCAAGTACCGGATCCAGAGCCCCAGCACATAATTGATGATAGAAATCATTGCTGAATCCTTTCAGGTCAATATTGGCTGCATCGATATAGGAGAAAAACTCTGATCGAGCGGCGGGATGAATATAACCGGCAGTCACAGCCACTGTTTTAACACCCTGTTGACGGCAGGCACGCGCGGTATCAACGGCATATTCAAGAAAAATAACCGGGTCGTTGTAAGTGAACGCGACACTTTTACAGTTATGTTCAATCGCTGCTTTGGCAATAGCCTCTGGTTCTGCCTGATCACATAAACGATCAAATTCACGTGATTTGGAAATATCCCAGTTTTGACAAAATTTACAGGCCAGATTGCATCCGGCCGTGCCAAAGGAGAGCACGCTTGAGCCAGGGTAAAAATGATTCAGTGGCTTTTTCTCAATCGGATCAATACAAAAACCTGATGAGCGGCCATAGGTGGTGAGCACAATCTGTTCATCTTCACGTTTGCGAACAAAACATAAACCCTGTTGACCATCATGCAGCTTGCAGTCACGCGGACAGATATCACACTGGATGCGTCCATCTTCTAGTTTGTGCCAGTAACGGCCCGGAAAGTGTGTATTAGCCATTATAAAAGCCCGGAGCTTTTGTGCTCATGGAATTTATTCACCTGATAAACAGAGAGTTGCATATCCGGATGCCAGAAATCGATGCTGAGACCTGCTTTCTGTTTTAAATGGGCAAAGAACTGCTGTGGATCGGGCAGTTGATCCCACACCTGGGGTAAAAATGTGGCTTTATGCATTCCATATTGCAGTACCACGCCATCTATGCCCGGTCTTATATTGGCGCTTGCGACATGCTCATCTTGTGCATCAATGCTTTGCATTTCAGAGAGTAGTGATACCTCTATGTGCATGGAGGCATATTCATCCTTGGTCAACGGTGCAAAGCGAGGGTCATGAAAGGCCGCTGCTGCTGCATTAGAGCGCACATCATCGATGAGTGGGCGGAATCCTTCCAGAGTGCCTATACAGCCACGCAGCTGTCCATACAGGGTCAGTGTGACAAATGTTGCTGCATGCTCTGCCAGCCAGGGATGATTATCCGGTGTGGTGGTATGATCGCATGGTATATTAAGATTGTTGGCAATGGCCTGACGCGCAAGTGCTAACAATATCACACCTTGTTGTGATAGCGATTGCTCAGACATTCTCTTCTCCATCATTAAAGAACGCTATGGATGCGTAACCAACCACCCTCTCTTTATCGCCGCCACTGTCACCTGAGTTTCTGTAATCCAATAGTTGTGCTTTTAAATGATGTCTGTTGGCAACGATCAATAAAGCATTGATGCCGGTGGCTCCACATGCCTGTTCATGGCTTAGTCCGGACTGCTGCTGCAAAATCATATCAATGCTTAGCTGATCAATGGTATTGGCCTCCTGATAGCTGTGGAAGTGTGAGAGATCAGAGCTGATGACAATAAGTGTGGCATCATCAGACCAAAAAGATTCGATGACTTCGGCCACCGCATCAGCCTCCACGCTGCCGATGCAGATGGGTAGGATTGTAAACTGATCAAGTACTGTCTGCAGAAAAGGCAGTTGCACTTCCAGTGAATGCTCCTGTGCATGTGCTGCTGCATTGGTTTGTACATCAAAGTGTAAAAGAGCCCGTTCTATGAGTGCATGGTCAATCTGAACCTGGCCAAGGGGCGTTTCAAATGCATCACTATCGGGAACCGCCATGCCATGAAATGCGACACGATGGGCTGGCCCAAGTAAGAGAATACGCCGAATCTGTGCAGGGATCATGCTGGCAAAGGAAAATGCTGCTGTCTGGCCGGAATAGATATAACCTGCATGCGGTACTATTACGGCCTTAAGCTTTTGAGACGGTACAGGCAATGCAGCCGTGGCTTCTTTCAGGGTGCGGGAGATCCATGCCTCCAGAGCCTTGCTGTTACCGGGATAAAACTGATCGGCAACTGCTGCTGAACGTATGTCCATAGCCGGACTCCTTTACATCTGGAGGTATTATAAAACTACGGCATAGATTTGTGAAGTTTGGAGCCGTTTTAATATAGGGCTGTTATTATGGACAAGGATAAAGAGGGTTGTGAGTTTTAAACCGGACAATGATATTGTGCGTTGCAACCGGAGATTGAGGAGGTCATATTGTCGTGTGATGATATGAGATCCTGGAGGGAGAGATGCTGCAAAGGATTAAACTCAG
>Ga0316202_10002907_pt1 | contig 10744 bp, 20 predicted proteins | sample 3monrhotite_MG_FD_204934 | JGI IMG/M metagenome (GOLD analysis project Ga0316202, IMG submission 204934) | Microbial mat bacterial communities from mineral coupon in-situ incubated in ocean water Damariscotta River, Maine, United States -... | ecosystem: Environmental > Aquatic > Marine >...
ACGCTCACCCGCCTTAGACTCATACAAGGTCTGCATCTCGTTGAGGAATGCTTCGAAGTCTGGCTTCTCTGTGTACGCCACTGAGTTGTTAGCCAGTCTACGGTGACCTTCATTCTCCCACCAAGCGCCTGACTTAGCCTTAGCCATACGACCATCAGAGAGGTTGGACAAGCTAATCAAAGCTGAACGTCTAACGCCGCCTACAACTACAATGTCAGCAATCTTACAGACTACATCGTGGCACTCAATGCTGGTCAGCTTGCGCCCTTCTGCCTTCTGGAATATACCTACGCAGAAGTGAAACAAATCATCAAGAGGCTGTGGGCCTGACGCTCGACCACCGAAGGTTTCTAAACGTGCGCCTGCTTCTCTAACATTAGACATGTCCCACTTAGGTATCTTACCTGCGTACAGCATAGCAATCAACTCACGGAAAGCACTAGCCCATCCTATCTTACTGTCGCCAACTACAATGGTAGTGTCAGTCGGGTGGAATGACTCAGCGATGACTGGTAGCTTAGTAATGAAGTTACGCTCTACGCTAAACCCTACACCTGTGCCACACATAAGGACGTACATTAGTTCATCAAAGCTACGTGGTGAATCAATTGCGAGGTAAGAACAGTTGAAACCTGCTACGTTATCTTTATCCAGAGCCTCACCTGCTGTCATTAAGCAGCGCATTGATGGCATTACTTCTAAGTCATGGATAGCGTTAAACAGCTTCTTAGCGGTCTTGTTGTCTATCTGACCACGGTTAGACCAGAAGTCTACGTAACGCTGCACTGTCTCTGCCCATGTCTCACGGCGGCCTTCCTCTTTCATCCAACGTGCGTAACGGCTCTTGTGTATAAACTGTTGATACTGTTCCATTATTTCTTATCCTTTGATTTAGGTTTGTCTTTATTCTTCTTACCAAAGATAGCATCATAGTTATCTTCGTACTTCTTCTTGTCTGTGGGGCGGGTCGTTGAACCCTTGCCCCCGTGTGTTTGCCCTGTAGCCATTATTTATCACCTCCGCAGCCTTCCAAGTCACAAACAGGCCAGTTCTGACAGCCTAAGTGTGAGTCATAGTCTTCGTGTTCTTCTTCTTTTTTCCAAGTTATATGTCTCCAAGCGGCTTTTAAGAGAGTCTTACCGTACATCTCAAACACTATTTGGAACCACAATAAATCAAAAGAAAGTATATATGTATTCCAAGCCTCCGGCTCATCGTCTTCAGACCAATCTGAGTTTTTATCAATCCAGAAGTAAAAGCCTAGAAAACTTCTGGTTCGTTCTCCTAGTTGATACAAATATTCATTACCCACTGTACCTAGTTTTAAAAATAACTCGCTCTGGTATTTACAGTTTCTAGCGCAAGAACTCAATAACGTAAAATAAAACATCAGCTATTCTCCACCATATCCGTCAGCCTATTCAAGTACCAACCTGCTTTCTGAAGGTCTTCTACTGGCTTACCTTTGTAGTCGTAGCGCCAGAGGTACTTCATACAGTTGCCCTTGAGATAACCAGCGAATGCTTCAGCAGACATAGATGCTTGAATGCCTTCAATACATTCTATTGACCCAGTGTTGTAGTGGTCGGGGTTGTTGACTACATCTTCTACTGCGTTATCCCAAGAACTGTGGGCGGCTTCTTCCTCTGCCATGTCAATATAAACCTTCATCAAAGACTCATCTATTGCCGGGTGTTTCTTTTGTAGTCTATCCCAGTCTTGTGGTGTTGCTTCGTTAATGCTCATTGTTGTCCTCTCTATATCTAATTAGTCTGTTACCAAAAGCCTCTATGAGATCTTCGCTGTCTATCTCTAATAGTTCTAAGATGTCTATCTCATCATGGTCGCGTAAGAACTGTTCCTTAAATTCCTCGAATGACATTTTTATCCCTCACGTACTGTAGCAATTCCTTGGTTGTCTTGACTGTGAAATGAGCGAAGCCTTCCTTATCACACCACTGCCCCATTGTCATCTTACTTCCCTTACGTATCTTCTTGTAAGGGTCTGACAACACAAAGACAAGCTCCCACTGAGGCATTGAGTCTCGGATTGAGGTATACTTCTGTGTGTCACCTACCCTGAAGTACCCCTTCGCCTCTATCAGTATTTGTTTGTCCTCGTGAACAAAGTCAGGGAGATATTTTTTGTTGATAATATAGGGCAGCTTGTACGGTTCGTATTGGAACTCCTTATTAAGCTGATCATATAAAGCAGACTCTAAACCAGACCTGAATTTTTTCTTACTCATTTCAGTCTTAACTCCTGTACTTTCGGTTCCTTAACTACCTTACATAAAAACTTAGGCTTGTTAGAGTATTTAAAAGCCCTCAAGTTAGGGTAACAGTGTCTCTTATACTGACAATACGAACAGCCTATAGCTAACTCTAGGTTCCCTGACTTACCGTCTGGCTTCGGCTTATAACATAGCTTGTCAGGCTCGGGCTTTTTTACCATCTCCTTAAGGTGCTTAACCCTGTCGGTTATTGTACCTTGAAAGTCAAGTAACTCGGAAACCTCTGGATCAGCTAGGTCATACTTGAGAAACTTGAGATAGCCGTTGGTCTTATCCATTGCTAACCAACCTATCTCGGTAGCTCCCTCAGAATGAGCATAAGCTTTTATCTGATCAATGTAACCGAAAGGATCATCGTTAATCAGCGTGCCGTCTTGGAACTTCTTAAACCCAAAACTACTGGCTGACTTAACGTCCGTCACTACACCGTCAATCTTACAGTCCATTGAGCCTTGGATGCCCTCAACCTCACAACGCTTCTGTTCATCCGTGACTGTGTGTCCTGCCATCCGAACCAAGAACAACAACATCTCTTCAATTAAGTGACCATACATAAACTTAATATAGGTATGCGGTTCAATCTTTTCTTTCTCTGTACCTGCCACCACGTTCCAAAGGTATCGGTCTGTGCGTCCTATGTTGGACAGTCTAAGTGTGCGCTTATCCTGACGCTTCTCTCTGCCAAACTCTGTACGCATCAAGTCCTTCACTGCTTCGCCGAACTTCTCTATCTCAGCCTCTACATCTACTGTAGTGTCAGCGTCCTTGCTTTCCATCAGTGCGTAGATATCTTTAACTACATCATCAACTTGCTTCATCATACTCTCCTACAATAGAATCAATCCATCGTTTAGCTATCTCTACGTCACACTTGAACCACTCATTGCGCTGTTCAAACATGTCAGACAACCGATTGTGTGCTTCAGCTTCCGTAGCCCTGCGGTCTGGTGTGTCTACCACATAGGCTAGCTCATAGTCCCTGTAAGGTGAGGATGTTTGATAGTTACCTGCCCTATCTTCTGCGTCCACTGCCATCCCTACCTTGACCCAGCCTTCCCACGCGGGATTAGTAATGACGTACACCTGACCCTGTAGATTGTCCTTGAAGTTCTCTAAGGAACTAAAGGCTGCATCCTCAAACCCTTTGTAACGTCCTGCTTTGTACAGCGGGTGTGTCTTGGGTACGTACTTGCCGTTTACAAACATCCTGCTAATGTTCTTCTTGGTGTGTGACTCTAAGGACTGTCGTTCTCCTTGTCTTCGACTTGTCGCTCCGGCGTACCACCACTTTCCGTCCTCGAAATAAATATTCTTGTTAGTGGGTGTCCGACCAGTTACTTCCGACTTGATATTCTCCTGCGAGTGGGCAGTTGAGCTTGTAAAAAAGTCCTGCTGCTTCGACACAGCTTGTTGCGAGCCTTCCGAAAACCTCTGCTTCCTCTTCTCTGACCTCTGTCTGGATCTCATCGTGTATGTTTCCTATAAAATTATAATCAATGTTCCATGTAGTAGCGTACTCGTCTAGTAAACACAGTGCCTTCTTCATAACGATTGCACCTGCGCTCTGTAGTAAAGTATTCAATGCCGCGTGTTCTGACCGTACATAGACCCTGCGTCCATCCAATCCAAAAACATAACCTCTTCCAGCAGCCACTCCAACTCGCTCTCGTAATGTTCTAAGAGCAGGCGTGTTTGCAAGGAATTTTTCCTTAAGTCTTTTACCATCTCTTGCATTTCCTCCAACGACACTTCCGATCTTCGCATCTCCTGCGCCGTAAAGGAAAGCGTAGATGAAAGTCTTTGCTTGATTTCTAGTTTCAAGGCCCGCAGCCAACTGATTTGCCGTGTGAATATCTCCCGTGAGTATTTCATTAGTGTAGCCCTCATCGTTCATATAATGTGCAAGCATTCGTAGTTCCAAGCCGCTTGCGTCCATGCCTACTAGCTTGTAACCTGTGGGTACTGTCCAAACCTCTCTGCACTGCTTACCGTAGGGTGCACTACCTGCCGGTACTTGAGCAACATTGGGGCTTGAGTGTGTCATGCGTCCTGTAACTGCACCGTTGGCGTTGACATAGCCGTGGACTCTACCGTCTTCCTGAACTGCATCCAACCAACTCTGTATCTGTGCTATACGCTTCTGTACCATTAGGTACTCACCAATAAGTTCTGCTTCCGGTATACCTTTCACCTTGCGTAGCACTGCCTCGTCAACGATGGGCTGTCCTTTCTCGGTGAAGCTGCGCGGTTCCCAGCCGTAGTATTGCAAGTGTCTACCTATCTGCTGTCGTGATCCTAAGTTAAACACAGGAAAGTCAATGCGACTAAACTCGCCACCAACTGTTTCCCAACTGTCTCCTAAGAACTTCAGCCCTACTACTGACATAGTACCGTCCTTCTTAATCTTAGGACATACTTGTTTTATAAAAGTAGGTAAAGGTTTAAACTTCTCGTGTACCTTATCCTCTAACTCAAACTTCTTTTCCTTCAACTCCGCTAATAATATAAAGGCTTTCTCTTGATCTACCAACCAGCCGCTTTTAATTTGCTGATTAATAATCCCCTGTACTTGGTTCTCAAGCACAATGCTCTGATCTCCAAAACCTGCAAGCACACGAAGTAATCTCTGGTACACCAGTTCATTAACTCGAACGTCTTGGCGACAATACTCCACCATATCCTGAGAAAAGCTGTCCCAATCATTATGTTCTCCTTTCGGTTGATTTAATAACTGACCCCAGTTCTCCAATGAATGACCGCCTAAACGTGATGGCTCTGCCAATCTGGACATAACTAATGTATCAGTAACTTTACACCCGCTGAAGTCTGCACCCAACAGTCGTTCTAACACTGGAATATCGTAGCCGATGATGTTGTGACCGATAACCTCCAGTCCATCCTGCTCTTTAATCCAGTCCTTGAAACAATGTAGGTCGTCTCCAGACCACTCTATATACTCCTGAGTGTCCCTTACATAAGCGATGATGCACCATACCTTATCAGGGTTCAGGCCGTTCGCTTCAATATCAAAGACTATTTGCTTCATTAAAACCCCGCTTCTTCCACCGGACATACTGTTTCAACCATACGTCCTGATTCTGCATCATAGTAGAGGTAACAGGCCGAGCCGGTCAGACCAACAAACCTATTCTTCAATACCCTGACCGTTGTTGTGTTACGTATGGTAGGGTCGCTGTGTTGCTGATCACGCTCTAAACCAATCACCATATCACTTAGCTGCGCGATGGCTGCGCTTCCTCTAAGTTCTCCTAGACTAATCTTACCGCCATCCTCGTGCGCCTTCTGACCTGATGGTCGGCGTAGGTGTGACACTAAGAACAATCCAACTCCCGTCTCCTGAACTATCTTACGAAGGTTAGTCATGATACTGTCGATAGCCTTACGCTCGTCACCATTGGACTGGTCACTAACCACAATGCTCAGATGGTCTAGGATAATCCACTTGCAGTCAAGACCCTTGGCCATGTAGCGTATGCGCCCTAGCAAGTCATCCTCACTGGTGCTGCCGAAGTGGTCTAGTAAGTGTATCCGGTCTAACCCGAACGTGTTCTCCCAGTACCCTCGCTCCTCTCCCTCTACTAAGGACTCCTTGATCTCCGGTATATGTAACTGCTTGTTAGCCTCGATGGACATAATACCTAACGTGGTCTTCGGTACGTCCTCCTCCAACGCTAGGATACCGATGTTGTCCTCAGTGTTCTTCAGCAAGTAGTGCTCAAGCTCTCTCATGATCTGTGACTTGCCCATGCCTGAGCCTGAAGTTATCGTGACCAGTTCCTTGGGTCTAAAACCATGAGTGTACTCGTTCAAGCACTGCCACGGATACGGTATGGACTTGATGTCCTTCTGCTCCTGCAACATATCCCAAGTGTCCATGCCTGAGACAATACCATCTGGCCTAAACGCCTTGGCATTCCACCACTCCTTGACAAACGCCTGTACCTGACCACCCTTAAGCATATCTCCTGCGTCTTTCATCGGTAGGGTTACGTTCTTTGCTTTGTTGGGGGTGAACAGATTAAGAACAACCTTCGCCGCTTCCTGTCCGGGCTTGTCATTGTCAAAACAGATGATCACATTATCGAAAGACTCTAACCATTCAAGGTTGGCTTTGATATCTTTGGCTGCACCTGATGCCCCGCTTCGGATAGAAACGACAGGCCATTTGCCATCGAACATCTCGTTGACTGCCAGTGCGTCTGTCTCGCCTTCCGTGATTGTAACATATTTGCCGCCACCCTTGAACGCCTGTTGGCCGAAGAGACCTGCATTATCAAAACCTCCTGTCGCATAGAACTGTTTGTTGGCTACACTGCGTACCTTGGTGCCGATCACTGAGCCAGTATCTTTATCGTAGTAGGGATAGTGGTGCTTAACTACCGTTCCCTTTGTGTCGTACTCCACTGTCACCCCATAACGCTTGGCTACAGCCAGTGAGACACGCCTGTCCGGTATTGCTGCTATTACTCCTGTCATCTCTAATGTCCTTGTTGGTTTACGTGGTGCAAAGTCTAGGGCAGTTCCGTTGCCCCTCTCGTAGTGGTTACAGTCTGCCGTGAAGCAGACCGCATGCCCATCGGAGTACCTTGCTAGATTGTCACCTGAGCCACACGTTGGGCATGGCTCGTGACGTAGAAAGGTAGACTCTGCTGTCATTAGAATCCCTCGCCATCATCACCTGACTCAGCAACTTCCAACACCTTAACTTTATTAAGATAGGTGGACGTACCATGCACAGGGTGGGGCTTACCTTCTGCCCAGAGCAAGCGCACCTTAGAGCCGCGGGTCACTCGTCCCATGAATGGCTGACCATCCGTATCGAACACAGGGATTTCGTATTTGGTGCTAAACTTACGTTGCTTTACACCCTCGTACTCGCGGAGCTTGACACCCTTGGCTTCCAAATCATTAGACGTTTCATCGTCAAGACTGATGACCAATGAATACTTACCAGTTGACTGACCCTGATAAACCTCGTGCTCGTTTAGATTTTCAAACGCTACTGTACCTTCGATAACTGCCATAATACTTCTTCCTTTTCACACTTTAAGTTATGACCCTAAGTATACTTAGGATCGTTTTGGTTTAAACTTTATTAAATTATTAAAGAACATAACATAAGAATATTATAACATTAATTATTAGACAAGTCAATCCCTATCTCAGCTAATGTTTCATCTATTGTCTGCTCCACCGCGCCATCCTCTTCGAGAAGCGCCCTGTTGCTTACTACCATACAATTATAACACAGATCCAAATGCGCGTCAGTGTTAAAATCAATTCTTTTCATCTCAAACTCTGTCAATATAGTGTCGCACGCCTTGCATCTACTCATCTAACCAACTCCCCTTCAAGTCTTTATGTTGCTTCTTCAAAGCATTTAACGTCTCGTTGTAATAGTCGTAACGTATAGCCTGCCGCGCCCTGAACTGCATATCTGAAACACTCATACAGTACAGGTGGTGCTCGGTAAGCTCGTCAATTATCACATGATCGGCTTCGTTAATCCAGTCACTGCCCTCGTACCCTAGCAAAACCTCTTGAATTCTACTCATCATCGTCTCCTTTCCAGTTATCCATTGTTTCTTTAATCCCATAACCTAAGCAGAGTATAAGCCCTATGCACACCAAAGTCAACATAGTTAATCCTCATCTATTGTGTAGACGTTACCGAAGCTAATCATCACGAAAGGCAGACAGAGGAACACACCCACGAAGGGCATTGCGTATGTCATTTCCTCGCGTGTATTGTAGACCCACACCGCCCGGCTGTCACTAAACTCCAGCCATAGCCCACAACCGTTAATTAATTCTACGCTTAAAAGCCTGTTGAATATTCTAAATTGCATTTTAGTTACCTCTACTCTCGTCAACTTTCTCTTTAACAAATAGCCCGTTGACCATCTGCCCCTTTCTATCTTTGATATCACCATAAGCGTGCTCCATGCACTCCGACAGCGTGTACTTATTGCGGTGTGCTATGTTGATCAAGACAACAATAATATCACCGATATCATCAATGACACACTGACTGTGCTCAATGTTCTTACGCAGTTCCTCTACCTCTTCTAGTAACTTCTCAAACTGCTGGTGATCTGTTGACCCGTTAATCAAATTACGGTTGTGGTGCCAGCTTACAATTTTACATTCCAAATTGCTCATGTCCATTATTTATTCTCCTTTGTCGCGTTGGATGGTATATAATAATAGTTGAGATGCTGATACAGATGCCTAGCTGCTGCCAAATCGTCATCATCAGGCACCCAGCTAGGGTCTCCTAAGAGTCCCTCTGCATGCTCCTGTATGTCCTCTAGTAACGCCTCAAAGTCCTCGCGCTGTGCCTCCTTAAGCTCCTCAGCCGTCAACTCTTCTCCGTCAAAATACGGATCTCTCGCGTCCTCTTCACTTATTCTGCAACCTGTCATAGTTATTCTCCTAGCTGTTGTTAGTTGGTTTAATGGTAGCCACTCTAACCGAATGGCTACGATAAAGCAACTATTTGTTACAGCACCTTACTTCCTCGGGGTGGCAGGCTTGATCATAAGCTTTCTGCCATGCCTGACCGACTTCGTTGTCGCTGTAGTCACTGATGATCTCATCAGGCTCATCATTGAAGTTGTTACATAAAAACCAAGTGCCTTCCTCCTGACCCTTTCGCAAGACTATCTCAGTCTGGTCACAAGCTTCAGCATTCTCCTTGGCCTCCTTGTAGGACGTTCCTTCGTAGTCCAGTTCGCCTTCGCCATATATCTCGACTGTGTAGCCCTTAGCCAAGCCCCATTTGATCAGGTGTAAGTGTGATTTTTTCATTTTATTTGCTCCAGTTCTCTTCGATTGCTAGTTTAATTGTAAGCTTATTAAATACCGCACCATCAGGGGTCTTTTTAGGCAGACTGTACCCCAGCAGCATTTCAACCGCCTTGTCTAGACTAAACTCGTTAGGCATCCAGCACCATTCCTCGTACCAGTCGGGGTCGTTGTGTAACCAGAGACAAACATTCCAAGCATTCCAACTGCGGTGACCGTTATATTCTCTCATAATAATTTCCTCAAGATAAGTAATAAAGTAAATCAAGCAAAGCAGACCAGACATACAGGGTCGCTGCTGCCACAATGACATGATAGAAAACTTCTCGCATTTTAAAAACCCCCGGTAGTCAAGTTATGCGTGAGCACTCGTTAGAATGCCCACTGATAACTCTACTTCAACCGTTCAGCCACGCCTGCTCTGCCTCTTCAAAGGCCGCCGCTGCTGCAACATCCTTCGCCTTACTCGCCGCCAGCTTAGCTTTATCAACCGCAAGTTCTGCTCTGCTCACCGGGTCAGTACCAGCGTAACTCTTCAAGCTGTTATAGTGGTTGCGGTGCCACGTGTAGTCCAGACTGGTGTAGATTACCTCAGCCTCAGCAAGCTTCATTGCGTAATAGGCAACAGAACTATCCTTATCAACCGCATCCTGATAACGTCTACGCGCTGAAGTCTCCACCTTGTTTGCGCCCTCAAGTAACGCTACCACGATGTTGTTGTCTTTTATCTTAATATCAAAATTTCTCATGGGTATAGCCTCTCAGTTAAGTTATGCGCAAGCACTCGTTTGAATGCCTGCTGATAACTAAACTCCCGCGATGTCCTCGATTTTATAGCACTCTAGGATCGGCTTCAAGCTTTTTTTGAGACCTGCTGACCAATCCTCTAGGATACCGTTTCTCACTGCTGCTATGTGTCCAGAGATGTGAAAGACATAGCGGCCATCTTTCGGCACGTTTTTGCTGACCCTATATAAATTCTTGCCAAACTTCGCAGGATCTACCGGGATCGCGACCTTGCCGTGCTCTGCGTACAGTGCCAGAGAATCGCTAGCATACACACCGCGGCCATGCTTGCGGTACTTTCTGGATTCCATCTTTGATTTCGCAATACCGAAAGACCAATCGTTGATGACCGCCGCAGCAATCAGAGCACAAAAATTAGTATCTCCGTAATATTTACGACCAACACGCGCCAATTCAGCATACGAGTGATTGAATTTTTTATTGAATTTTGCAGGCTTTTTCACTTGTTTCGCTCCTGATTTTAGATATTCACCACAATCAACTGATCCGCAATTGATTCCGGTGAACATCCTGATTTTGTCTGTGGTGGCCAACTGTTCACGCACGCGCTACTTACCACCGTATAAACTGACATAATCATTCAGTTCGATCCTGATTCACTCTGCTTTCACAACCTTGCAAGCCACGGCTTCTAGGGGTCGTTACCGTTGTCTACTAGCAGTAACACTCAGGTCAAGATGCGCGACTCAAACTCGGTGTCAAATTGATCAACGCCCGTGGACGTTACTGACACTAGATATTGATCCTGTTTAAGCCTCTACCGCGTCTTGATGGTTGCCATTTTACAGAGGTTGCCTCAGGTGTCAAGCCCTAAA
>Ga0316202_10002909_pt1 | contig 10738 bp, 8 predicted proteins | sample 3monrhotite_MG_FD_204934 | JGI IMG/M metagenome (GOLD analysis project Ga0316202, IMG submission 204934) | Microbial mat bacterial communities from mineral coupon in-situ incubated in ocean water Damariscotta River, Maine, United States -... | ecosystem: Environmental > Aquatic > Marine >...
AACTCTTTTTTTACGCGCTCAAGGATTTTCAAACCCTTTTCAGGGCCTGGTCCCATCGGGAACTCAAGTGAGCTGCGATTGTCCTTGGTAAAGGATGATTTAAAAATAAGCGGAATATTGAGTTTTTCACAGACCTCTTTTAGTTTCTCTGCGGTCTGCATCATCAGGGATTCATCTTCGATCACGCAGGGGCCTGAGATCAGGAAAAGATCATCGCCGCCGCAATCTACGTTACCGACTTGTACATGTTTTTTTTGGGTCATCGCTCAGTTCTACAATAAATAAAAAAATGATGTTAGTGACATCTGCAATGACGGTGACATCATACCGTCGATGCGCTCAATAAGCGCTAAATCCAGATCGCGCCAATTTTAACGCTTTTCTGTCTGAATGTGTGAGTAATTGCGTTTATTCGGTGGCAACTGGCCCTAAAAACTGGCGGTTTATCGCAGTGGCGGCGCTTTCTAGGTCGACACTCGACATGTCTTCGGCTTCAGCCTGCTCTGAAGCTGAAAAGGCGAGGCGTCGTTCGCCGCTATTGCAGGTCTGCCAGCGCATTGCGGTGGCGGAGCGGCGGCGGGTGTAAAAGGCGGCCGTTTTGCAGTTAAGTGCCCCTGCAATGTGTAATGGCCCGGTTGAGCCACTGATAAAGAGGTCGGCAAAGGCGATATGTTTGGCAAAGGCGGGCAGGCCATCGCGTGAAATATAGACGGTATGTCGCACATTGCTGTCGCAATCGTAATTTAGTTTTGTGGCGACCTGTGCCGCACCTTCCTCTTCGCCTGGCCCGGCGCTCAGTACGATGGTGTGGCCGCTATGCGAGCGAAGCCGTTTTGCGAGTTCGGCATACTGGTCGGTGTTGAGGTTGTTAGCAGAGCCGCCACTGCCTGCGTGGATGAAGATTAGCTGATGAGTGGCGTTAATGTTGTGTTCCGCGCAGAATGTGCTGCGAAGTGTCGTAATTTCATCGTCATCAAAACGCAGGTGTGGCGCAGTGGGCAGCGTGGAACTGTGAATGCCAAAATCTCCCAGTAGTTGAAAACCAACGTCTATATTGTAGATATATTCTGGCTTTTCCGAGCGCGAGCGGCGCTGTGTCAGCCTCTGGTTATATAAAATCTGGGCGATGCCGCTGGCAGGCGCGATGCGGTACGGGATTCTTGCGCGCCAACCGATCAAGCCAATACGTGGCGTGGAGTAGAGTGCTAATAGGGTATCGTAACCTTGCTGCTTGATCTCATTGAACAGTTCACGTTGTTGCGCGAAAGAGGCGTCGTCTCCGGGATCGATAATCACGCCATCGACTGCAGGGAATGTCAGCGCAATCGATTCCGTATATTTAGGCACCAGCACATGGATTTCGCAATCGGGTAGCCCGGCGCGCAGTAAATTCAGGCACGGCAGCGCCAGCATAAAATCGCCGAGCTTGTCGTTGCGTATGACGAGTAGTTTGCGTGGCGGTGTTTTAGTCATCGGGCCAGTACCTTGTCGAGCATCGCGCACACCTCATCGCTGGTGATCAGATCCATTGTCCCCTCGTCGCGCACGCGGGTACCCCACGGCAGTTCATCGACGAGCTTATGGTGTTTCTTTTCGATCGCCTCGGGGTATCGATTCGCGACAAATTCAGCGCTTAGATAGGGGCGCGCACGATCGGGATTGGTGGTGGCGTAAAGGCCTATCACCGGGGTGCTTACTGCAGTTGCCATATGTGCGGGGCCGGAGTCGGGGGCGACTACCACGGCGGCGCGATCAAGCAGCGCGAGTAGTTGTTTGAGATTTGTTTTACCCACCAGATTAAGCGGTTTGTGTTGGCAGCGTTGTGTGATCTCATCGCCGTATTGTTGTTCGATGGCTGCTGGGCCGCCGCTGATGATCACCTGCATGTTGTGTTTTTCGGCGGCGTAATCGGCAACGGCGGCGTAGCCTGTCACGTTCCAGTTACGGTAGCTCATGCTGGAGCAGGGGCTGATGACAAGCAGCTTGCGCCCATCGTCCGTAATCTGTTGTTCGCAGAATTGCTGAACCTCATTGGAAAGCGGAATGTCCCATTTGATCGTTCTCTCTTGGATGCCGATTGCCTCGGCAAAACAGAAAAAACTATCGACCACATGCTGCTCTGCTTTGTGTGCAATCTTGTTATTAGTAAAGAGCCATTGCAGGTCTTTGGCGCGTTCGCGGTCAAAGCCGAGGCGTATTTTGGTTGGCACCAGCAGGCTGATAAGGCTGGCGCGCAGTGACATCTGCATATGCAGCAGCGCATCGAAACGCCGCCCCTTCATCAGCTGCCTGAATTCCCGGTACGCAGCAACGCCGCGTGACTTGTCAAAGATGATAAACTCCACGCCGGGGATGTCGCCAATCAGGCTCGCTTCAAGGCGACCGATAATCCAGGTGATGCGTGTCTCGGGCCAATGGGCCTGAATAGTGCGCACCACAGGCAACGCGTGACAGACATCGCCCACGGCAGAGAGACGTAGCAGACAAATATGAGTAGGTGCCGAAGTGAATGGCAGCGACATGCAATGAAACCCTTAGAAACCAAAATCGATAATCAGCACATCCTATACGATGTTGAGCGTATCGCAAACATTGCGGCCTTTAGTTTTGATCCCGATGTGCTGCATACCCACGGACAACTGAGCGGCACCGCGCAGGGGCGCGGCAACACTTTCTTTTTTCAATGTGAAGGAGTTGAGCTGGTATTGCGCCATTTCCGACGCGGCGGGAAGGTGGCTGCAATGGGCAAAGATCGCTATTTCTGGACAGGCCTGCAACGCACTCGCGCGTGGCGTGAATGGTATCTGTTGGCAAAACTACACGCGATGGGCTTGCCGGTGCCACTGCCAGTCGCCGCGCGGGTGATTCGCAAGGGGCTCTATTATCGTGCTGATCTGGTGACGCAGTGTATCCCCAATACCGTTTCACTGGCGCAACGCCTGCGGCAGGGGTCGCTTGATGAGATGGTGTGGTCTAAGATCGCCTACTGTATCTACCGCTTTCATACGTTGGGTGTCTATCACTCGGACCTGAATGCGCACAACATCCTGCTCGATGTGCAGGATGAAATCTATCTGATCGATTTTGATAAGGGTGAAATGCGCAAGCCTGCTTCAGGCTGGCAGCAGAAAAATCTGGCGCGCTTGTTACGTTCGCTCAATAAGCTGAAGCGACTGGAAGGCGATGGCTTTGCTTTTGCTGATTCAGACTGGTCGTTACTGCTGCGGATTTATAACGCGGCCTAGCATCGACTTTGTCATTGCGAGCGTAGTAACGATGGATAGGAAGTCCAGGCTCTTTAGGGCGACAATCTTAACGCTTTCAGATGAGAGATTGCTTCGTCGTGCCTCCTCGCAATGACAAGCCCCACAATGAACTGATTTTTTAAGTGTTATCTATCTTACATAGTTGTTCTATCTCGTTGAGATAGTCCGGCAGGATATGGCCACACCTGGCGATTAGTTTTTTTCCGTTATCACCGAGTTGTTGCGCCTGCTCTGGATTGGCCAGCAGCGAGGCGATGCTCTCCTGTAGCATCTCGTCATCCCTTACTTGAATGCCTGCGTTTGCCTCGGTAAATAACGAGGCTTCGTCGCTGAATGTTTCCATGTGCTTGCCAAACAACACTGCCTTGCCAAGCTGTGCCACCTCTAAAATATTATGACCACCTGTTGGTACCAGGCTGCCGCCCATAAAGACAAAATCGGCGGCGGCGATGAATGATGGTAGTTCGCCCAATGTGTCGGCGAGGTAAATCTCCGTGGTGTCGGTGATAGCGTCATTATTACTGCGCACTGCAATGTTGCCGTTGATTGTCGCGAGTTGTTGCTGGATTGTGGCACTGCGTTTCGGGTGGCGCGGTACAATCACCAGTAATCGCTTCTCTTTCTCTTTAAGTGCTAGCCATATCTTTGCGATGCGCAGTTCTTCATCGTCATGAGTCGATGCGGCGAGCGCAAATGGGCGGTCGAGTGATATCGATTCGACGGCTGCATCTGTCGGAGTGATTAGCTTGATATTGCCGATGGTTTTGACTCTGTCGGCCGCCGCTCCCAGTGATATGTAGCGTTCACGATCAGCATCGGAACGGGCGAGGATCGCGGTCACATTTGATAGCACGTATGGGCAGAGCGCACGTAACCAGTCGGGTGCATCAACTGTCTTTTCTGACAGGCGGCCGTTGACGATCAGCAGTGGTGCACCGCTAGTCACACAGTGGCGGTAGACGTGAGGCCATAGCTCGGTCTCCATAATCAGCGCGCAGCAGGGCTGAAGCTTGTTGATGAAACGTCGACTTGCCCAATTAAAATCAATCGGTAAATAACAGTGTGCCGCGCCAGCAGGAAGCTGTTTTTGCGCAACCTCGCCTCCTGTCGGTGTGCTGGTAGTGAGTGTGATCTGTTTGTCTGGATAACGCTTGAGCAGCGCGTGGATCAACGGCATCACCGCGTTAACTTCACCTACGGAGGCGGCGTGAATCCAGATACTGCCTTTGTGGAAGCTGCGAATAAAGCTGAGTCTTTCGCGCAGAAAACGCATATCGCGCTGCTGCCACGCCTGCCAAGCGGTGAAGAGGATGGCGGGGATCGAAAACAGTGTTAATAGTAGATGGTAGCGCCACATAGTTTATCCACGATCCGTTGGTAGTTTATTCATGACTAGTTCGTGCTTTATTCGTAAGGACTTATTCTATCTGGCTGCGATTTAAAGCGTCGATGAATCCACAGGTATTGGTTCGGGTGGCGGCGTACCTGTTCTTCAATTGCGGCATTAATCGTCGTCGCATCGGTGACATCATCGCCACATGGAAAGTCTTTAATCGCAGGTCGAAACTTGACGCGATAGCCCTGAGTACCGGGCAGGCGTTCAAAATCGATTGGAATAATGGCGCAGCCAGTGGCGCGTGCAATGCGGGCTGTTGCGGTTAAGGTGGCGGTGGGCATTCCCATGAATGGTGCAAACACGGTGCTTTCATAACCGAGATCCTGATCGGGTGCATACCAGCAGGCCTGGTTTTTTTTGAGCGCCTTGAGCATGCCGCGCATGTTGGTGTGGTTGATCAGTCCGGCAAAATGTTTGCGCCGATAGTGGTTCAGTACCGAGTCGAACAGGGGGTTGTGCGCCCGTTTGGCGACCGCGTTAAATGGCACTTCGCTCGCCATCAGGCGGCCACACATCAGCAGTGATGTGTAGTGTGCGCCGAGTAGCAGAATCCCTTTCCCTTCCGCGAAGGCTTTGGTGACATGCTCAAGCCCTTCGATATGGGACAGTTGATGCAAGCGGCGGTCACGACCCCACCATGAAAAGCCCGCATCGACGATGCCGCCGCCGACGGAATGAAAGGTCTCTTTGACCAGCTTGGCCTGCTCTGCTTCTGATAACTCAGGAAAGCAGAGTGCGATATTGACCTCTGCCACATGGCGTTTGCTTTTCAGTAGGTGAAACGCCAGCGTACCGATCTGCTTGCCGAGCCATAGCTGGATTGAATAGGGGAGTTGGGCGGCAAGCCACATCGCGCCGAGCCCGAGCCAGGTGGGCCAGAAGCGTGGCGCAAGAAAACGTTTAAGTTGGAAATCGGCGAATTGACTGGTCATCGTGTTGGCATCTATTTAGCAGCGCTGATTTTAACATGGTCAGCGTGAGCGGGTGCCGTGATTTTATTACTCGGTATCGATAGCGGTCGGGGCATCGGCCAGTGATGGTTCGGGTGTTCGCACCGCAGGGGCGACCGCAGCTTCAAGCCAGCTATTGATCAGCTCAAGGTCGGCTGTGGTTAAAATCCCCGCAGCCTGCTTCAGGCGCAGGGTATGCAGGATGTAGTCGTAACGTGAGCGAGCGTGGTCACGTTGCGCACGGTATAGTTCGCGCCGTGTATCGAGCACGTCCACGGTGGTGCGGGTGCCGACTTCAAGCCCCGCCTCGGTGGCGTCGAGCGCGCTTTGTGCTGAAACAACCGCCTGCCCTAGAGCCTTCACTCGGTTGATTTCGGCCAGTACGCTCAGGTAGGCATCGCGTGCCTGGCGCAGCGTGGCGCGGCGCTGTTGTTCATAGCCTTCGCGTGATTGGTCGGCGAGGCGCTGTGCCTGGCGGGTACGCGAACTGGTCGCGCCGCCCTGAAACAGTGGCATGTTAAGGCGTAGTTCCAGACTCTGGTTTTCCGATTCGTTACTGCCAAAGTTGCCGCCTTCCGAGTCTGTATAGGTGTGGCTGGCGTTAAACTCCAGTGTTGGCAGGTGTCCCGCGCGTTGGCGTTTGATCTCTTCGCGCGCATTGTTATAGACAAACTCGGCAGCAATCAGCTGAAAGTTTTGATTGAGTGCGGTATCGCCCCATTTGCCGATGTCGGCAGGTTCCGGCGTTATCAGTGGTGTCTCGGCTGATAATGTGGCGAGCGTTTTGTGGTAGCGGCCGGTGATCTCGGCGAGCGCTTCGTACTGGCTGGCTAGCAGGTTTTCGGCGAGGATCTCCTGTGCGGTCACCAGATCATAGGCGGCCTGCGCCTCGTGCACATCGGTGATCGCAATCAGGCCGACTTCAAAGCGTTGGCGAGTCTGCTCTAGCTGGCGATCAATCGCACGTTTTTCGGCGCGCGCAAATTCAAGGCTGTCGAGTGCCGCCAGTGCATCGAAGTAGCGTTCTGAAATACGCACCATCAAGGCCTGTTGTGCGGCCGAGAGGTTGGCCTTCGCTTCGCCGATGGCCGCGTCACTCTGGCGTAGTTGAATAAAGTAGTCGTAATTGAGTAGTGGCTGAGACAATGAAAGCGTGTAGCCGCTGCTATCAAAATCGCGTGTGCCAACAGGAAAAGAGCTGGAACTGATGGTTTTCTGTTTGTTGCTGGTGCGATCGGCGGTTAGGTTGATCGATGGAAACAGCTGTGCACGGCTCTGTGATTTTGTTTCCAGCGTCGCGCGGTACGCCGCATTAACGCCGCGGTATTGCGGGTCGTGTTTAGTCGCTAGCTGGTAGATGTCGAGCAGGCTGGTGGCAGCGGCGCTGGTGCTGATAAAAGGCGCGCTGCTGATCAGGATCAAACCGGCTAGATGGGTGGCTAATGTTCTCTGCATGGCGAGTATCTTAGCCGATTTGATCTCTGCTGTGTGCGTTGTTTTTGCGTGACTGCGACAGCCTAAAAGACAAAAGAAGAGGGCTTGCTGGCGTTGATCAATGGTGGCAGTTCGGTTTCGAATAATTGCTCGCTGATCAGGTCGCCATCGTCGGTGCGGCGCAGTAGTGTTGCGTGCATCACTGGTGCTTCACCGATGATGGCAAAGATGCGGCCACCGCGATTCAGCAGTCCGGCGTAACTTTCTGGCAGGTTTGGCAGTGAGCCGGTGATCACAATCGCATCAAACGCTTCGTCACTTTTCCAGCCCTGCGAGGCATCGCCGCATTCGAGGGTGACATTCTTTATATTATGTTCGGCGAGCCGCTTGCCCGCTTCGCTGATGAAGTCAGGGTTGATATCCACCGAGGTGACGTGGCTGCTAGCAGCGCCCAGCATCGAGGTGACGTAACCACTGCCGGTGCCGATCTCCAGCACGTTGTCGCTTTTGTTAAGCTCTAGCGCCTGTAGCATGCGGGCTTCGACGATCGGGTGCATCATCACCTGATCATGCACTAGCGGAATACCGATATCGGCATAGGCGAGTTCGCGATGGCCTTCAGGTACAAACTGTTCACGAGGAATATTCTCAAGCAGTTCAAGGGTTTCTGGATCGAGCACATCCCATGGACGTATCTGCTGCTCGATCATGTTGAAACGTGCTTTCTCTTCAAATGCCGTGTTCATCGCCCGCTACCCTCGAAGTCATCAATCTGGTTTTAGTTATTCTGGTTTTAGCAATTCAGTCGCTCGACTTTAAATCCAAAGGCGAGCGGAACCGTAAAGATTATTCGTTTTGGCGAGTGATGGCAAGTCGCTCTGATCGATGATGACAATGGCTAATGGCTGTTGTGGGGGTGTAACAGTATGTTTTATATGGGAATATGATGTTTCGATGTGGTTTGCCAGCTTGCATCTGGCGCACGTATCGTTTAAATTCGCGGGTTCACGCTATCGCTCATCAAGCCATTTTTATGCTTTATGGCCTAACCAAGTGAGTGACCGGCGCTCCGTTGTATATTAAGGAAAGATTTTATGAGTGCGATCCCCGAAGAATTTTTGAGTCAAACCGCCCATCTGGAGCAGGACACGGTTTCGCCGTTCCCTAATTCAAAAAAGATCTATATTGAGGGTAGTCGCGCGGATATCCGTGTGCCGATGCGTGAGATTTCAGTCGGGGATACCACAATTAATGGCGGCATTGAGCCTAATGCGGCGGTTCGTGTCTATGACACCTCCGGGCCTTATACCGACCCAACGGTTTCGATCGACCCGCGCAAAGGGATGCCCGATGTGCGTGCTGCGTGGATTGAAGAGCGCAATGACACCGAGCTATTGACCGACCTGAGTTCTGAATATGGTCGTATGCGTGCTGCCGATGCCTCGCTTGATCACCTGCGCTTTGATCATATCCGCACGCCACGTAGAGCAAAAAAAGGCCAAAACGTGTCGCAGATGCATTACGCACGCAAAGGGATCATCACCCCTGAGATGGAATATGTGGCGATCCGCGAAAACATGAAGCTGGAAGAGGCGCGTCTTAATGGCGATATCGATGCAGCACTGTTGACTCAGCAGCACCCGGGTCAGTCGTTTGGTGCCAGTGTGCCTGAAACCATTACACCAGAATTTGTGCGCGATGAGATCGCGCGTGGTCGAGCCATCATCCCGGCCAATATCAATCACCCAGAGCTGGAGCCGATGATCATCGGGCGTAACTTCCTGGTAAAGATTAACGGTAACCTCGGCAACTCGGCGGTCACCTCTGATATCGAAGCAGAGGTCGACAAAATGGTGTGGGGCATCCGTTGGGGTTCCGATACGATTATGGATCTTTCCACCGGTAAAAATATTCATGAAACACGCGAATGGATAGTGCGAAACAGCCCGGTGCCGATCGGTACTGTGCCGATTTATCAGGCGTTGGAAAAGGTCAGCGGCAAGGCTGAAGACCTGACATGGGAGATCTTCCGCGACACATTAATTGAGCAGGCCGAGCAGGGTGTCGATTACTTCACTATCCATGCCGGTGTGTTATTGCGTCATGTGCCACTGACCGCCAAGCGTTTGACCGGTATTGTGTCACGCGGTGGTTCAATCATGGCGAAGTGGTGTCTTGCGCATCACAAAGAAAATTTCCTCTATACCCATTTCGAAGAGATCTGCGAAATCATGAAGGCGTACGATGTATCGTTTTCACTGGGTGATGGTCTACGCCCGGGTTCTATTGCTGATGCCAATGATGAAGCGCAGTTTGGTGAGCTGGAAGCGCTGGGTGAGCTGACCAAGATCGCGTGGAAGCATGACGTACAGACCATCATCGAAGGGCCGGGCCATGTACCGATGCACCTGATTAAAGAGAACATGGAAAAGCAGCTTGAGTGCTGTGACGAAGCACCGTTCTACACCCTTGGCCCGCTGACCACCGATATCGCACCGGGTTACGATCACATCACCTCCGGCATCGGTGCCGCGATGATCGGCTGGTACGGCTGCGCGATGCTCTGTTACGTCACACCGAAAGAGCATCTCGGTCTGCCAAATCGCGACGATGTGAAAGAAGGGATCATCACCTATAAAATTGCAGCGCACGCCGCTGACCTTGCCAAAGGACATCCCGGCGCGCAGGTGCGTGATAACGCGTTATCAAAGGCGCGTTTTGAATTCCGTTGGGAAGATCAGTTTAACCTTGGCTTAGATCCAGACCGCGCACGTGAATACCATGATGAAACCATGCCAAAAGATTCGGGCAAGGTCGCTCACTTCTGTTCCATGTGTGGCCCTAACTTCTGTTCAATGAAGATCACGCAGGATGTCCGTGACTACGCTGCGAAACAGGGTGTCTCCGAGAACGAAGCGTTGCAGAAAGGAATGGAAGAGAAGGCCATTCAGTTTGTTAAAGATGGCGCTGAGATTTATAAGAAGGCGTAGCCTTTGTTTGAGTTGTCGTTCGAGAAAAGCCGCCTTTGGGCGGTTTTTTTATGTCTGAGAAATAAAAGAAGTGGAAGCTCTCTTTTATGGTGTTACTTACTCTGAGAGTCCTCAGATTCATATAAGAGCGATAATTATTGTAATATTTTCTACAGGGGAGGTTGGTTTTACAAAAGCGCCCTTGCTGCCATAATGGATGGAAGTGATGTAGGTATGCAAAGCTGAATTTCTACTGGTTAACAACTTGGATGCTTTTTGAATTTAGTTCAGGGGTAGGTGAAAGAGTGAAGCTTAATTTTTCTGAAAATCAACTAGATACTCGTATTTATCGGATAGTGCCCTTTGTACGACTGTTGGAAATGTTTTCAGAGAGCAAGAATGTGTTAGTTAAGCCTGAGCTTTGGGAGGATACCTTCGAAAACTTTATCCTTAGATCTAAAATAAAGGCAGCTGATGGCCGGGTTTTGAGATACAATTTTCATGAGCAAATGTATGGTCAATGTTGGACGTTAGAAAACTCATCTGATGCAGTGTGGCGAATCTACTCGCCGGACAAAAATGGCTTGAGAATTAGAACAACAGTTCGGAAATTGATTAATGCAGCATATAAGGTCAATCCATCTCATGTAGTCAAGCAGTATTGTATAGGTAAAGTTGAGTACCTTTCTGATGAGGATCTTTTGAGCAGAGCGAATTCGACGT
>Ga0316202_10002910_pt1 | contig 10738 bp, 7 predicted proteins | sample 3monrhotite_MG_FD_204934 | JGI IMG/M metagenome (GOLD analysis project Ga0316202, IMG submission 204934) | Microbial mat bacterial communities from mineral coupon in-situ incubated in ocean water Damariscotta River, Maine, United States -... | ecosystem: Environmental > Aquatic > Marine >...
GACCCCGTTGATTGGACCCCGTTGATTGAATGCGCATGATTCGACACCAAAGGTGAATGGTTCATGGTGATAGGCGTATATGATGGATTTCTTGGCTCAGCATAACCATCAATATTTAATCTATTTTTGTATCACAAAATCTTTAGGATCTATATCAAATGTTTTTTCATCTATCTTTTGATTAACGGCAATATCGCTGTATTCTATTACTTCTTTTACTTTGTACGAGCTTAGCTCTTCCCACCACTCTATTTTTCTAATCAGTAAAGAATCTTTATCAATCCAATATATTTTTGAATTGTTAGAAGGATATGTAATCTCCAGTATGGTTTGAGTCGCATTATCTTCTTTTACTAGTACTGCTAGCGCTCCATCTAACCGACCACAAGGAACATCCGGCGATAAATATTTCGGTATCGCATACGCTATGCCCGAAGTAATTCCTGTGATCGAGGACAGTGCTGAGTTCAAACTATCAAATGTTTCAACCTCTTTTTTCCATAATAATACATTGGTGACATTCTTATTCTTCCACAAGATATTAAACTTTGGCGACAATCCATACTTCCTATCAATCCACTCAAGTCTAATATTTCCTGATTTTACATAGCTTGTTTGAAATTGCCGTTTATCTTCATATTTTATGATGCCATTTTCATAGTAATAAGTATGTTGTTCTCCTGAATCCGTATAGCTCTCTAACAGATTGTATTTATTTAGCACTTTTTCAAATAAAATTGAGCCATCGTCTCCTCCATACGAATTCGAGGAAAAAATAAACCCCAAAGCAATAATAAAGAAGATATGCCATCGACTCTTGAGAGTATTATTCATGTTAATCGTCACAATTATGTTCTCAAATACATTTATTTTCATTACTGAATGAATCTTAACATCCTTAATCTATGTAACAACTCCCTTTGCTCTTGCTCTCTATTCGTAGATTCGCTCCAATCATTAATATAATCACTCCAGCAACGATCCCAACAGGACTGGAAATCAAAACAAGTGCAGGAGAAACGGGGTAGGTTTATACCTTTATCAGCCTACCGTGTTATCAATTTAGCATTTTCACTACCAGCCAAACTTCTAGGTTTTTGTTCATCAACTAGAATCTGCCAAACCCCTACATGAAGAGCACCACCAGCGCCTTTTGACTTGTGAAAGTTTACAAGCAACCCATCATCTCGATATACAGCGCCCCAATGTACTTTCTTGGTTATCCATTCGTGCGTTTCATCTATAGAACCAAAATTCTGATAACCTTCTTCTAATACACCTCTAGTTATTTCATTGTGTTCTTTCCAGTGATTTCCTTCTCCAGGAAAATATAATCCTAAACTCCCTAACCAGCGTTTTTTACGGGGCAACATTGTCACTGATCTTGTTCCACCCCCCCAAGTGTATGAACGCTCAAATCCGGTGCCAGCAACTATAGTGATTTTCCCATGTTCAGTCTCAGCAGTAATTGTCATGCCTTCTGGCATGACAATTTCATTGTGAGTAGGTAAAGTTTCTGAGGCACAAGCAATTAAATTACTAATACCAAATAAAAATACTGATAATAATATTTTTTGCCTAAACTTCATTTTTTGTTCTCATAAAATTAATCATATTTAACTTAGCAGTTACAGAATGCATTATCTGGACCAGGCCCTGGATTAGAGTCTTCCATCCAATCTTCAATTCTGTTTGACCAAAATCCATCATTTCCAGAGTTGCCCGCACAACTTGCCAGCTCCCTATCACACTGCTGAAAACAATCACTCCTCTTATCACCGTCACAAGAATTATTCTCTCTACAGCTTGCATGGCACCTATCGTGAGTAGAGCAACAACTATCTAGCTCATCAATTGGCGGCAAAGCATTTTGCTGTTGCGATTGCGTAAGCTCATCCCATGGGCTTGAATATCCACCAGTCCAGTTTGGTCCACACCAATTACCATACACTTCTAACAAACCTAAAGGATCAATTAGTTTCAGCGGATTCGCAGAGACGTACAAATATGTATTTAAACCACCATCAAGCCCAATCGGATCACTGGTGATATACCGCCCTGTCGCCGGATCATAATACCGGAAGTAGTTGTAGTGTAACCCCGTCTCCTCGTCATAATACTGCTCCGGAAACCGCAGATTCACAACCGTTCTCACACCATCACCATCCGAGTCATCATTGGCCACTGCTGCACCAAAGGCATCGCTATCCCAACTCCAGACGACAATACCATTTTCATCGGTACCACGTCGTGGCGTACCCAGGTGATCGCTGTGCAGATAGGTAATGAACTCTGTTAAGCCCACATCAATTTGCGCAATGGGGACGGTCTTCCGATAAACAACGTCTCTGATGGGTGTACCAAGCTCGTCGGTTTCACTGATGAGGCTACCGTTGAGGTCGTAGTGATACACCGTCGTACCGCTGGCCGTTACTTTGCGCGTGCGCTGGCCTTGGTAATTGTAGGTGTAAGTGGCGATGAGTGTGCCGCTTTCGTACATTTTAAACAGGCGCCCGGCATGATTGTATTCAAAGGTACGGTTGCCATTCTGGTCACTGGTGCGATTGCCTGCAAGGTCGTGACTGATGGTGCTGTCGGCCAGGGTGCTGAGCTGGTTGCTGTTGGGCAGGTAGACGCTGCTGGTGCTGGTGATCCCGTCGGTGATTGCGGTGCGATTGCCGTTGCGGTCGTAAGTCAGAGTTTCGGTGTCTTGGTTAGGCTGGCCGTCACGGATGAGCCTGTTTAGAGCGTCGTAGCCATACGTCATTGTACCGTGTCTTTGTCGATGGTATCGACGTTACCATTGGCGTCATAGGTCCTGACCCTTTTCTTTTCTCTTATTATCGCGAAAACAAAAGCCCCGCGTAGCGGGGCTTGGGTGGGTTTTTCTCTGTTATAAATTAAGATTAAACAATCCGGATTGTTGGGTATTCACAATTCAAGTCTGACACTCTTGCCTCTTTGATCCTATTCTTCACTCTTCACTTGCGTTCAACGTTTTGTAAATATTTTTCCCCATATATGCAAACGAAACGATAAAAATGAAATCTAATGACCTACCTACAACATCAGAGCCATGAGGCCGTATAAAATCAATTACCATAATTGTTATCAATGAAAATATACCGGCAACGACAAGCCCTAAAAGACTATATGCCACAAAGTGGTTTTGTATCTTATTTTCTGGAGATAACGCCACAACAAATGCAGAAAACACAATAATTATTACCAATATATCTACAGTACTTACAGAATCACCAGGAAACCAAGAAAACCCTGACGAATACAAGAGAGCCATTAAAACAGCTATAACTTTCGGAATTAACATACAACATCACCAATAAAGTTGTTCGTTTCAACAATTATCACATGCTTCTTCCTGTGCATTCTCGTACTGCTCCCTAGCTTGCGGTGTATTTACAAATACAAAGTAACCAAATGATCCTGTTTGAATGAGAAAATTCAAATCACACATCGTCTTGCTCGCCCCACAAATTGCATAACATCTATCGTGTTCATCACAAGCATTACTAAATTGCCCATCTGGTATCCAAGTAGCCATTGGATTTCCCGACGGACCACAAGAACCACCAAAGGGACCTGGATAGTTAAAAGGGTTAGTTGCAGGCGGAAGCAAACCAAATCGATCATATAACTTGATGGGGTTCGCCATTGCATACCCATAGGTATTCAGGCCACCCTTAAGACCGATGGGGTCCGAAGTCAGATACCTTCCTGTATTCGGATCGTAATAGCGGAAATAGTTATAGTGCAGCCCCGTCTCTTTATCGTACACTTGCCCCGGAAACCGCAGATTCACAACCGTATTCACACCATCCCCATCCGGGTCGTCATTGGCCGCTGCTGCACCAAAGGCATCACTATCCCAGCTCCAAACTACAATACCATTTTCATCGCTACCGCGTCGTGGCGTACCCAGGTGATCGCTGTGCAGATAGGTAATGGACTCCGATGTTAAGCCTACATCAACTTGTGCAATAGGGACGCTGTTCCGATAAACAATGTCTCTGATGGGTGTACCAAGTTCGTCGGTTTCACTGATGAGGCTACCGTTGAGGTCGTAGTGATACATCGTCGTACCGCTGGCCGTTACTTTGCGCGTGCGCTGGCCCTGGTAATTGTAGGTATAGGTGGCGATGAGTGATCCATTCTCATACACCTTAAACAATCGTCCGGCGTTGTTATACTCAAAGGTACGGGCGCCATTTTGATCACTGATACGATTGCCTGCGAGGTCGTGGCCGATGCTGCTGCTACCGAGGGTGTCGAGCTGGTTGCTGTTGGGCAGGTAGACACTGCTGGTGCTGGTGACCCCGTCGGTGATTGCGGTGCGGTTGCCGTTGCGGTCGTAAGTCAGGATTTCGGCGTCTTGGTTAGGCTGGCCGTCACGGATGAGCCTGTCCAGAGCGTCGTAGCCATACGTCATGGTAGCGGTGTCTTTGTCGATGGTATCGACGTTACCATTGGCGTCATAGGTGTAGATCCAGGTTTCGCTATCTAGCGCCCCCGCCGTGGGGCCTGTACCACCATGGTTGACCTTGAGATAGTCACCTTTGTTCATGCTGGCGTGTGCCCTGCGTACGTTGAAGATAGCACGGTCGAGTCGCAGCGCTTTAGCTCCCTTTTCTTGTTGTTGCCAGACATTGAGGCCCTCGGGCGTCAGGTAGGCCAGCGCTGCCGGCCTGTCATAGGCGTTAGGGTCTTCGGCCGTTTGCATCCAGGCGTTTCCTGTTTCGGGGCCTTTTCGCCAGACGGTATGAGGTTTGCCGGTTGGCGCAATTGCGGTGGCTGATGCCAGTATCAGGAGTTTGCTTTGGTCTGCTGTTTGGGGCGCTGATTTGCCGGGTATTGTGCCGCTTTCTGTTGTTGCGACGGTCGTGCCGGACTGAGGCCCGGCCGTAAAGTTTTGTGTGATGTCGGTGCCGGACAGAGCACGATTGTAGATCGCGACAAGGTGCAAGCTGCCCAGCCAGGGCCGGTCGGCGCTGAGTTCATTGGCCAGCCCCAGGCGATAGCCGTTGTCCCAGTTACTCATGTTGCCACTGACGTTGCTGGTGGAGAGCAGTGCGCCATTTTTGTACAGGTTGACGATGCCGGTGGCGTCACGAGTGTAGACGAGGTGGGTTTGTGCCAGGGTGAGTGTGCCGGTGGCGGTGCCCACGGAGGGGATGCCATTGTTTGAGGTGCCGGTGGTACGCAGGCGTATGTCGTAGCGGTTCCCTTGCTGACCCAAGGTGAAATTGCGGTTATAGGGGTCAAGCGACAGGCTGGCGATGCGGGCGGGGCCGCTCTGTGTGGTGTTGGCTGGGGTGACCCAGGCTTCCATGGTGATGGCATTGCTGCTTTTAACCGCATCAATTACCTTCGTCGCAGCACCGGCACTGGCAATAAGCGAGTTGCTATTGACCGTGAGACCTGCAGCGCTCCAGGTGGTATCGCCGCTGATATTCAGGTTCAGTGGCGTACCAATGCCGCTGACGTCATTAACGGTGGTGCCGCTGCCTTCCCGAAAAGGGTAGAGTGTCTGCAGGCCAGTGGTAATGCGAGTGGTGGGTGGTGGCGGTGGTGGGCTGCCGGAGACAGGTAACGGCATGGTCTGGGACGTCATTCGGGCCTTTAAGTTATAAAAACGCTCTGCCAGAAAACCATTACCGTATTCGATGTCAGTTAATAAGCCGTCCGGCCGGTACTGGATGTTGTGCGCAATGGTTTGATCGGTACCATTGACGCTGGCATCAATACTGGTGGTACGGCCAAGTGCATCATAACCATAAGTGACGGTACGACCACTGGGGGCGTTCATACGGGTGATGCGGTTGAGGCTGTCGTAGTCATAGGCGGTGGTATAGGTCACACTGGATGTAGTGACGACGTGTTGTGCGAGGTTGCCGAAGTCAGTGTAGCTGTACGTGGTGGTGTCGCTATTGTCCGTCACCCTGCACAGCTTACCCACGCCATTGGCACAATCGGCGGCGGTATCGTAGGTCATGGTGATGTCTTCATCAGTGCTGCCGGGGTAGTCAATGTTTGTTACGCGGTTGAGGGCATCGTAGCTGTAATTGACGGTGATGTTGCGGGCATCAGTAATGGATTTGACATTACCCGCTTCATCGTAGCTATAACTACGTAGTCCACGGTCGGGGCTGCTTTCAGACAGCAGGTTGCCGAGGTCGTCGTAACGGTAAGTGGTATTGCTGTTATTAGGGCTGGTGACAGAGGTCAGGCGATCACCCGCATCGTAGATATATTGTGTAAGGGTGTCTTGCGTATCGGCATCGACACCTCCCAAATCACCCGTGGTCGAGATCAGGCGTTTCAGGGCGTCGTACTGAAAGTCTGTGCTGACGTTTTTGGCGTTAACGCTGTTATCCAGGCTGCCATCAGGCTGGAAATTATAATCAATGATCTCATCCACCAGGGTGTGGGTGTCGAGGCGGTTATAGATATCGAAGGTCTGTTGCACGCTTTTGTAGAGCACATCGGCACTGTCAAACACCTTTTCGTCGGTGCGGTTGCCTTCGGTGTCCAGTACATAATCAATGTGATTACCGAGCTGGTCGATGATGCCGGTCAGGCGACGGGCGTCGTCGTAGACCAGACGTGTGGTGGTAGCCAATGCGGTGCCATCGGCCCGGGTGATGGTTTCTACTTCGCCGGTGGCCAGATACGTCCAACGTGTGGTGCGGCTGAGACCACCACTGGTCTCTGTCAGCGTTTCAAGGCGATCATTACCGGCGTAATAGGTGTAAGCCAGTGAAATACTGTTAGGTCGGTTTTCCGACAATACTTTACCGGTGGCGGTGTACTGGATGTTGTCGCGCAGCACGATACCGGCAGGTCCGGTGATGCGTTGTAAACGACCACGATTAACGCCTTGGGTCACATCGTTAGCGTAGTAATTCAGTGTCGTGATGTCAGCAGCATCCGCACGTGGGCCATCGATCTGACTGAGCTGATTCAGCGGGCCGTTATATTGGTAAGTGGTGGTGCGTGATACCGTACTGCCATCAGGCCGGAAACCTGCCACCGTGACCGAGGTGCGATTGCCGAAATCATTGTAGGTGTATGTGGTAGTTTTGCTGTTGCCGACGGCTACTGATGATTCAATCTTGGTGGTAATTTTATTAGTAAAGCGTGAGTCGTAAGTGTAATCGGTACGGCGCTGCTCTGGAGTATCAATGGCTTCTGTTTTGTAACCGTATTGACCTTTGGTATCGTAGTTGCCGTATTGAGTGGTGATGCCATTTTCGGTTTTTGAGAGGAGATCGTTAGTCAGTGGGTCGTAATCATAACGGGTGTTACCGTTGCCGCAGGTGGAACACCCCGGGCCAGAAATTTCAGTGGTCAATCCAACACCCAGTTGTGCAATAGCACTGTATGTAGAACTTTGTCCACGACTGTCAATGACGGTTTTGGTTTTGTCCGTGTCACTGTATGTGATATCAACCCGTTGTGCATTTCCTGCATGCATACTGAGATTTGCGCGACCTTGCGCATCATATCCATATGTTGCGTAACGAATGCCGCGTTCATCGGTGATACCGGTTAGTGCATTGGGATAATTGACATCCTCATAATGGTACTCTTTGGTGCTGCCATCCGGATTATCGACATATTGCAAGTTGTTTTGTGAATCGTACCGGTATCCCCATGCCTGGCCTGCCTGATTGGTCATGGAGGAAAAATGGCCTTTATTATCATAAGTAAAATTAATAAATTGACCTGTTGTATCTTCTACACGCACAAGCAATCTGCTAGCGAGTGCTACGTTAATCGGTGTTGTAGCGTCTGAATAGGACAACGACAGCACATTCCCTGAGCGATACGCTATCGATTGCAATTTTCCATCTTGGTCGAAAGTTTCAATTGTTCCATTTGAGGCAATCGTATATTTCCACCCAATTATATTGCCTGAGGTATCTCGCAATTCTGTCAGCTGATCGTCAACATCCGCTTCCGGCACCCACTCTCCATCGATAAGCGCAAACAGGATCAACATGCCATCGGGCCGAGAGAGGGTTGCAACTATTGGTGTCGAGCTGCTTCCACTTTCGGCGTAAAAAACTTTGCGCTGATAACTGTCACGCCATCCGTAACCAAAACGCCCTACGAGGCTTCCCCAGGCTTTTGATGATCGGTAGTGCCTTTGCATCCCGAGTGGAAAGGCATCCGATGCCGATATGTCAGTCGTCAATTGATATTTTATTCCTCTGCTGACGAGTATTGGATTACCAACACCATTTGCATAACATTGATTTTGGCGCCATGTTGGGGTATCAGAGGCACGAATACACGCGCCATATCCGAAATAGCCCTCAGGGCAGCGTTTTTCTTCTGAAATCCAGCCTTGCTCGAACCAATCAGGAATAACGGTTCCTTCTGGGTAGCCCGATCCTTCACGCGCCACAAGGTCATAAAAACACACGAAACCATAGCCTGGTTTTTACCACCTCGTGGATTTGTGTAGTCGTAATATCTGGTCGGGTTCCCATTAAGACTGGCTGCAGTCATTCCGCAAGGCACATTAGGATCATCGTGGAGAATACCCCCGCCTGACCATTGGTTATAATAACCTACAACAGAAGGTGGAACTTCATCGAAGCCAGCCGATAACACCCAGCCTGGAGATAATAATAGAATGATTAAACCCGAAAAAAAGGATGGACAGGAGATCAAGGTTCTTAACCTAACGAATATATCTGAAACTGGCCCACGAATGGCAGGAAGACTTTTATTGCTTTTAAGCGCTCTATTGAATACAACAATATAATATTTCATCACGTTCACTCATATTTGATCACTGTTTTTTATCAAACAATTATTCGCATGTTATCAATGAACCACTGATAACATGATTTTGCTTTTCAAATTCTTTGCAGGAGGGTATTCGGCCAAAAAATAAACCAGACTGGAAAATTCAAAGAAATAACGGAAAGTATAAATACGGCGAATTATTGTATCTATAATATCTGGTAAGATCATCAGTCCGTTTGCTAATCGTGGCATTCATCCCAAACCCACAGGTCATCTTTGCATGTCATACCGATCATGTAAACGTGAATATTTCACAACGGATTATTTATACAAAAACCGCGTGACACTTTATTTTCCATTCACCGGATAAAACAAGTCAACAAATCCAGTTAATCCTCAGTTCTGCGGGCATTATCAACGTTAAACTCAACGGGCCGCTTTGTTGCTGTTCACTCATACCGTAAAAATTAACCGTAAGTGTGTATGTAACAAAAAAACAAACCTTAAAAAACCAAAAAGGCCCCGTTTCGGAGCCTTTAGTGGGACATCTGCTTTGTTAATTCCCCGGTTTCAACTCTCCCCAAAATTACCATACGCCATCAAACGCTCATAGCGGCTGTCCAACAATTCATCGGGTGACAGACTCTCCAGTACACCCAGGTTTTCACACAGGGCATGTTTAAGGTTCAACGCGACTGCATCCATATCCCGATGCGCACCACCCAATGGTTCAGCGACAATTTGGTCAATCAGTCCCAGTTCTTTCAGTCGTTCAGGAAAAATAAAGGAGATGCTACCCAATGCCATTAAGTTAAGCAGTAAGCCATTGATTCACTTTGCCCTTTTGTAGTTTCCATGAAACGTTTTGGTCTTTGATTTCCGCCGATGATAATGCCTGTTATATCGTACCGGTTCTATTGTGCAAGCCATGTAATCAATCAGGGCTGCTAATCTACTCGGCAACTGATGAGTTGAAAATAAAAGCAGTTCAATCACAGTATTTTTCATTTTGCAAAGCGCCTGAGAAAAGTTAATTTTGTAGGCATGCTGACGAGCAGATAGGGTTTTGTCGATTTGTTTTTGGGCAGCATTAGCCGCCATGGCCGTCAGATTGCTGGTCAGTACCTTCGTATAAAAATCCTGTTTGACTGACAAAGTAGACTTCCCGGAAAAATTCTCTATTTCTACCCATTGCTTGAGACGTTTGTCGTTTTCTTCAACTCCCCGCATTGTTCGACTGATTTTTTATTGGGCGTGAGCGTAACGAGGGTCTGCGCTTTTCCACTGTCGGCAAACGCTTTGTATTGTTTGCTGCGGTTGATTTTGCACGCATGCAAAAAGGCTGGTTTTTCGCTTCATATAAGACATATAACCAGTCTGTGAACCATCAATGGCGCACGGTCGGTGTCGGTGCCAGGTTTTCACATCAAGGCAATTATCATAATACGACGCAATGGCTTGATGATTGAGATCAACAAAAGCGGTATGCGATAAATTTTTGCGTGCTTGAGTGATGGTTGATTTTGTGACGACCTGAGAGGGTGGATGATCGGGATTCAGCACGGAAAAAAAGTTGTCCAGCTCCTGTTGATATGAGCTTTTCGTTAAATTCAGAAAATAAGTGACGAGTGTTGCGAAGGGAAGCGTGCGGGTAAAGCTGTTTTCTGTCAGGCGGTGTTTTCTTTTGAACGCATCGCTGAGGATGGTTTATTAACTAACGAATAAGTCTTTTTTAATATACAAGAATTTGCTCATTGCTATCGTCCTTTTTTTGTTTAAAATCAGGGTAAACTATATCATATTCAATAGCTTACTGCTTAGCCTAATGACGTTGGGGATTCCTGGGAAAGCGCATGCCTTCCCAGGAAGGATGGCTTACTGTTTTTCCCAGGCCATTTCGGCAAATTGTGTGTCCAGTGGCGTGTGAGCCAGATGGTTGGTGTAGTTGCTCAGTGTCTTCAGT
>Ga0316202_10002911_pt1 | contig 10737 bp, 10 predicted proteins | sample 3monrhotite_MG_FD_204934 | JGI IMG/M metagenome (GOLD analysis project Ga0316202, IMG submission 204934) | Microbial mat bacterial communities from mineral coupon in-situ incubated in ocean water Damariscotta River, Maine, United States -... | ecosystem: Environmental > Aquatic > Marine >...
AAAGGCGAACTCTCCGAAGGCGCATATGCCCGAGCCATCTTAGGCATGCGCAACTACCTCGAATCTGAAAGCGAACAACGCCCCCACTTCGCAGAATATTTAAATGCTTGGCAAGCTGAAAAATAACACGCCGTTTGACAGGCTAACTCTGACCATCCACACTATAAATTGAATATAAAAGAATATGCTCACTTTTCCTTGTTTACGCTTTAATATGCAATATCAAGGAAAATTAGGGCGTATAAAGTTTATACTGAATTTCAAGCTGAAATCCATACAGGTTATGCAAAATATCATCAAAGTGGTATAAGTTCAGCTGATACGCCGCACTATTGGAATGTTAAGAAATACTTATCAGATTCTGGCGAAGAAGTAGAGCAACTAATTGACATTTATAACTATAAAGAAGACAGGGTTCTTAAGTACTTAAATCATAACGGTAAAAAGCAATCTATCGAAGATTTTAAAAACTATGTCCAAATGAATAACGAGGATTATGCCTAACAAAACGCTCAACCCGACCGCGCTAACGCGCGGCCAGTTAGCTTAAACGTTAGCTATTTCAATATGAAGTCTATAAAAAGTTTTTTAATTTTCTGCACGTTTTTTTTCGGATTGATCTCCATTTTATTTAAATGGAGAGATTTGGATAATACGCAAGATATATATTTAGGCTCTAGACTAGCAGAGCTATTTATTTTTAAGCATTTCCCACAGCTCTTTGGCAAGAACATCGGTATCTTTCTTCCATCGCCATTCGCATTCTTTTAAGTGTAGTTCAAAGTTCACTTTAACACCATTAAACTTTGCCAGCCTACGTTTGGTGATAAATCTGGGTCAGGCTTTCATAACTTGATATTATTTTGGTTGTGAAATGGAAAGAGGAGGCTCGTTTTGCAATGCAATACTCCAAGTTTACCAACTCAAGACAGGTGCAATCACCTTAACCCGTGATATTCAGAATGGCTTGCTGACTGGCACAGTGTATGTATGGTTGCAAGACTTGCCCCCCCCTTCACTTTAAGATTACAAAAAGGGAAACTTATGAAAACAGCAACAGACAAAACAGAACCTATCGGCGAATTGGCCATTCGTGTGCTGGCGATGCCTGAAAACACCAATCCTGCTGGAGATATTTTTGGTGGCTGGGTGCTTTCTCAAATGGATATTGCAGGTGGTGCGGTCTCAAAAAAACACACCAAAGGGCGGACTGTCACTGTCGCTGTTGAATCGATGGTATTTCACAAGCCGGTGCTGGTAGGTGACATTCTATGTTGCTACGTCGAAGTGTTAAAAGTTGGCCGTACTTCAATTAAAGTGAATATTGAAACATGGGTGGATAGACAATACGAATCCATACGCGAAAGAGTTACTGAAGGGATTTTTACCTATGTTGCGGTGTGCCCAAAAGGAACCCCCCGTGTGATTGCCGAGCCTACTGAATCGAATTAATCAAAGGTAATTGGCTTGCCTGTTTGAGAATCAATTCTATCCAATGAAGGCCCTTCATATTGGTTCATAATCAATTGAATCACAGCCTCGCCATATTGCGCAAACCAAAACTCACCTAGTTCTTTAAGTCTTTGAATGTTTGATCTACTCACGTCATCCATCGCATCGCTTGGCGCTTGGTTTAAGCCTGGCTGCGGTAAAAGCTTTGCGTTCACCCGAATATAGTTCCCTGAGTCCATCAACGTGATACATTGGTAAGCCACCACACGTTCACCTGCAAGAATTTCTAATATTTTTCCTTTGGATACCCATTGCAAAGCGCCCCATTTCTGTGATTTTGGGCCATCAATTGGATCCATCATAAACCCTGTCCCAACTGAAACCACACGTATTTTACTCAATGAAACCTTGTTCCAAACCCGTCTTGCTTCCGCAATCGCGCACATCGTTGGATTATTGGCAGCCACACCGCCATCAATCAACCACGAAGCACCTAGCTCGGCATCTACCCCCAAGGTTTGAGTCGGAAAATAGTAGGTGCGGCACTTGAAACATCTGCAACTTGATAAGCATACAAACCTTGATGTTTCTCTTTTGTCGACTTAATCACTACGGGTTGACGTCTTTCTATATCGTAACTTACTGCAAGAACGTGTTTGTCACTTGCCACATCACTAATTTTTGCTTCGCCTAGATTCTCTTTTAATATTTGCGTTTTTCCTGCCCCCTCAAATTTGGGTGCATTGATACCATCAATTTCAAACCAGCCTTCATTTTCTGCAAAAATTTGTTGCGCTGTCTCATAATTATAAAGTTCACTGATTTGGTTCATTGTCATGTTTGTGGTTGCTAGTGCTAAAGCAATAATACTTCCTGTGCTGGTGCCCGCATAAAAATCAACATGATCCCTGATAGAAGTCTGATATTGAGATTGAAGCTCCTGCTCAACCATAGCCAGGAACCTTGCACTTGCTGCTCCTCGAATGCCTCCTCCATCCAATGAAAGAATTAATTTCGCCATAAACTCACCCCCAACTAAACTTCTAGGTCTTTCACGTTTCTACACAATACAACAAGGTCAACAAAAAATGGTGGCTTGCAGCTCAATTGTTATACAAATTTAAAATTTCGCAACACACCAAGGTTGTCTGACTATGATTCTCGTCTATATTCGTTCAAATCTTATGCCGTCTTTTATAGCATTTGCAATTGTCAGGGGGAGCACTGTGTTTATGTTTGACCAACTTATTTTAACACCAGTATGCACAGGTACTCCTGAGGTTTTCTTTGTATAATTCCTACTTCGGGTTTGCAGAAAAGCCTTTTACCATCGCACCTAATCCGCGCTATCTTTTTATGAGTGAGCGCCATCAAGAGGCCTTAGCGCACATGCTTTATGGCTTGCAAGGTGAAGGCGGCGTGATGGTATTGACTGGTGAGGTAGGCACTGGGAAAACAACCATTTGCAGGCGTTTGTTAGAGCAAGTTCCTGAAAAGACACGCATCGCTTATATTATTAATCCTAAGCTCACTACGCTTGAGTTGCTTGCAAATATTTGCGATGAACTACACATCAATTACGCCAAATCAACGGCTAGTATTAAAATATTCACCGACCTTCTTAATAAACATCTTTTGACATCTCACGCCCAAGATTTGCATACCGTGTTGATTATTGATGAAGCGCAAAATCTTGATGTTTCTGTACTTGAACAACTCCGCTTGCTCACCAACCTTGAAACCAATGAGAAAAAATTACTGCAAATCATGTTAATTGGTCAGCCTGAATTAGCTGACATCTTGCAACGCAACGAGCTGCGTCAGCTCGCCCAACGCATTACAGCGCGTTATCATCTTACCCCTCTAAATAAACATGAAGTCAGTGCATATATTAATCACCGCCTCTCCATAGCTGGAAGCGATAAACAACGCATCTTCTCATCCCCTGTGATTCGTTTGCTCTACAAGCACACAAGAGGTGTGCCCCGCCTCATCAATTTGATTGCAGACCGTGCCTTGCTGGGCGCATACAGTTGCGAAAGCAAGCTGGTCAGCAAAAAAATTATGAAACAAGCCATTTCTGAAGTCTGTGGCGCAAAACAACATCAACGCTTCTCTACTTTCCGCTGGGTTAGTGTCTCCCTACTCTTACTGATGCTTGGAGCTACTCTCTTTTATACAACATCGATGGACAACACACTACGCGTAAACAATATTTCAGCAGCAATGTCCATTGAAGCCAGTCCAACACCACAAGCCCCAACAGCTATATTACCTAAACCTGATGCTCTCCAAGTCAGCAACAACACTGCTGGCAAAGACATTCCTTTTCATCGCGACAAAAACGAAGCATTTAAAGCTATTTTTTCAGCATGGCATATCGACTATCAACCCAAGCGTGACGGTGAAGCTTGCAGCTTTGCCAAGCAACACCAATTACGCTGCTTACGCCAACGCGGTGATATTGCTCAAATGCGCAGTTTAAGTCGCCCTGCTGTACTCGCCATTTCAAATCAAGATGGGCAGGCTGCCTTTGTTGCCATCACCGCTTTGACAGGAACACGGGCAACAGTAAAAGCAAATGGCCTACAAGCAGATATAAATCTTTCTCAACTTGTGTTACAAAGTCATAATGACTTCACCATTTTGTGGCGCGCGCCAAAAGGTTACACAGGACCCGTGCGTCCTGGGCATGAAGGAAAACTTGTGCAATTACTTGCGAAAAAATGCACGCTGGCACAAAAACAACAGTGGATTGGCGCGCCTCGCCTGAAATACGATCTTGGTTTAAAAGAGCAAATCAAAAGTTTTCAACGCAGTCAGGGGTTAAACCCTGATGGGGTGGCAGGCCCCATCACATGGATTCATATCAATAGCCTTACCAATAAAAATACGCCAACATTACAATCAACAATGATTCAAAATGATGGGATTAAAAACTGATGTCATACATTCTTGATGCGCTTAATAAAGCAGAGCAAACACGCAAGCAGGGGCAAAACAGGGCGCAAGCAACACAAGTTTCTGATTTAAATGACATCCAACCTAAACAAAACAACTTATTACTCATCATACCAATAGTATGTGCACTTGGATTTTTAGTTTATTGGTTTGCGTCATGGCAAACACAACAAGAAACCGCAGCACCTGTGCCTACTTCTGCCCCTGCTCTTGATACATCCACAATCATAAAAATCAAAAGCGATTCTATCCCACCTCAAACCAAGAATGAGCACGAAAACGTAGACCAAAAAACTGATGTTCTGCAGCATCAAATAAGCATCATTCAGCCTGATGTATTACCTATTGATAACCAAAAGTCTCAAACCACAACTCTACCTACGTTCATGCAGCTACCCCCACAAACGCTTAAAAAATTACCTACCATCACCATATCTGCCCATATTTATAATGCTCTTGCGAGTAAACGTATGGTCATTATCAATGATAAAGTACTGCATGAAAATAAATATATCTCAGCGAATCTTCTGCTCAAAAACATCACCCAACATGGTGTTGAGTTGGAATTTGATGGCATTTCATTTTCAATGACAGCTTTTGATGCTTGGCCGTATTAATTTAATTATTTGTTGTAAGCTCTGCTTACATTCTACGACCAACGGACATCAAGAGTGCAAAGGAAGTGAAATACATGCTCAAAAAAAGTTTGCCCTTAATCATCATTATCGCCCTGACTGCATTATTTTTTGCCTCAGGCTTGCACGAATACTTAAGCTTTGAGCAATTAAGAACGCACCGTTTACTCTTAAACGATTGGGTGGACGCACAACCTTTACTTGCGGCGCTTACTTTTATCTTGGCTTATATCGTTGTGGTTGCATTTTCTTTGCCTGGAGGGGCATTGATGACCTTAACAGGTGGTTTTTTATTTGGCGCGGTGGTTGGAGGGTTGTATACAGTCGTTGGTGCCACGGTTGGTGCCACAGCGATATTTTTGATTGCCAAAACATCGTTGGGCGATTTTTTACAAGTCAAAGCAGGCAAATACCTCAAACCCATGCAACAAGGGTTTAATGAAAATGCGCTAAATTATATGTTTGTATTACGCCTCATTCCTTTATTCCCATTTTTTATCGTCAACCTCGCCCCTGCATTTTTGGGTGTATCACTGCGCACTTATGTCATCGCCACCTTCTTTGGTATTATGCCTGCTACCTTCGTTTTTTCACTGGCTGGAAGCGGTTTAGGCAACGTGTTTGAGCAAGGTGAGACCTTCTCTATGGCGGGTATTTTAAGCCCTGAAATGATAGCAGCATTGTTTGGTTTGGCATTGCTTTCACTACTACCCGTTGCATATAAAACATACAAAAAGAAACGCGGAGTTTCATTATGAACAACACTAAACCAAACATCATCAAAACAGATATCTGCGTCATTGGCGCAGGTTCTGGTGGTTTATCGGTGGCCGCTGGTGCATCACAAATGGGCGCAAAGGTGGTATTGATTGAAAAGGGCGCGATGGGTGGTGATTGTTTAAATACGGGTTGTGTGCCATCCAAAGCAATCTTAGCAGCAGGCCATACTGCCCAAACCATGCGTGATGCTTCGGCATTTGGCGTACAAGCTGTGATTCCAGAAATAGATTGGGAAAAGGTGCACGATCATATCCACGAAGTGATTGCAGCCATTGCACCCAGTGATTCGGTGGAGCGTTTTGAAGGTTTGGGAGTAAATGTCATCCAAGCCAGTGCACGTTTTATCGATAACAACACTATCTTGGCTGGTGATGTGCAGGTGCAGGCCAAATACTTTGTGATTGCGACAGGTTCATCCGCATTTATTCCACCCATTGAAGGCATCAACGATGTACCTTATTACACCAACGAAAACATCTTTAACAAAAAAGAAAAGGTAGAGCATTTGATTGTGATTGGTGGCGGCCCGATTGGCATAGAGCTGGCACAAGCACATCGCCGCTTGGGTGCAGAGGTGACTGTTGTTGAAGTCGCCCAATTGCTTGCCAAAGATGACCCAGAACTCACCGCTATTGTCATTCAACATCTGCGTGGCGAAGGTTTGGTATTGCATGAAAAAGTAAGTGCTTTAAAGGTGAGTAAAGCGGAAAAAGGCATAGATGTAGCATATGAAGTGGATGGTGAACAGCAACGCATCAATGGTTCGCATTTATTGGTGGCCACAGGGCGACAAGCCAATGTCAGTGGCCTTAACCTTGAAGCTGCAAACATCAATTACTCACCCCGTGGCATTGAAGTAGATGCTCGCTTGAGGTCATCCAACAAACGTATCTTTGCCATTGGTGATGTTGCAGGTCCTTATCAATTCACCCATATGGCTGCTTATCAAGCAGGTATTATTATTCGTAATATTTTATTTAAAATGCCTGCCAAAGTGGATTATTCAGCCGTGCCTTGGGTGACGTATACTGACCCCGAGCTGGCGCATGTTGGTCTATCTGAAGCAGATGCCCAAGCGCAAGGTAAAAAGGTGCGTATCTTAAAATGGTCGTTTGCCGAAAATGATAGAGCCCAAGCTGAACGACGTACTGAAGGTTTGGTCAAAGTGGTGGTTTCACCCAAAGGCTTGATTTTGGGCGCAAGCATTGTCGGGCTACACGCGGGCGAACTGTTACAACCGTGGATTTTAGCCATCACCCAAAAGATGAAAATTGGTGCAATGGCGTCCATCATTGCGCCCTACCCCACACTGGCCGAAGTGAACAAGCGCATTGCTGGAAGTTTTTACACCGAAAAGCTTTTTTCAGCAGGCACCAAAAAGTTGGTACGATTCTTGATACGCTGGTTTTAAACACTACAATTGGCTATGATGGCTTAGATAAAAAGTGTTGCAGGAGGCACCGGTGCCGAGTTCAGACCATAAACAAAGCAGTGCCGCCACACATGCCGAGGTGCTCGCACAACTCAAGAAAAAGATGCGTGTTACTTCTGCATCACCAGAAAATGAGCCTGCCCAGATTCCAGCATCAGAACCAACATTAACACCTGTTACCGACAACTCTCTAAATCAACAGGCCCAATCTTTTGATGCTATTGAATACCCATCGCGCGCATTATATCTCATCCATGCTTGGCGCATGCATGGTCACTTACACGCAGATTTAGACCCCCTAAAGCTTCGCACTGCCGCAGCAAGCCCCGATATGGAACTTGGTTATTATGGTTTAAGTGAAAAGGATTTGGATCGTTCATTCCCAACAGGTGATTTGATTGCACCAGCTTCTATGCCTCTTTCTGAAATTTTAGATATCTTACGCCAAACTTACAGCGGTCATATCGCGCCTGAATTGATGCATATGAGCAACACTGCACGCAGGCAGTGGTTACAACAGCGTCTTGAGGTTACACGTTCTACACCAGACTTTGATGCTGAAACGCGTAAAAATATTTTTACACATATCATGCATGCTGAGGAATTTGAACGTTTTTTACATACCCGCTATACGGGTCAAAAACGCTTCTCTTTAGAAGGTGGTGAAAGCTTGGTGCCCATGCTGAATACTTTGGTGCAGCGCGCAGGCTCTAAAGGCGTCAAGGAAATCATCATGGGTATGGCTCATCGAGGGCGCTTAAATGTATTGGCAAATGTCATGGGCAAATCTCTTGGTGATATTTTTGCAGAGTTTGAAGGTAATCAGTTTTCCGACACTGAAGCAGGTGCGGGGGATGTTAAATATCATATGGGATTCTCTTCTGATATCTCTACGCCAGGTGGGACCGTACACCTTTCTTTAGGTTTCAACCCATCTCACCTTGAGATTATATCTCCTGTTGTTTTAGGCAGTGTGCGCGCCCGTCAATGCCGTCGCAAAGACCATGCTCGCCGTGAAGTGATGGGTGTTTTGATTCATGGTGATGCTGCTTTTGCAGGCCAAGGTGTCGTTGCCGAATCACTAAATCTTGGCGATTTATCTGGCTACCGTACAGGTGGTACTATTCATATCGTCATCAACAATCAAATTGGTTTTACGACCAACCCCTTTGATGCACGCTCTACATTCTACTGCACAGATGTTGCCAAACTTGTGCAGGCACCCATCTTACATGTGAATGGCGATGACCCAGAAGCATGTTGCATGGCAATGGAACTGGCAATGGATTACCGTCATCAATTTCGCAGTGACGTGGTCATTGATTTGGTCTGTTATCGTAGACTAGGGCATAATGAAGCCGATGCCCCAGAAGTCACCCAACCGAAAATGTACCAACACATTCGCCAGCATAAAACTGTACAGCAGCTACATCGCCAACATTTAGCCCAAGCTGGCATCCAAAGCGAAGAAGATGCCTTGGCAGAAGCCAAACGCTTTCGTGACTCTCTGGATGATGTCCGCAAAAATAATATCGCAACACCGCAATCACCCAAACGTGAAAACAGTTTGCATGGACGTTGGGAAGGCTTTGTTCGCAAATATGATAGCGAACCTGAAACAGCAGTCGCCGAAGCGCTTTTAAAACCACTGGCAAAACGTGCTACCCATGTTCCCGATGACTTTAAACTTCACCCCAAAGTACAAAAAATATATGCCAATCGTGTCAGTATGATGAGCGGCGACACGCCGATAGACTGGGGTTGCGCTGAAATGATGGCTTATGCCACGCTTGTTGATGAAGGTGGCTGGGTGCGTTTGACTGGACAGGACTCAGGAAGAGGCACCTTTTTCCATCGCCATGCCATCGTTTATGACCAAGAAACGGGCAAAGGTTTCACTCCACTGCGCCAAATTATCAATGGTGTACTGTCCCGGTTTTTGACTGTCGATAGTATGCTCTCTGAAATGGCTGTATTGGCCTATGAATATGGTTATTCCGTAGCTGAACCTCGTGCTTTGGTGATTTGGGAAGCACAATACGGTGATTTTGCTAATATGGCACAAGTCGTCATTGACCAATTTGTGGCTTCAGGTCAGTCCAAATGGGATCGCATGTCTGGTTTGGTTTTATGGCTACCGCATGGTTATGAAGGACAAGGTGCAGAACATTCCTCTGCTCGACTTGAACGTTTTTTACAACTTTGTGCTAATGATAATATGCAAGTCGTTGTCCCCACCACGCCCGCGCAACTCTTCCACCTTTTAAGACGGCAGTATTATCTTAACACACGCAAACCGCTTATTATCATGGCGCCAAAAAGTTTGTTACGCCACAAAGCATCCGTATCTTCATTACAAGATTTAACTACAGGTCGTTTTCAACCTGTCATCGTCGATGAAACCATGGATAAACAGACTTGCCGCCGAGTGATCCTGTGCAGCGGTAAAGTTTATTATGATTTGCTAGAGGCTAAAAGAACTGGCACGTTCAACGATGTGCATATCATTCGCCTTGAAGCTTTATATCCCTTCCCAAGCAAAGAACTTGCAGCAGCGTTTCAGTCATTTAATGGTTGTACTGAGTTTGTTTGGGTTCAGGAAGAGCCTGAAAACCAAGGTGCATGGTTACAAATCAACAGTTATATCCGCAAAATTCTGTTGCCTGAACAAAAACTATATGGTTTAGCAAGACCACCGCTTGCTGCTCCAGCCGTCGGTTCATTAAAGCGCCACCAAGAACAAAAAGAGCAACTATTAAGTGCTGCTCTTGGTGATACTGTTGATGGGTTTATGCTTTAAATGGGGAAATCAATATGATGTTTGAAGTGAAAGTTCCAAGTTTAGGTGAGTCCGATACCGAAGCCACGCTTATTTCATGGCTGAAAGACGTCGGCGAAGCCATAGAAGTCGATGATATCATTGCTGAAATTGAAAGTGATAAAATCACCATGGAAATTACAGCCACAGAAGCTGGTGTGCTGGTCGAACAAAAATTTGCCCTTGATGATACCGTAGAGCCTGCTCAGGTCATTGGTATTATTGATACATCATTGGCTGCTGAGCCCAAGGCTGTTCCTGACAAAGTGGTGGCGCCTCAAGTTGTGCCGAATGACAAAAATCTTCAAGAGCCTACTGTTGAAACTAAAGCATCAGAGGGAGCTATTGCTGAGCGCGAAGCCATCCGCGTACCGATGACTCGTTTACGTAAACGTATTGCCACACGCCTAAAAGAAGCACAAAACACTGCAGCCATGTTAACCACTTTCAACGAAGTGAATATGCAACCCATCATGGATATGCGCTCCCAGCATCAAGAAGCATTTATCGAAAAATTTGCTGTGAAATTGGGTTTCATGTCCTTTTTCAGCAAAGCCTGTGCTTTAGCCTGTGTCGATTATCCAAGCATCAATGCTTATATTGCAGGTGATGATGTCTTGTATCATAATTACATTGATATGGGCATTGCGGTTTCAACA
>Ga0316202_10002912_pt1 | contig 10736 bp, 12 predicted proteins | sample 3monrhotite_MG_FD_204934 | JGI IMG/M metagenome (GOLD analysis project Ga0316202, IMG submission 204934) | Microbial mat bacterial communities from mineral coupon in-situ incubated in ocean water Damariscotta River, Maine, United States -... | ecosystem: Environmental > Aquatic > Marine >...
TTCCGCCCGATGCGGCCGAAATGGGAGAAACAGATGTCAGTTCACTTCGTTCAATCCGGCTTCCGGTGACGACAACCTGATCTGCTGCGCTCTCTTCCATTGAATATTGCGCTGGTGGAGGCGGCGGAGGTGGAGGCGACGGTGGCGCACTGAGGGCCTGACGGTATTGATATCCACCGCCATTGCCGCGTGTATTGCGGCCATTCTGATTGGCAACGAGTGTGGGGCATTGCGCGAAAATGTCTGCCGGTCGATCCGCGTCATCCTGAGCGGTGATGGCCGAGACTGGCGCGGTCTGCATAGCGGCGAAGGCGAACGCCCCGGCCACTGAAGTGAGTAAGAGCTTTTTCGTCATTATATTCCCTTTGTCCCCCTGCCCGATGGACTCAACATTCCCTCGCAAGGAAACCATCGTCAGGCGGGAATAGGGCAATTACGGGGCAGTGCTACTTCGCGCCCGGTGGATCGACGACCGGCTTGCCGCCGACAGAGCGAGACAAGTCAGCGAGTTTTTCGATTACCTCGCCGAGTTTTGATTTGTCCGTTGAACGCGCGACCAGATTGGTGCCGCGTTTGATCTCGCCATCCGGGCCTTCAAAGAAATACGGGTAAGAACCGATGGAAACGTCGGGATATTCACGCGCCAATTCTCCCAAACCCTGCGCCGCATCGCCTTCGCGCAATCCGCCTGTTGCGACCGTGCGCGAATGGGTGACGGCCCCGCCTTCTATACGATGAGCAACATCCTCCAACATGGCGCGGGCGATCTTTGGTACGCCGGCCAGCGTAAAGACATTTCCCGTCTGGAAGCCGGGCGCACCGGTCACCGGATTCTTGATCAGGCTCGCCCCGTCCGGGATGCGCGCCATGCGCTTGCGGCTCTCGGTCAGCGGGGTTTTCGTCTTGGCATACCACTCCTCAACGATGGCCAAGGCATCTTCGCGAACATCAATAGGCACACCAAATGCTGCGGCGATGGTATCCGCGGTAATGTCATCATGCGTCGGGCCAATGCCGCCGGTTGTGAAGACGTAATCATACTTGCCGCGTAGATGGTTGACGGCCGCAATCATCTCGTCGGGCTCGTCCGGTACAATGCGACATTCGGCAACCGACACACCCAACGGGCCAAGGAATTTGGCGATTTCGGAGAGGTTGATGTCGCGCGTGCGTCCGGACAGGAGTTCGTCTCCGATCAACAAGACGGCTGCTCTTACCTGTTTCGCGTCGCTCATCATCTGCCCTTTCGTCATGTCTTCTCGGCGGATATAGGCTGTGCCCATGACCAACGCCAAGACATTTGACGGCTGGGACCTGCCCTCGCCCTTCATCCACCGCATCACCGCGACGAATGCCGATGAGGACGAATTCGGCCACGTCAATAATGCGCGCTATCTAATCTGGGGCGATGAAACTGCCTGGGCGCATTGGGATTTTGACGTGCCGGAACATCCGCGTACCGAATTTGTCCGCTATGAGCACGGCATGGCGATTGTCCGCTCAGAATGCGATTATCTGGGCCATTGCCATGCGGGAGACGAGCTGGACTGCGCGGTCTGGATCACGAAATCCGATGGGCGATTGCGGGCTGAACGGCGCTATCAATTTCGCCGACGCGACTCCGGCCTGACAATCTTTCGAGGCCGAATGCAGTTGGTGTGTTTCAAGTTACGCACGGGTCGCCCGACACGCATGTCTCCTGCCTTGGTGAAGCACTATCGGGTTTTACCGGAAATCGCTGATGCACTTGTGACTGAAAGTTAAGTCTGGCGCGATTGATGCGCCACCGCATGCGCTTATACTGCTGCCAAATTCATCCAAGGGGTCGTCTCGTGAATACATTTACCCGTCTGGCAGCTGCCAGCCTGCTTGCCTTTGTTCCAATTGCGGCCTGCGCCCAATCTGGCGACGAAGCTTTTGTGCCGGATATTCCTTCGACCAACATCGAAGCTCATATCCGTTTCCTCGCCCATGACATGCTGGGTGGACGCGCGTCGGGGTCAGACGGCTATAACATTGCCACCAATTATGTTGCTTCCCAATTCCGACTGATGGGCCTGGAACCTGCTGGCGATGATGGAGGTTATTTTGCCGCCGTTCCCATGCAGGTCATGCAGCCGATTGCAAGCGCTGGAACCATGGTGATTGGCGAAGGCGAAACGGCTGTCATTCTGGAAAACGGAAATAACCTCATCATTTCCGGCCACCCGGTTTTCGATGACTCCTCGATTTCTGCGGAAGTTGTGTTTGTCGGATACGGATTGTCGCTACCGCACCATAATTATGATGATTATGCAGGCGTGGATGTCGAAGGCCGCATCGTGGCCTATTTTGGTGGCGCGCCCGACATTATGCCGTCTGACGAACGCTCTCATCAGCAAAGCACGTCTACAAAACGCGAAACAGCCATGGCCCACGGTGCGGTCGGTTATATCCAGTTGTCGGCAACACCCGCCGAGCAGTATTCGGGATTTGCGACCGCGTTGACCACCCGGTCCGACATTGCGCTGGCGCCAGAAGGTGCCGAGCCCGCGTACAACCAGCTTCAGGTGGCATCCGGCGTTGCGCTTGAAGGCTCTCAAGCCCTCTTTGCCAATGTCGATGTGACGTTCGAGGAAATTGCTGAACGCATTGCCGCGAACGAGCTGTCCTCCATGCCATTGAACATCACGGTCTCCATGACCCAGCAGACATCGCGCGAGTTGTATGTCGACAATAATGTTGTCGGCATGATCCGCGGATCTGACCCTGAACTGGCTGATGAAATCGTTGTTCTCTCCGCACACCTCGACCATATCGGCATGACCGACGCCGATGGCGTTTCGACAACGGGTTGCCGTTCCAACAATGAAGAAGATCGCATTTGTAACGGTGCCGTCGACAACGCGTCCGGTTCCGCCATCATGCTGGAAACCGCCCGCACTTTCATGCAGTCAGAAGCTCCGCGCCGTTCGCTGGTTTTCATAGCCCTGTCCGGCGAGGAACAAGGTCTATTGGGTTCGAACTATTTTGCCTCCCACCCCACCATTCCGGCTGAATCTATGGTCGCCAACGTCAATCTGGATATGCCCGTCATCGTTTATGATTTTGATGATGTGATTGCTTTTGGTGCTGAACGTTCCTCACTGGGACCTATCGCTGAACGCGCTGCCGCTCGTCTGGGCGTATCAATCAGCCCGGACCCATTGCCAGAACAGAACCTCTTTGTGCGCTCGGATCACTATAATTTCGTGCGCCAGGGCATCCCGTCTGTCTTCCTGATGACCGGATTTTCCTCTCCGGATCCGCGTTGGGATGAAGGCGAAGGTTTTACCGGCTTCCTCTCCACCCATTATCATCGTCAGTCTGACGAGGTGGATAGCGATGAAGAGCTGGTTATTCTCTATGAACAAGGGGCGAAGTTTGCGAATATCAACTTCATGATTGCTCGCGAAATCGCCAACAATGACGACGCTCCGACCTGGAATGAAGGCGACTTCTTCGGGGAGCAATTCGGCAGTAATCGCTAGGGATTTTTCCCTAATTGCTAAATGACAGGCGCGCGACGTTTCAAACGTCGCGCGTTTTGTTTATATGGACGGGGAACAGGGTACGGGACAGGTTATGAATCTGGCATATGACGTTCAATCGGATGACGCGGACGATATTTCGCGTGACGGGCGGATCAAGCTACACGGCGAAGAAGGCTTTGCGGGAATGCGCAAGGCCGGGCACGCGGCGGCGGCAGCTTTGGATCACATCACCTCCATGGTTCAACCCGGCGAAACGACCGAGGCTATCGATGATGCCGTGCGCAAATTCATGTTCGATCAGGGCGGTGTTCCGGCAACGCTGGGCTATCGCGGTTATACAAAATCATCCTGCACCTCGATTAATCACGTCATCTGTCACGGCATTCCGGGGCCAAAGCCTCTGAAAGACGGGGATATAGTCAATATCGACGTCACCATCCTTCTGGATGGTTGGCATGGCGATACCAGCCGCATGTTCATCGTCGGTGAACCGCGCCGCAAGGCGGAGCGCCTCGTTGAAGTGACATATGAAGCCATGATGGCGGGTATTGCCGAGGTCAAACCCGGCGCGACGCTGGGCGATGTCGGGGCAGCCATTCAGGAAATCGCCGAAGCCAATCGTTGTTCTGTGGTTCAGGATTTTTGCGGTCACGGTATCGGACGCCTCTTCCATGACAGCCCGAATGTTCTGCATTACGGACGTCGCGGCGACGGCGTTGAGCTGAAGCCCGGCATGTTCTTCACCATCGAGCCCATGCTGAATCTGGGCCGCCCGGATGCGAAGGTGTTGTCGGATGGCTGGACGGCCGTCACACGCGACAAATCCCTGTCGGCACAGTTTGAACACTCCATCGGCGTGACGGAAGACGGGTTTGAAATTTTCACCGCCTCTCCCACCGGGCTGGACTGTCCTCCCTATGCCAGCTGACGCATGACGGATAAGGCGGCGACACCCCATCATGCGGGACATCGTGACCGCTTGAGAGCCCGCTTTGCCAAGGCGGGCGGCGAGGCGCTCGCCGATTATGAATTGCTGGAGCTCTTCTTGTTTCGCTCCATTCCGCGCCGCGATGTCAAACCGCTCGCCAAGGATCTGATTGCCCGCTTTGGCGATCTGGGCGGCGTTGCGGCGGCCTCTGTCGAAGCTCTGACCGAGATCAAGGGCATCTCTGAAAACACCGCGATTGATCTGAAACTCTTGCAAGCGGCCTCTGCGCGAATGGCGCTGGAGGGCGCGCTCGACAAGCCGGTGATTTCGTCCTGGTCGTCCTTGATCACCTATTGCCGAACCGCCATGCAGCACGAGCCCATTGAGCAATTCCGGGTGCTGTTTCTCGACAAGAAAAACAGGATGATGGCGGATGAAGTCATCTCCAAAGGCACGGTCGATCAGGCGCCGGTTTATCCACGCGAAGTGGTGAAACGCGCCCTCGCCCATGAAGCCAGCGCCATCATTCTGGTGCACAATCATCCGTCGGGAGAAGTGACGCCCTCAACAGCGGATATCGAGATCACCAAGACGATTATCGACGCCTCAAAACCGTTCAACATCACCGTCCATGATCACCTGATTATTGGTCGCGAGACCACGGCGAGCTTTAAGAGTTTGGGATTGATCTGAACAATCTACGGGGTCCCCGGACCTGATCCGGGGATCCATCACTCTTGAAAAGATGGACCCTCGGGTCAAGCCCGAGGGACGCGGTGGTTGTGAGAATCTAAAAGCCCGCCTAACAATTGCGGATGACCTTCAAAAATCACTTCACCCATCTCGATTGTTCCGCCACCGGCGAGCGCTACGAGAAGGATCGCCCGCATAATCTCTCCGCCGCCGGAAAGCCTTTGCTGGCGCGATATGACCTAGCCAAAGCCAAAGCTGAGATCGACCGCGACGAGATCTGGGCGCGGGATGGCGGGTTCTGGAAATGGCGCGAATTGCTCCCCGTCGAACGGGACGAAGACGTTTTGCGCCTTGGCGAGGTGGATACGCCGCTGATCGATATTCCGGTTTCAGCAAAACTCGCTGGAGCGACGGGCCGTGTCATCGTCAAGGATGAAAGCCGTTTACCGACCGCGAGCTTCAAAGCGCGCGGGCTGGCGCTAGGCGTCTCCATGGCGAAGAGTTTTGGTCTGACCAAGCTCGCCATGCCTACGGCGGGCAATGCCGGGGCGGCGATGTCGGCCTATGCCAAGCGCGGCGGGATGGAGGCGTTTGTCTTCTGCCCCGAAGATGCGCCGGATGTGAATGTGCAAGAGACCTGCCTGCAGGGCGGGAAGGTGTTTCGCGTCAACGGGCTGATCCATCATTGCGGTGCGCTGGTCGGGGCGGGCAAGGAGGCGATGGGCTGGTTTGATCTCTCCACCCTGAAAGAACCCTACCGCGCCGAAGGCAAGAAAACTATGGGGCTGGAACTCGCCGCCCAGATGGGTTGGCGCTTGCCCGAAGCGATCTTCTATCCGACGGGCGGCGGCACCGGCCTGATCGGCATGTGGAAAGCCTTCGACGAGATGGAGCAGCTTGGTTGGATTGGCCCTGAGCGCCCGAAAATGTTTGCTGTGCAATCAACCGGCTGTGCGCCCATCGTCAAAGCCTTCAATGAAGGCAAAGACCACGCCGAGGAATGGATGGACGCCGACACGATGGCCGCCGGAATGCGCGTTCCCAAAGCGGTTGCCGACTTTTTGATCCTGCGCGCAGTCCGAGAAAGCGGCGGCGCGGCGCTGGCCGTGACGGATGATCATATCCAGACCTGCTGGCACCGGATTGGCGCGGCAGATGGCCTGCTCATGGGGCCGGAAGGCTCAGCCACCTATGCCGCCATGGAAATGGCGATGGCCGACGGCTTGATCGAGCGTGATGCCGAGGTGGTGCTCTATAATTGCGGCTCGGGCTTAAAATTCACCATGCCGGACACGTCCCGAAAACTGGACCGCCACAACGAGATTGATTGGAAATCTTTATGACCCAAGCTGAAAAAGCCCTCGCCTTTCACGCCCTGCATAAAAAGGGTGATCCGCTGGTGCTGTATAATATCTGGGATGCGGGCAGTGCGAAGGCGGTGGCCGAGGGCGGGGCGAAAGCCATTGCCACGGGCAGTTGGTCGGTGGCCGCGGCGCAGGGTTATGAGGATGGGCATGCCCTGCCTCTGGAGACGCTTCTGGCCGTCGCTGCGCGGATAACGGCCTCTGTTGATTTGCCGGTCAGTATCGATTTTGAAGGCGGCTATGCAAAGCGCCCGGAATTTCTCGCGCCCAATATTGCCAGCCTGATCTCTGCCGGGGCTGTCGGCCTCAATTTCGAAGACCAGGTGGTTGGCGGTGAAGGCCTGCACAGCATCGAAGATCAGGCCCATCGCATCGCCGCCATTCGCGCCGTGGCAGACGAGACGGGCATTCCGCTTTTCATCAATGCGCGCACGGATGTTTTCCTGAAATCCGACGCCGCCGATCATGCCAGCCAGATGAAGGAAGCCACCGACCGCTGTGATGTCTATGCCGAGGCCGGGGCGAGTGGATTTTTCATTCCCGGCCTGACTGACCCGGATCTCATCGGTCGCATCTGCGAGCACACCAAATTGCCGGTGAATGCCTATATGAAGACCGGCGCGCCTTCGATTGCGGAAATGGCGAAGCTGGGCGTTGCTCGGATCAGTCACGGTCCCACCCCCTATCTTCAAGCGATGCGGGACCTGACGGCCAAGGCGGGCGAAGTTCACAAGTAGCCCCTCCCCTTGACCTTCACGCCCCTCCGGCGCATCACGCGGCCATCACATTGCATGGAGCGGCGCGCGCATGATTCCTCGTTACACACGGCCTGAAATGGCGGCCATCTGGTCGCCCGAGAACAAGTATCGCATCTGGTTCGAGATCGAGGCGCATGCCACCGACAAGCTGGCTGAGCTAGGCGTCGTGCCGACCGCCGCTGCCCAAGCGGTCTGGAAGGCGAAAGACAAGACTTTTGACGTGCACCGGATCGATGAGATCGAGGCCGAGGTCAAACACGATGTGATCGCTTTCCTTACCCATCTGGCAGAGCTGGTTGGCGAAGATGCGCGCTATGTGCATCAGGGCCTGACCTCATCTGATGTCTTGGACACCTGTCTTGCAGTGCAAATGCGTGATGCCGCTGACATTCTCATCGGCGGCGTGGACCGCGTGATGGCAGCGCTGAAAACCCGCGCAGAAGAGCATAAATTCACCGCCTGCATCGGTCGCAGCCACGGCATTCACGCCGAGCCGACGACGATGGGGCTGAAGTTTGCGCGGTTCTATGCCGAGTTTGGCCGCAACCGCGCCCGTCTGGTCGCGGCTCGGGACGAGATTGCCACCTGCGCTATTTCCGGTGCCATTGGTACATTTGCCAATGTTGATCCGTCCGTTGAGGCCCATGTCGCCGAGAAGATGGGCTTGGCCATCGAGCCGATCTCGACGCAAGTCATTCCGCGTGATCGGCATGCCAATTATTTTGCGGTCCTGGGACTGATTGCCTCAGCGATTGAAAACGTTGCGACCGAAGTGCGCCACCTTCAGCGGTCTGAAGTGCGCGAAGCCCAGGAATATTTCTCCAAGGGTCAAAAGGGCTCGTCGGCCATGCCGCACAAGCGCAATCCGATCCTGACAGAAAACCTGACCGGACAGGCCCGCCTCGTCCGTATGGCCGTAGTGCCCGCGATGGAGAACATAGCCCTTTGGCATGAGCGCGACATCTCGCACTCTTCTGTTGAGCGCGGCATCGGGCCTGATTCGACCGTGCATCTGGATTTTGCCCTGCAACGCACCGCCGGGATGATCGAAAAACTGATCGTCAATGAAGATCGTTGCCGTGAAAATCTGGAAGCCTATGGCGGCATTCACAATTCCCAGCGCATTTTGCTCGCCCTCACCCAGGCGGGCGCATCGCGCGAAGACGGTTATCGTCTGGTACAGCGCAATGGCATGAAAACCTGGGATGAAGGCGGACGCCTGCGCGATCATCTAATGGCCGATGAAGACGTCAGAGGCTTCCTGTCAGAGGCACAAATCGAAACGTGTTTTGATGAGGCGTATCACCTCAAACATGTTGAAACGATATTCGCGCGGGTGTTTACCGACTGACCGACTGGAGATGCGATTTGTCCAAGTTCTATGAGTCTATCGACGAGCGAATTGCAGACTTCATCAAAGCCCAGAAAATGTTCTTCGTGGCGACCGCGCCATCGGGCGATGACGGCCATGTAAATATGTCGCCGAAAGGCTATGACAGCTTCCGCATTCTGGGACCGACCAAAGTGGCCTATCTGGATCTGGGTGGGTCGGGCATCGAAACCGTCGCGCATCTTCGCCAGAATAGCCGCATCACCTTCATGTTCTGCGCCTTTGAGGGCAAAGCCAACATTCTGCGCCTCTATGGGAAAGGCAAAGCCATCTGTTTTGACGAGCCCGGATTTGCTGAACAGCTGGCGCAATTTCCGGACTTTCCGAAAGCGCGTGCCATAATCACGGCGGACATCACGCGCATTCAGGATTCCTGCGGCTGGGGCGTGCCGTTTTACGACTTCACCGGCGAGCGCGATCAGCTGATCCGAACCAATGAATATCGCAGCGACGAAGAATGGCGGACGCGGCGTTATGCCAGTAATTCGCAATCAATTGATGGTCTGCCCGGCCTGATCAAGCCTGAGACCGACGCATGAGTGATGAAGCCAAAATCCGCGAGGTCGTCCGGGCCATCTATGCGATGATTTCCGGCCCTGCGGGTCCGCGCAACTGGTCGAAACATTTCGATTATTTCCATCCGAATTGCCGCCAGATCCGCACCGGTATCGGCGAAGACGGTAAACCCTGGGCGAGATTGCTGTCACCTGACGAATACCGAGAGAATACGACCGCGCATTTCAACGAAAATGCGTTCTACGAGATTGAGTTGGCGTGCGAAGTTCGTGTCTTCGGTAATATGGCGCACGCATGGTCCAGCTATGAGGCGCGCACCGATATGGGTAGCGCTGAACCGGAACGTCGCGGCATCAATTCCATCCAGCTCTACAAGGATGAAGGCGGCAAATGGCGGATCATCTCGATGATCTGGGACAATGAACGGGACGGGTTGAGCCTTCCCGCTAATATGATCGGTTAAACTCCGGCGACCTCTTCAACGGCGGTACAAAACTCGTCTTTGAGATGGTCCAGAAGACCGAGGCAACGCTCGTCAGCGATGGAATAAAAGACCTGCAAGCCCTGTTTTCGTCCTTGCACAAGACCGTCCAGACGCATCTTGGCGAGATGTTGTGACATAGCTGATTGGGACAGGTTTGCGATGGTCGTCAGTTCGGCAACATTCGCTTCACCCATCGCGAGGCGGCACAGGATCAACAGGCGTTTTTCATTGGCTATCAGCTTCAGGAAATTGGCGGCCTCACCGGCCTGCTCCTGAAGTTCACGAATGGATGGATCGATACTGGAGGGCATCTGGCAACCTTTTTAGCTATCGCTAAAGTAGCTGCAATTAAATTAGCTGTCGACGATGTAATTTGGAAGCTACGGCAAGAGCCGCGCACGCTTGCCGAATTCATGCAGCGCCATACCCGTGAGCATGGCCGCCAGAAAAACCCAAATTTGCCAACCGCCAATTGCCAAACCTGCGATAGCCGGCCCCGGGCAAAGGCCGGCCAGCCCCCACCCGGCGCCGAACAGGACGGCGCCCAGAATGAGTGGCGGGTCAATCTTGTTATTTGTCGGAATATGAAACTGGTCTTCAAATATCGGCGATTTGCGTTTCCAGACGAGAAAATAACCCAGCGTCGTAACCGCCATGGCGCCCCCCATCACGAAGGCCAACGACGGATCCCAGTTGCCGAATATATCCAGAAACCCCAGAACTTTTGCCGGGTTGGTCATTTGGGAAATTGTGAGGCCGATGCCGAAGATAAGCCCCGCGACGAGCCCGGTAATTGCTTTTCTCAACCTAGCCTCCCGCCAAAATGCGCAAGACCGTCACGGTGATCATGCCGATACCGATAAAAGTGACGACAGCCGCGAGCGATCGCACCGAAAGCCGCGACAAACCGCAAACACCATGACCACTGGTGCACCCTGAACCGAGCCTCGTTCCGAAGCCCACCAATAAACCACCGCCAATGATGATTGGCAGGTTGTTGGTCATGTCAAAAGGAATGGGATTGCCCGTCGCCAACCTGACGATCAACGGGCCGGAGACGAGCCCGGCGATGAATAATATTCGCCAGAGCC
>Ga0316202_10002913_pt1 | contig 10734 bp, 9 predicted proteins | sample 3monrhotite_MG_FD_204934 | JGI IMG/M metagenome (GOLD analysis project Ga0316202, IMG submission 204934) | Microbial mat bacterial communities from mineral coupon in-situ incubated in ocean water Damariscotta River, Maine, United States -... | ecosystem: Environmental > Aquatic > Marine >...
CCTTATTATATCGGACAATTGTCGCAATATCATTATTTCATTAGAGAATTATTCCACATTCACAATGGGCTGGCATGAAGAGAATATTCCAATGAACCCGCATAAATCCTCGCAAGCTGTGGACATTCGAGGAGTTTAAGAACATGGTTGGAATTTGGCACTTTTTTGAGGGAAAAATGGATAAACGCAGACCAGTGAAAAGACTATTGGACAAATATGAACCAGGTTCTGGCAAAGCACAGGTAGTGAATTCTCCTAGCCAACTTACCCACATCCTGTTTGTCGCTTCTAAGGGTGAATTAGGCCGTCGTAACGTGTCTATCTTGTGGATGCTATTTGGTACTGGAATGCGTATTAATGAGGTCGCACAGTTGAAAGTCTCAGATGCGTATTACCCTTCTGGTGAGTTAAAGACGACTTTCATAATTCCAGGAACGTACACTAAAACTGGCAAACCAAGGCCAGCGTATATCAAGGTCAAACAACAAAGAGAAGCTTTAGGTCTATGGCAAAAACAACGCATAGATGAAGGTGCAATGCTATCAGGAGATGGCCTATATGGTGGCCTAGATGGCGACAGCCCATTATTCCTGTCAAAGAAAGGAGTTTGGCGAAAGTTCGCATTTAATACTAAAAAATACAAGACTATAGGTGGCACCAAAGAAACGTTGGTCTGCGCCTCACTCGAGAATACGGTTAGAGACATTATAAAAAGCTCAGGTATTCAAGGTGGTAGTTCTCACTCAGGACGACGAAGCATAGCGACAAATATGGATAGTAAGGGCTATGGCCTTAAATTAATCCAGAAAATATTAGGTCATGAAGATGAAGAAATGACTTTAGAGTATATCGACCCCGACATGGATTGTATTGATGCGGCTTATAAGACTCTGTGGAAAGGCGTTAAGCTTCCAGATTTCAACAATTACATTGCTTTAAATGAAAAATCTTAGAGATATTTGGTTATAAATGGATGTTAAATGACAAAAGAAACAGAAAACACTTCAATGATTTCACCTAAAACCTTTCTAAAATCTAGAAGGCCTGAGCGTTTTTCTGATTCGGTGAGGAAGGATGTCGGCAAATTAGACCGGTCTGTTCTGGAATATCAGCTATCCACTCTCAATAAAAGAAATAAGGAGTTGGCATTTGAAGATTTTGCTAAACAGCTTTGTGAAAAAATAATTTGTCCTAATTTACTTGAACAGACTGGTCCTGTTGCGGGCGGTGATGGAAAAGTTGATACACAAACCTTCCCTGTAACTGAGCAGGCAAAGGTTCTTTGGTATGTTGGCGTAAATGAAAGCGCAGATAAAGAGCGATGGGCGTTTGCTGTAAGTACACAGGAAAACTGGAAAGCAAAATGTCGACAAGATGTTAGAAAAATAAAAGCTACCGACCGAAATTATAGAAAAGCTTTTTGTGTGACCAATATGTATGCAAAAGCCAATCAGCGTAGCGAACTAGAAGATTCATTATCAAAAGAAACTGAAATCGATGTAAGAGTCTTGGATATATCTTGGATTTTGGATCAAATCTTTAAAAATGGCTACGAACAGTTAGCTATTGATACCCTATCAATCGATATTGAATGGCGAAGAGAAGTAGAGGTTGGAGCTAATGACTATTCTAAGAATCTTAGACTTCAAAATTTACAAAAAGATATTAGGAGTAAGATAAATACCAGTGAAATTCTTCCACACCAGTTAGATTGGTTGTTGGAGGAGGCCGTATTGTCAAAAGAGCTTGAAAATCCGCCAATTGAAACTCATGGACTTTTCGAACGAGCTATTAAAGCAGCAAAACGATTTGGAACATCATTTCACCAGTTTAGTGCTCATTATCAATATGCATGGGCATCATATTGGTGGTTTGAAGATATGGTCTTGTTTGAGGAACAGCTACTACTATGTTTTTGCTTGGCAAAAGATATTGGACAATCTGGACAATGGGGTGATGTAGTTACCCTTCTTGGTCTCTACTCTACTTACTGTCGTAGCACTAAAAATGATAATAATTTGGACATAGAGTCACTATTATCTGAATCTAAAAGTATACTTTCTGATATATCAGCGAGAGATGAACGACCAAGCAATTCTCTCATGGCTAGGACTTATACTGAATTATTGAATTTACATTCGATTGAAAATATTGATCAGGCATCAGAAGTATTCTCATCTTTACTCTCGATCGTAAAAGAAGCTGAGTCATTAGTCGGTTTCTCTTTCAATGAGCTTTACGATCTAGTTACTGAGCTAGACGATATTTTTGGTGAGCTAGAAAGTTATGAGATTCTGTTAGATTATTTTACTGAGCAAGCTTCACGTCGCGATAGTGAAACGAAAGGAGCGTTGCTTTGGCTAAAGAGAGGTGCGAGGCGCTTAGATTCTGACAAGCCGTATCAAGCTATCAAGCTAATTGGAAAGTCACTGACAGGGCTTTACAAAAAAGAAGCAAAGAAAGACCTCTATGCAGCCTTAAATATTTTGTCAGCTGCCTATCAAAAAGTTGATCTACTTTGGGCATCGAGGGCCAACTTATTGTTAGCTGCATCGATTGTTACAGACGAGTTCTGGAAAAGTGGCGATTTTATATCTGCCCAAGTCTATATCTACATACGACTAGCCAAACTTGAGCTACTGCTTGGCCGAATAAACTATGCCCTTGCATGGTGGAATTTAGCATGCATAGTTGACGCTAAAATTAATGCAGAGGTTATTTCTGAAAGAGAGGTTCAGAGGTTTGATGCCTTTTTGTCCCAATGCTTTCTCAATACGAGTATGTCAAATATTAAAGCTTTTAGTAGGTTGCCTGACTTGTTGGATCAATATCAATTATTCGTTAGTAGATCCATGCTATTGCACGCACTGGGACATGAAAATGTTGTTGCTGAGGAATACGAAACAGAAATTAACCAAGAATATCTTGATTATTTGAAAATTGTACGAGATGTCGATCTAGGTGCGGATGTACCAGACATATTTATCTGTGAGGGTCGATATAGTCACTTGAAAAGCTCTGTAATGGGGTGCGTAATTAATATTTCATTTCCTTATCGGAGTCCTTTGGTAGAGCTTGCTGAAACACTTCTTTCTACTATAGAAGGTTTTTTTTCAACCAGTATCGTTGATCAGGTTGTGGCCATTGAATCAAGACTAGATATTGAAATTACAGCCGATGATGACGAAGAAATTACAATATCACACGAGCTTAATGATTCCGGCTCCATTTTAAAGATAGACGTACTTTGTTCTTCTTTTACACCTGATATGTTGAACATTGCCGGACAGGGCGTGATTCAGAAATGGTTGCATGAGTTTGTCATTGAGGTGTTTGCACATTTAATGCTACCAAAAAACCCCGACAAAACATTGAAATCAATGTTGGGTGATGACAGAGCATTGGAGCGCTCAGTTTCATTTGGTACTTGTTTCGTAGGCATGCGAAATATTATGGGAGATGACGCTGTTGAATATATAAAATCCCTCTTTATGGATGATCAACTAAAATCCTATGAATTGCTTCGTTCTGAACCCTGGGATAAAGAATTTCCAAAGATAGAGCCATTGGAAAAGCGATTGATGGATTGCAGGCCTGGTGATGGTGAACCACCAGAAGATTTTATTGATAGTGAAAATCTGACTCATAGAGATATAAAAATCAAAGATCTCATTAAAACAAGATTATGGGAGCGAACCGTTTGGCGTGGTACAGGTTTCGTCATGTATCCGTCTGGTCCCCCAGAATTGCTCCTATTATATCAAGACGAACAAGCGGCTATTGCGATCTTTGATGATTTAGTAAACGAAATTGGAAAGGAGGATAGGTCCAATCGATTACAATTATCGATAATTCGTCACATCGATAAGAAATCACCCGCACACTATAGAGTATGTATTAGTGAAAATTTTGCATTTGATACGATTAAGACGGTTCAAATGATTGCTCGTAATTGTACGATGACACCATCAAACAGTAAAAACCTTGATGCCTTTTTAGCTGCGTATGAAAAGGCTGAAAGCTATATATTGAGTTATGCTGCGATCAAGGATGATAAACTTCTTCCGCCTTCTTCAAGTGATAGAAAAATGATTCGAAAGTATGATATTAAGGTTGTTGAAGCATGGGAAATAGGGCCAAACGATATAGAAATTATGGCTATTCAAAAAAATGATGATCCAATAATTCCTGATGGTGTAATAAATCCTCCAATTATCGAGTCACTCAAAAGGAAGTTTAATTTATGAGATAATACAAATAAGTGATTTTGACGGCGATATTTTCAGCGGTGCTAAAATTGTCCCGAAAAGCACAGCGTTAATTATTGCTTTTCCACCTATCGGTATGCAAACGACCGGTTGAAGTCGCAAGCCTTAGCTGAGATTAACGCTTTGTGCTGACCGGTTGAGGTCGCACTGCTTAGAAAATAATTGTATAGGGAGTAGTGATGGCCGCATCTACCAGTAATCGGTCTGAACAAATAAAGGACATTGGGATAAATGACCGGTATCGCCAAAAGAAGACATTCATGGAGGTATCAGCTTATAACGCCTTAACCCAAAGCGGACACTTAAGTTAAGTCGCAACCAATAACATGCTCAAAATTCCCTGACCTCACTGCGACAAAATTATTGTTATTTGTTAGACGTCAATATTAAAGAATTTTACGGAAGACAACATGTATATCAAAAGACTACAAATAGAGAATTTTCGAAATTTTCAAAAATTAGATGTAGCACTTCATGGAAATATTGTTGTCCTTGGAGAGAATCAAGTAGGCAAAAGCAATCTGCTTTATGCACTGCAACTTATCTTGGATTCTGGACTTCCTGACAGGGCACGGCAACTGAGTCGCTCGGACTTTTGGGATGGGTTGGAAGAGCTTACTGCAGCTGAAGAAATTATCATTTCTGTTGATATTGGCGACTTCGATGACGATATGGACATTCTGGCAGTTTTAACTGACTTCCGTCTGAACGATGACCCTCTAACAGTTAGATTATCATATAAATTCAGTCCGAAAGCAGAACTTGAAGAACAACCCTCATGTGATGAGGATTATGAGTTTGTGTGTTTTGGTGGTGAGAATGAAGTCAATACTTTTGGATACGCTCTTCGACGCAGAATTATGATTGAGGTATTGCCCGCCCTTAGAGATGCTGAAAGTGATTTGGCGGTATGGAGGCGATCACCATTGAAGCCACTAATTGAAAATGCATTCACAGGTGTATCTGACGAAGATTTAGGCGATATAAAAGAAGCGGTCGAAGCCGCCACTACTGAATTATGTGACTTGGACGGTATTAGAGATTTAGAAGATGCTATCAGCTCATTATACACAGCGATGAGCGGCCCAAAGCAAGACATACAACCAAGGATGGGCATAGGTCCTACAGATATTACATTACTCTACCGAAGCATCCGATTATTGATTGATGCAGGAGTTAGAACCATTAGTGAATCAAGCCTTGGCTCAGCCAATATTGTTTTTTTAACTTTAAAAACCCTTGAACTACAACGCCAAATTGATGAAAACCAGCGAGATCATACATTCTTGGCTATTGAAGAACCTGAGGCACACTTACACCCTCATCTACAGAGGTCTGTTTTTCGTCATTACTTTGAGCAGATATTAGAAGGAGAAGAAAGCGCCTTATCAACAATTTTAACAACGCATTCACCACATATAGCAAGTGTAGCCCCTTTGAAATCAATACTGCTACTTAAAGACAGCAATGGTGAAGGAACAAAGGGGTATTCAACGGCAGAATTGCCTCTTAGTGATTCTGACAAAGAAGACATTGAAAGGTATCTTGATATTACTCGTGCAGAAATTCTTTTTTCTCGAGGGGTTATTCTTGTTGAAGGAGATGCAGAAAAATTCTTGCTACCCGTATTTTCCGAAACATTGGGACATTCATTAGATCACCTAGGCATTACTATTTGCTCAGTTTCTGGAACCAATTTCAAACCCTATGCTAAATTTCTTAGCGCTCTATCTATTCCTTTCTCCGTTATTACAGATTGGGATCCCAAGGAAGGGAAGAAACCTTTAGCTGTAAATCGATTAATAAGCCTGATTACAGCTATTGAAAAAACGGCAACAGGCATAGAGCAATCAGAACTAAAAACTGAATTAGAGGCTTTAACTAAATATATTGACGTCAGTAATAGGGGTGAAGAATATGGGATTTTTACAAATGAGGAAACTCTCGAACTTGATTTGCTAGACACAGACCTTTTAGAGCCTATGTTCGAAGTATTAAAAGAACGAAAATGGGGGGCAGCTAGAAAAATTAATATTGCTGCATGGGAAAAAGATTATGAAACAATCGACAATGTAGAGCTTCTAGCTATGATTGAGACTATTGGAAAAGGTCGGTTTGCTCAGAGATTAGCATCTAAAGCAGAAGGAATTGCACCCCCAGATTATATCAAAGACGCATTAGAATATGTGGCAAGTCGTGTCTGATCGCAGTTTTTACCTTAAAGCAGCGGAAACTCTGCAAACTAATGCTGGTCAACTAGCGGCTTATAACTCTGAGGGACATTGCGTCGTTATGGCAGGGCCGGGTAGTGGCAAAACAAAAACTCTCACAATAAAACTTGCGAAGATGTTAGCTGAAGATGTCCAAGAGCCCAGAGGTCTAGCTTGTATTACCTATAACAATGAATGCGCAAGGGAACTGGAAGATCGATTAAGTTCACTTGGCGTTGAGCCAAGTAGGCGAGTTTTTATTGGGACGGTTCACTCCTTTTCTTTAACACAGATTGTTATGCCCTACGCTAAGACGGCAAACCTTGATCTGCCGGATGACTTCGGTATTGCAACAAGGACAGAAATGGCCCAAGCCCTAGAACAAGCTTATAATGTTGTCATTGGTGGCCCTGAAAATCCTCAGCGCTGGTCATCTAGGATGAGCCAATACCGTCGTTCTGTGTTGAATAGAAAACATGCATCATGGCAACGAGACCCCCAATTAGCAGCTCTTGTGGAAACATATGAGGCGAACCTTAGAAGAATGGGGCTTATCGACTTTGATGACATGCCACTACTTGCTGTACGAGCTTTGCATGAAAATGAGTGGCTCCCAAAAGCAATACAGGCGAAGTACCCCATACTTGTTATTGACGAATATCAAGACTTGGGTCGAGCTTTGCATAGAATGGTTATGGGGCTTTGCTTCAGTGCTGGGCTGAGGCTTTTCGCTGTTGGTGATCCTGACCAATCTATATATGGCTTTAATGGAGCTCAACCACAATTACTTGAGGCCTTGTCTAGGCGAGATGATATTGAAACTGTGCGTCTTCGTTTAAATTATCGTTGTGGTTCGAGCATCGTTACTGCTTCAAATGTAGCACTCGGTGAGGAACGAGATTACAGTGCGGTTGACGGAGCGGAGCAAGGAACCATTTATTTTCATCCCCAAGCTGGCAACTATGGCGATCATGCTGAGTTTGTGTTTTCTGAGTTATTGCCAGATATTTTAGCTAGAACACCAGAACTGAACATAGGTGATATTGCAATTTTATATCCAGCCGCTAATTTTGGTGATTTTCTGGCGCAGTCCGCAGAACAGTACGGCTATTCATTTTTAAGGACTGACGGAAACGCCCTATATCCACGATCTAGCAAGATTATGAGATGGTTAGAACGTTGTGCTCAGTGGTGTTGTGATGGTTGGAAATCAGGAACACCACGTTACTCTCATATTACCAATGAAGGGACGAGAATGTTTACAGAGACCCTGACTAATGACGCTGATCGCTTAGAATTTCAGCGACAGCTATTGTCTACATTGGATAAAATGAAGGATGGCACTTTAAGGCTAGAGGTCTGGATAGAAAAAATTAAAGAAAATATTCTGGACGACCTATTAAGTCGAAGCAGGACTCTTCAAGATGATGGTGAAGTATTATCATCCTTTCTAGAAAATATCTCTGTAGGTGGGGACTATGAGAATCTTTCTGTGGGGCAATTTTCTGGATTTGGAAAAAACTGTGATTGTATCAATCTATCAACTTTGCATAGTTCAAAAGGTCGTGAATTTTCAGTAGTAATTATGTTTGGAATGGATGCAGGTAAAATCCCTTGGAACAATCCATCAGACCAACAACTTGCTGAATCTCGACGGTTATTCTATGTTGGCTTCACTCGTGCCAAATCAGAGCTACATATGGTTTATTCCGCATCGAGTCCCTCGCGTTTTGTGACTGAATTAAATGAGAGGATTACTTAACATTTCACCTAGCTAAATGACAGAAAACGTTACAATGGAGTCCAAACAGATAGGGGCAGGAATAACTCCCCTAGCAGGGATCGGATAAAGTAGCTTACGACATATGTCCTACACTAAGTTGTGAAAGATGATTGGAATAAATGATATGACAGTTAGTAGCGAAGGTACGTGCGAAGGATGTAGGGATGCCGCTAATGGTGGACCTGATCGAAAAAGCCTTGAGAAAATTGGCAATACGGTTCAAACAGAAGTGAAAGTAGGGCGTGGGATAGATAGAACAGATCATTCATTTTTTCAATGCAATCACTGTGGGTCTGTGTGGGTAAAGTTAGAGGACAGTGGTGCTGGATGCCATGGGCGATTTTGGCGAAGACTTACAGAAGGTCTTTTTTAAAGTGAAGTTTTAACAAACCACCCATTGTCGGAATAAATCAAAAGTAAATTTCTGAGTTCATCCGAGGCAATCTCTGCTTCCAGGAAACAGTAAATATGAAGCAGCACTCACTAATAAACATTATGCAATATGTTAGTTGAATAATATGATAAATCAAAACTTTATTAATGCGGTTACGAGCGATGAACTATCAGGCTTCTTGAGAAGTATGTTTTCTGCCGCAAACGAATCAAAAAAAGAAATTGAACATTTATCAGGAGATCTGAATAACGCGCACGATTATTGTGTCAGCACATTAGTTATAATAGAAAAGATGAATAAACTTAGTCGCCTAGGGTTAGAAATCCCTGATGTCACGGGTGACAAAGAGAAAGATATAAAAAATATTAAGGATCTCATTGATAATATACACAAAATTACTTCTGATGCATTAGTGATTCACGGAAGTGATAACGACCGATCCTACATATCAAGAGAAACCTCAAATCTTAATCTTTACGAATTTACAGATAATAATTTTGAAAGAGTTCAACAATTAATTAATGAGCTTAGAGTGATCGTAACTAAAGCAAAATCAGTAGATGAAGATCACAAATCAAGATTATTAAGAAGGTTGGAAAAACTGCAATCAGAATTACATAAGCGCACAAGTGATTTAGACAGATTTTGGGGGCTTTTAGGGGAAGCTGGCGCAGCGATTGGAAAGTTTGGTGAAGATACGAAACCTTTTGTAGATAGAGTTCGAGAGATAATCGACATTGTTACAAGGACCCAGTCGTCCCCTATTGATTCACTTGATGATAAGTCATCGCAGAATAAAATTGAAGACAGCGACAACGATGATGAGTAGCTGTAAATGGTTTTCTAACCACCGGATCAATTTAGCGCGAAAATAGTAGGGCTATTTCTCCGATATGGGTTCCTATAAGGTGACATGTTAAACGAGGAAAATATTCACAAACACCACAGAGCGATAAAATATCTATCGGAGTATTTTACAGTAAGGATGTAAGTGCCAGTAACCGAATTTATGGGTATTCTTCAGTGCGTAGACGTAAAGAAAAATCATTGGAATAAATATGGAAATTGTGGATAAGTTAGTTTCTCAGTGGAAGGAAAATGTTGGATATACGGATGTTGATGGAAAGTTCATGGAAAGGCCTTCGAATGAGCAATTAGCGGAGAAATGTCTTCGTGGATGTTCGCTCGTAATTTACGAAGCAAGTAAAGGCGCTGGTCCTTGGCGAGAGATGCAGGAATATCCTGATCACTATAGGCAAACACGTATATGTAGAAAACATGCGTATGCAAGGATATACGTAACCACGGGGTTGCATGCATTGAATGTTTCTTACACCCTCAAGGAATAAGAAATGCCCAGTAATCGGCTCAGACGCACATGACCTTCGTTGAAATTACTGAACAACTCTAAATGAATAAAACTCTTGATAAGAAAAAGCTGGCAGCAATTCAATATGTGGGAACTGGTGGAATAACTTCGCACTGTGTTGACGCAATTTCGAGGCTAGTTCATTTTGGCGACAAAATAAACACTGCACAGTTGTTGTCTCATATTGGGCCTCATTCTGGGGCTCATTGTTTTCTCCTGGATATAAATTATGGCGATAAAGTTGCGATTAAGTCAGGTTTCTCATCTGGGTATGGTGGTGAGGGGGCAGGTTAAACCTACCCCGGTTTGACGCACACTCTCTAATGGGGACAATAGTCTCATAGGAGAGTGGAAATGAGTAGAAAGCCAAGACAGACATTCAGCCCGGAATTTAAACGTGAGGCGGTACGATTACTCGAGCAGGGCCATAAAGAATCATCGCAGCTGGCTCGGGAGTTAGGTGTGCGCCGTAATCAACTTTATAAGTGGAAAAATGAAGTTGATCAACAGGGAGAAACCGCTTTTCCAGGTAAAGGTGGCCGGCCAAAAAATAGTTCAGCAGATGCAGCAGCCTCCCTTCAGACAGAACTCAAAAAGCTCCGGGAGGAGAATGAAATCCTAAAAAAAGCGGCCATTTACTTCGCGAAGGAGTGCAAGTGAAGTATGCCTTTATTGTTGAGAATAGCGCTCTTTATAGCATCACGAGGCTA
>Ga0316202_10002914_pt1 | contig 10731 bp, 11 predicted proteins | sample 3monrhotite_MG_FD_204934 | JGI IMG/M metagenome (GOLD analysis project Ga0316202, IMG submission 204934) | Microbial mat bacterial communities from mineral coupon in-situ incubated in ocean water Damariscotta River, Maine, United States -... | ecosystem: Environmental > Aquatic > Marine >...
CGAGAACTATGAATACTTCATGAAATACTTAGCTCATCTAATTCAGTACCCTGAGAGGAAACCAGAAGTTTGCATTTTCTTTACATCAGCACAAGGTTCGGGTAAAGATACACTAATTAATTTAATTAAATTATTAATTGGAGAGGCATGTGTAGCCTTTGAGAATGATCCTGATAGAATCTTTGGCAAATTCAATATGAGTTCGCGTCAAAATAAATTGGTTGTCTGCCTGCAGGAAGCGGACAATATTAAATCATATGCTGGAAAAATTAAAGATCTAATCACCTGTCAACAGACTACACTGGAGCAGAAGAATGTTCGTAGTTTCTCAATTAAGGATTACACCCGACTATTTATTTTATCCAATAATGAGAATATTATCAAGATAGAACCTGATGATCGCAGATTCGTAGTCTTTAAGAGTTGGAATTTTAGATTCGCACCTGATCCTGAATTTTTCAAGAGAGTGTATAAATGTATGGATGATCCAAATTGCGTGCAGACATTTTTAGAAGAGCTTAGAAATATTCCTGTGGAGAAAAACTATAATTTCCAACAACATCGTCCGCAGACTGAGATATATCAAAATCTAAAAGAATTAAATACTCCAGCGATTATCAAGTGGGCATATACACTTATCGATACAGACACCGATAAAATGTCTACAACTAATTTATGCGATAGTTACAATGATTATTGCAATATGACCTATGAAAGCAGCACACGGGTCAGTCCAAAAAGCTTTGGACACTCGCTTCGCAAATATTTCTACATCAACAATAATTGGACAGGATTTGAGAAACAACGAAGTAATCAATCTAAGGGTTTTCATATTAAGAAGGAGGCTCTTAAGAATATAATAGAAAATATTTACAACTACACGGAGGAGCTCTAAATTGCCTAATTAGGAAATTATTCTAAAAATAGATCATTTAAAAAATACCGAACGGCACTTTTTGAGACCAGAACGGCACTATTTGAGACCAGAACGGCACTATTTTTGCCAGAACGGCACTTTTAAACAAATCATATTATTTGCTTTATTATACCCATATATTATTATTATATTATATTATATACTATATACTATACTAATAAAATAAAATATATAAATAGTTAAACCATTTGATATAAATACAAAAGTGCCGTTTGTGCCGTTTGTGCCGTTCTTTTTAGCAAATTATTATGAAATTATATTTCCTATTTCTAAAACAAGTGAGATGACCCCCCCAGAACGGCACATGGACACAGAACGGCACTTTTCCAAATTAGGAAACTTTGCCATTTTCTTTAAACCAACTCACTTTTGATTACTCTGTTATAAGTATATTTGCAGTTTATTTATAAAAATTAAAATCTTTGGTAACTAATAAATGGATAATAATACAGATATCAATGACACCCCCGATGATTTAAATCTAGAATCCGTAGACCAAATAAACTCGAATTTACCCGCTGAACCGACCAAAAAATTAGGTAAAAAAGGTCTGCGTGCTAGTAGAGTTATGGATGAAAATAAGCTGGAGATACTTAGACTGGCTCGTATAAAAGCGGTAGAGGCACGGAGGAAAAATGCAGAAGCTAGAAAATTGGCAGCCGAAGATCCAACTAGTAATAAAGTCCCAGTAAAAGCACTCAAGAAACAACTAAAGGAAAGTATTGCAAAAGAAGTACAGCCTGAAGAGGTAAATGTGGATGAATTACTAAATAAGAAAATCGAGAAGATTAAACTCGAAGAAGAAAGAATCAACAGTATCGTAAATCAAAAATTGATGAAATTGCAGGTCAAAGAGAATAAAGAAATTGAGATGCCTACCAAGCCCAAGAAACCGAAAAAGAAAATTGTATATGAAGATAGCGACAGCGAAGAAGAAATCATCGTTCGTAGAAAATCTAAAAAGAAAGTAGAACCAGTTGTAGAACCACAATTGCCTCCTCGGCCTCCACCTCCCCCTCAGCCGACCCAGCAAGAGATTCAGCAGGCACATTTTGCTGAGTTTCAAAATCAGTTACAACAGTCAGTATTCGTTAATCGAATGAATAGTATGAGGCGATTTGGTAGATAAAATAATTACAAAATTAAAATATTACTTTATTAATAAATATGAGTGGTAACGTCGATCCACGTAAGAAATATGCAAGGCAGCAAAAAAGTTGTGCTGGTCTAACATTAGAACAAAAGAGGCATCGCGTTGATTGTCAAGAAGAAGCAACTAAACAGTTTGTAATTAAACCTCAGCGTGTAAAACCAAAACCCAAGCCACCGACACCAATTCCACCAACTCCTGGTCCAAGTCCAAGTATTCCATCTTTACCAAAAGCGACGGATCCATTTTCTGCGATCGCATACAGTGGTAGACGGCAGTTAGGAACTAGTAATGTTAATCCTGCGGTAATTGCTGGCAGTGTAAGCATGGGTACTGGGGCAGTCGCATTAGGAGCAAGTAGAATGTTCGCACCCGCGACGGCACCCAGTGGTGCTTATAGATCTGTTCCAAGATTTGATCCCATGGAAGAGGAATTTCCTGAAAGCGGGGATGTAGAGACAGGTGACGTACCAAGTGGATTAACTCAACGTAGAGGTTTTCAATTTAGCGAAGAAGGAAACGTCGCCGAAGAAGGCGAGGGTGTTGAAATGCAAGAACCAAGTTATATGGACGGTGTTAGAGCAAAATTATCGGGACGTCCAAGTGGCTATCAGCAAGTACAGCAAGATGAAGGTGATGAAGGTGATGAAGGTGGTGAAGGTGGTGAAGGTGGTGAAGGTGGGGAAATTGAGATGACTGGTCAAAAACCCCCTGGTAGTATGGAAGATGTTCCATTAGATGACGAACCAAGTGGACAAATTAGGCAGCCACCTACACTAGAGGAATCACCCGAAGACGAAGGAGACGATTTATCTGATTTAATGGATGAAGTTAAACAATCACAAGAAGCAGAAAGTCAAGCACAGCAACAAGTATCAGAACAACAAACAGAACAAAGTGAAGTAGAAAGTGCGGAAGCAGAAGAAAGTGAAACAGCAGAAGTAGAACCAGGTACAGAATATACACAAGGTATTCAGGATAGACCTGAGGGTGATTTTGATGAAGACGACGACGTTGATGATGATGAACCTGAACAACAGACGGAACAAGATATGGAAGTAGGCCAAGAAGCAGAGGAAGGTGCGGATGTAGGCGAAGCGGCAACAGAAGACGCACTATTAGAAGGCGCTGGTGAAGCGAGTGTACTCGGGCCAATCGGTGATGCGGTTGCGGTTGCTATGTTGGTCGCTGGTGCTGGTTTAGCAATCGCTGGTGCGGTTGCTCAAGCAAATCAAAGTAAGGGTGCTTCAAGTGCTCCTGGTATGCCTAAAAGTGCGAAGGCAACAGTACTATCAGGTGGTGATTACACTAACTTCGTTAATGGATTACAAGAACAAATTAATAAAGCGAGTGGTACAACTAAATCACAATTACAGCAGCAATTAAGACAGGTTCAAAGTGCTAAATCGAATAATCGACAAATTACAGTTTTTAAATCTGATGGACAAACACAAGTAGCAGTCCAAATGAATAGCACCCAGTTAGCTCAGGCAATTACGGCATATCAAAGAAATCCTAATATTTTTAAGGGAGTATCACCTGACCGATTACAAGCAATGGGACTAAATCCAAATATGTCTAAGGGTGAAGCAGGAGGCCATACAGTTAATGGCATACATTATCCTGGTAGTGCAAGTCAAGTCAAATCACAAGGTACAAATATTTATTTATCAAGTGTATCAAGTGGTACAACTTCCTTTAAAGATCAGAACTCTTTGCAAAATCAAGCATTCTCTACACGTTTTGGTGGTAATTCTATTCATCGCAATTATGTATCAAATGCTGAGGAAGTAATTGCGAAACAAACTAATCCACAAGTAAAAGCCTATCTAACATATCAACTACAAATGTATGAATATGAAAATGGTATGATAAAACATAAACCTGCGACAGTTTCACCACCAAGCGGTCAAGGATTGCAGGAAGCTGAAACCGCCGAACAACAAACTCGAAGACAATTACAACAAGTAGAAAATGCCGTAAGTCAACAGGCGACAAATCTCACAAGCAATGTTGCAATTACGCAGGCACAAGGAACAGAAACGGCAGCACAAAGATTACAGTATTTACAGAGTCAATTGGATTTAGCACAAATGTATGTCGGTAATTTTCCAAAAGGTAAAGCACCGAGTGGCCTAACAAGTTCAGTAGCTAATTATCAAACTTTAATTGCTTCATTAAAAGCTTCTAACCCCAGTCTAACCGCATCTCCCAGTACTGGAACTGTAAAATCTGCATCGAGTCCAAGTACTCCATCTACAAGTTCAACGTCTGCCCCGTCTGCTCCATCTACTACTACGAGTCCAACACCTGTTGTACCTGCGAGTACCCCTTCCCCGCCACCGATGACTTATGCCGAAAAAAGCAGATTAGCATTACAGACGGTTATTCAAAATAATTTTGTTTCTAAAAATAAACCAGTTCCACAATCTATGACTAAGGCATTAAATAACTGGAATAATATTATCGCTAAACAGGCATCTACACCAGCACCTCCTGTAAGTACAAATACAACAGCTAAAGCTACACCAGTCCCAGCAGCACCAGCACCCACACCCGCAGCACCCACACCCGCAGCACCCACATCCGCACCAACCGCACCGAGTAAGTAAGTAATTAAGGTAAAATATTTAATTTTACAAAACAGAAAGTTTTTAAATGTAATAATAACTTTTACATTCGGGTAATTCAGGATTTTCTAAACATTTTTTTGGTGGGCTGTCAAAATCTTTGATTTCGGCAACTTTGTTGCTGTCAAAAAATGCTTTCTGCCTTTCTACTTTTGGAACAATAGTCCTTCGTGCTATTTTCGGTGGTATAAAATTATCCATACTATGTACATCAAAATGTTTAGTTCTTACAACTTTAACTTTTTCGGGTTCTGCAAATGATGAACTTAATAATGAAACTGGATCTAGAAGTGTTCTAACAATTTTAGAGTCTAGATGCGGTTTATCTCTGTGTGCTAATTGCGGCGCTGGATTAAATGCGTAAGTTGGAATACCTAAAGTTCTCGACATATGTAATGATATTCCGCCGCCTAATGAGTGTCCCGTCATTGACCGTGAGTAGTCTGCGTACTTTTCTTTAATTTTTTCATGTTTAGAATATTCTCGATTAAGTCTTTCCCCTTCAGGTTCACGAGTTCCTGCATATTGTAATAATTTACCGAGACCATATATACCACCTGCAAACTTTGCACCTCTTATTGCTCTTTGGCGAATATCTTTATTAAAACTACCCTGAAAGAAATCAGCAGTAGGTAATTGTTTCCTGAAAAACGCTGGTCCCTTTTTTAAAAATTGTTCTGCCATAATTTGATTAAATTGTTCATCAGTTTCTATACCAATTTGAAAAAGGTCTCTCCTCATTTTATCATACGCGGCTTCCGGAACATTTTTCATGATTATTTCGCCTAGTTCAGTTGGGTCTATAGCGGCCATCTCAGCCATCTCCTTACCCATTTCTTTGCTTAATGGTTTAAATATTCTTTCTAATGACGGAGATAAACCAACTATTCCACCTATGTACGGCGAGTATTGTTCGAACATATTACCCACAATAAACATATCAGTAACTAAATCTTTTGTCTTTGGATCTGTACCGCGAACGGCATGTATAACAGATTTTTTATCGTCGTTGAAGGCCACAATAGAAAACTCGTTGGATAGTTCAGGGTCAATCTGCCAATTCTCATACAGATATTCATTTTGTAATTTAGCTGTTAATGTTGCTGGGTCTTCCTTCGAATATGCTAAACTCGATAATATAGCATGTAAGTCCTCCGGATCATCGAAATCTATGCTCATTTACTGATTAACAACATTATTATTTGGGATATTGCCTAATTCTAAATTAATATTGTTTAATTGTTCTATCGGGATGGGTATACGCGATATTTCGAATCCACAACACTTAATACTGGTGCAACGAGATTTTAACGCGAATATTAAAATATATGAACAGCAGCCTCCTAAAAGCCCGAAAAAAGATAACAAAAATGCCGTATTTTCCTGAATGAATAAATGAAAGTCATTGCGAATTTCACTCATATTTATTAATTGCTAATATTATAATATTTACAAATATTAAATGAAGTCAAAATCTATCAATTTAATTAAGACTAAACTTCCAGCGAAGTCCGCATTTACTATAGACACTGATCCTGATTTTATTAAGCTACACACTTTGATGGTGTTGAATGGTAAACGAGGTGGAGGTAAAACTGTGGCGTTATGTAATTTATTAGCAGAAGCAAAAAGGAAACACTATCTAGATAGAGTATTCGTGATCACCCCTACCTACAACAGTAACAAGACAATATGGGATATCGCTGACATCCCTGAAGAGGACACTTTCGAACCAAGTGTAGGTGTCATTAAAGATCTAATTGAGCTATGTGAATCTGAGAAGGCTGAATGGGATGATTACCTACAGCAAAAAGAATTATACAAACAGTTTCGTAAAGACTCTAGTAAACCAGTCCATAAAATTGATGAAAATAACTTAATTAATTACTATCAGTATGGATTCTTCGACAGTCCTCCTGAATGGAAGTATCCAAAAGAACAACCACCAAGATTAGCAATCGTACTCGATGATTGTCTTAATACTGATATTATGTCCCGACGCACATCAGGTTTAGTAAATCTTTGCATCCGTCACAGACATATAATGGATGGTCTAGGAGTGAGTATATTTATGTTGGTACAGTCATACTGCGCTAATGGGGGTGTACCCCGTGTCATTCGAGAAAATTGCACGCATTTAGTACTATTTAAAATTAATGACCAAAATCAAATTAAGAAGATTAAGGAGGAGAGTGACCTCGAAGTCACAGATGAAGAATTTGACGAAATGCTAAAGAAATGTCACGCAGAAGATTACCAATTTTTAATGATTGATTTTGCAAATAAGTGTGCGACTAAAAAATATCGTAAGGGATTTAACGAATTTTTAATACCACCTTCTAATGAGGGAAAGTGTCGTTGTATTAAGTAATTTAAAATAAATGTAATTAATTAAATGATTTTAAATTGTCTTGAATTATTTAGTGGTACTGGTTCAGTAGGTAAAGTTTTAAAAGAATTAGGACATACAGTAATTTCACTTGATTTAAAAGGTGCTGATATAAATTGTAATATTCTTGATTGGGATTATACAAAATATCCACCTGATACATTTGATTATATACATGCTTCTCCACCTTGTGATACATTTAGTATTTGCCGAAAATCTTGGATAGGTAGAAAAATTAAAGCACATGGAGATAAAGTATTAACTATGGAAGATATAATCAAAGACCAAGAAGAGATAGGATTACCAATACTTAACAAAACATTAGAAATTATTAAGTATTTCAATCCAAAATATTTTACCATAGAAAATCCACAAACTGGCGATATGAAAAAATACATAAAAGATATTCCATATACAGATGTTGATTATTGTATGTATGGATTACCTTACAGGAAGAGAACGAGAATATGGAATAATTTTGATTTTGTTGGAAATAAATGTAATAAAGAATGTGGTTCAATTATAAATGGAAGACATAAACAAGATGCATCAGTAAATGTAGATTTAAAATGTAGATATAGAATACCATACAAATTGATAGAATCATGGATGTCAAAAATCTAGGATTTTCGGAACTTTGTTCTGTCAAAACTTTAATTTATTGTAAATTAAAATATTTGATAATTAATAAAATGCCCCTCACCGAAAAGCAGAAGAAGCTCCCCGAAGGATTACAGAAAGCCATCCTCGCAAAAGAGAAGAAAGGTAAGGCTCCCGCTAAAAAAGCACCAGTAAAAAAGCCAGTTAAGAAAATGCCAAAATCAAATTATTAAAAATTAAAATGTTTGCTATTAATAAATATGCGAAAGTCAGGCGTACTTAGTGACCGTTATTTCGAAGAAAATTGCATTGAACATCAACCGATGAAGGTTGGCCTAGCTCAGCGACTTTACCCGTTACGACAGAATGTTTTGCCTGGTGTTCCCGTTCCCAGCGTACTACCAGTTGCACAGCGGGGATTCACATTACAGAGAGCAGCAATCTCGTTGGCTCAACAGACTAAGAGACCAGTGGAAGATGTTATTCGCATTCTTAAAGATGAATCTAACGAATTAGATTTAAAAAGGGTATTTAGACCTATAGTGAATGTATCTACAAGCGAAGATCAGGCAAGTCTTTTAGCCGTAAAACGGACTGCTCGTGAACCTGATATCGACCAGTTAAATAGAGCCTTCATCACACCTGAAGGCGCAGTAGTAGCAAAGACGGGTAGAATAGACAAATTCAAGATTCAGGAAATAGAAGATCGGGAAGCTCAGGAGTTCTCACGACCAGAAGGTAGATTTATGGATATGGAGGAAAGGATGTGAGTTAAAAAATGAGAATTAAAATATTTTCTTATAAATAATAATGGAGGTCGAGCAAGTTAAATCTATTGATGAGGAGTTCGAGAGAACCAATTACAAACTTAATTCTAAAGGTTTCACAGAAGAACAGTTATTGCGACGCGAGCAGGAAATGAAATTGATGTGTCAATCTTATCCTGGTCTCACAGTAGGCCATGCTGAATTAATTTGGAATTATGTCGAACGAGAAGGCAAAGATAAGATTCAGGAGAATATTAAAAATGGTATATACGATGAAAAGAGTAATACATACAGTCGTGGTGGTCTTCTAAAATCGGGCAGAGTATATGATAAAGACTCCGAAGATCCGTTAGCTTTAGAATTATTAAACGGAGAATAATTTTCTAAATTAAAATATTTGTTAAATAATAAATATGGCTACCGTTGTTCAGAGTTATAATATGTTTATCGATACCGAACGTAATTTATCTAGGGATTCCACTGGTGATGATGTTGCACTTCCACTCGGTCAGTCTCCCATCGTTGCTGGAACCGATCAGTTCATCAGACTAACGCTAACGGAGTTTTCCATGTCCAAGTCTTTTCATGATGTAAATGCTCTAAATAACACCTTTAGTATTCGAGATGCAGGTGGTGTAGAACAAGTGGTACTTCTCCCAAGTGATTATTCTTCCGATTTTAAAATGTTTAGTGATGCAACTAATTTTCAAAAACCAATAACCGACGCATTAAACAATTTAGTTGGTGGTGGACTAACTACGACTTTCACATTAAATAATCCCACTGGTGCTTCTAATGATAATAATATTTTATCATTCACAATTACATACAGTGCTGCACACGGATACGCAACTAACGCTGACGTACCAAAAATCCAGTGCTATGTTTCACAGGGTCGTGCTTACACACTTCTCGGTGGCAAGCGTATTGTGGATGATACTGATACGACAAGTGCATCTCTAACTGGTGTTCGTGGTGATTCTGCTGGTGCTGATTTAACTACTAAAATAACATATACCGCATTCTATAACGCCAGTTATTTCACGAGCAGTCACATGTATGTCCGTATTAATGAACAGAACAGTAATTTAGGAACATCTTCGTTAAACAGCAAACGGGAAGATACACAGCGAACACAGATGAGTTCTACAAAAGTTATCGGCATTATTCCAATTGATACTGGCTATGCTCGTTATGTAGCGTCATCCGAAAATGTATTTTTCACAGATATTCAGTCTAAGCAGGTAGCACAGATGAGAGTTTCAGTAACTGACGCTTTAGGTAATAAGTTCCCATTAATTAATCCTGAACAAGATACTTTAGGTAATCGTCATTTCACAGCAGTTATTCGCATTGATATCTACCAGTATCCAAGCGGTGGACAGCATTCAGTAAATAACTCCAATCTACAATCCACCACGCAGGCTCGATTTAGTACCATGCCTGCAACTCGTGTTGGATTATTAGAATCCAATGGCCTCAATGGCGCAGGATCGGGATTCACGGGAAATGGCTTTTTTAATTTTGCCGGTAAGCAGATTTCTTAATTGTTTTAAAGGTTGGTAAAATACTATAGTAAGATGCCACACAAAGACCCAGAAGTTAGAAGAGCGTGGAGAAAAATATATTATGAAAAACACAAAGAAAAGATTAAACAAGATAGTAAAGAATGGAGAAAGAATAATTTAGAACAATGTCAACAGAACCAAAAAGAATGGCGTGAAAATAATCAAGATAAGATTAAACAGATGAAGAAAGACTGGCGTGAAAATAATATTGATAAAATTAAAGCGAATAGTCAAACACCTGAGGGTATTAAAATAGCAAGAATTTCAAATTGGAAAAATGGTAATAAAATAGTTTGCGATGACTGGGATAAATTATACGAAGACTATATAAATACCACTAATTGTGAATACTGCGATGTAGAACTGTGCGACGGAAATAAAACTGCCAATAGACGCTGTCTCGACCATGACCACGAAACTGGCGAAGTACGCGGTATTCTCTGCAACACCTGCAATACTCGAGATGTATTTAAAATTAATTAATTAGTTATTTATTTCAAAATAATTTTCTAAACATATATTAAATAAAATGTCTGCGCTATCACCAGAATTAATGTATTTTGCATCTCGCATGTCGGGATTCTCTACCAACATTTTTAAAATTGAGACCCAAAATCAATCGACAGCGACCTCGAACTCGATTGTAGCCTTCGATCTTCCCTCGAACGCGATCATCAATCTTCGTTCCTT
>Ga0316202_10002917_pt1 | contig 10724 bp, 10 predicted proteins | sample 3monrhotite_MG_FD_204934 | JGI IMG/M metagenome (GOLD analysis project Ga0316202, IMG submission 204934) | Microbial mat bacterial communities from mineral coupon in-situ incubated in ocean water Damariscotta River, Maine, United States -... | ecosystem: Environmental > Aquatic > Marine >...
AGAGCCGTCAAACGAAGGCCAAAACCTCACCGGCTATTAACCAAGCCAAGAGCTGAAATGTGCGCTCTAATGAATAGAGAGAAAATACCTAAATAATGCTTAACTTAGTGCCATTCACCCCTAACCCTCAATATTTGACTATAATAGTGATGCAGCATCTGATGAAAGGAGGCGATAAATGACAGTTGATATATTACTAGGCCTATTAGGCTGGTCTGCTGTAATTAATATTGGGTTATTGCTATGGTGGTCTTTCTAGATTCTAATTGCCCACGATCTTGTTTATAGTATCCATAGTAAGTGGTTTAAAATTTCAGTGAAAAAGTTCGATGCTATTCACTATGCTGGCATAGCTTTCTATAAGATAACCATCATTGTATTTAATGTTATCCCTTATTTGGCATTACGAATCATTACTTGATATACACTAGTTTTACGACTGGCTAAAGTGTTTGCATAAGCATGGTCGTATCGTTTGGAAAAATAATTATTGCATCAATATGTATATCATTTTGCAAATTTGATTGTCCAAGCCGTCACAACACCCCATACCCAGTTAAAGAGAAGTACAAACAACGGGGTTAGTATTCCCAAATCTAGCCCTCCCATTCCTTTATGAGCCATCATAGGGAACACAACAAATAACTGCACTGCCGTAGGAAATAAACTCAACACTGCACCTTTAAGAAGTAATTTTGATTGTAGCATAGGCAGGATAAAAAGTAGTCCCCATAAACCACCCCATACAATACGGGGATAAAGCCAATCAGCTGATAAATGCGGTGCGATTGAAACCCCCAGCGATGAAGTGATGCCGTAGTGCCCAAAGACCCATACAGCAAGGCTATTGGCCAATGCACCCACGCACCCTGCGGCAAAGAAAATAAGTAACATCTTCATATTGAATTCCTTAAATGAATATTCCATCGTTGGTTTTAAAAGGCATGCATTTTGCCAGATGGTTTATGTATCATGGCTTAACTTTGCGTATAGCTCAACTATGTGATGATAGACGCGATCAATAACTGCTAAAATGGTTAGGGGTAGGTTTTATTATTTTAACATTTAACAAGCTTAAAAAGACTCTAAATGGTTATTTTAACAGAAGATAAATGTAAAATTATAAAATATTATTACATTTTATGTTATTTTTACATAAATCTAACATTAACCTTAAAATAAAAGCCTTAGATTGTAGGTAGCGTTAATATTTCCACACCATCATCGGTCACTGCCATGGTATGTTCAAATTGAGCAGAAAGAGATTTGTCACGGGTGACAACTGTCCAATCATCAGAAAGCACTTTCACACCGGCTTTGCCAAAATTCACCATGGGCTCAATGGTGAAGACCATGCCTTTTTTAAGCTTCATACCAGCGCCAGGTTTGCCGTAATGCACAATCTGTGGCTCTTCATGAAACACGCGGCCAATGCCATGCCCACAGTACTCGCGTACTACAGTGCAGTTTTCACCTTCAACATATTGCTGAATAATATGACCAATATCACCGAGTGTTGCCCCAGGTTTAACAACAGAAATACCCAATTCCAATGCTTTCCGTGCAATCTCAGTTACCTTTTTAGCGCGAACTTTGGGTGTGCCAACATAAAAAGTCTTACTTGTATCGCCATGCCAGCCATTCAGAATGCTGGTCACATCAATATTAATAATGTCACCATCTTTAATTTTTTTCTCTGCTGGAATGCCGTGACACACCACATGATTCACAGATGTGCAAACAGATTTTGGAAAACCGTGATAATTCAGCGGGGCAGGGGTAGCGCCGTGTTGAATGGTATACTCATGGACGATTTCATTGATCTCATTGGTACTGATGCCAGGGCGTACATACTCTTCAATCATCACCAGTGTATTCGCCGCAAGCGTGCAGGCAGGGCGCATTTGATCAACTTCTTCGGGTGTTTTAATGGTAACCATGGTAGTCCTTTATTTATAGCCTTGGGAGAATCAGTACTTGCAGATGGCGTATTCTGACCTAATCTACTGGTAACGTCATTACTCTTATTATCAAGAGCTTGGAAGTTACAAAATAATTTAAATCGCTCAGGAGCAATGTTTATGAAATTGTATTTGGTGCAACACGGTGTGGCAGAGGATGAAAGCGAAGATGCACAACGCCCATTATCCAGCCAAGGACGTGAAGACATTGTTCGGACAGGCGGTTTTTTAAGCCTTTTTGAACGCCCACAACCAGCACGTATTGTACACTCACATAAATTACGAGCCAAGCAGTCGGCGGAGATGTTTGCCGAAGCTTGGAGCTGTGGCGTTGTTGAAGAGTCCTCGGAATTGTTTGCTAAAGCCGATCCACATGTATGGGCATCACGCTTGGTTGAAACTCATGAAGATATGATGTTGGTTGGGCATTTGCCATATCTGCCACGCCTTGCTGGCTTGCTTTTATGCGGAGAGCCTGAAAGAGAGGTTGTACGTTTTCGCAATGGTGGGGTATTGTGTTTAGAGCGTACTGAAAATGAATGGAGCGTTTGTTGGCAAGTAAACCCAACGCTTTTTTATCCTAAAGACTAAGTAACAGCGTGTATTTTAAGTGCTATTGATAATAGCTGGCATGCAGAGGGTTTCTTCCCCCGCAATCACCTTCATCACCCCATAAGGTATTATCATTACTTTGGACATCCATACGAGCATCGTATAAGCGTTTTTCAGTAACGCCTGTACCACGAAGGTCTGTTCCATTTAATTTACTGCGGTGTAAATCAACCGCAAACAGATTACTAAAGCTAAAATCCGAATAACTTAATTCAGAGCAACTTAAATCACAGCCAGAGAGTAGAGATTTTGAAGCATCGGCACGGTGAAGAATAGCTCCCGACATATGCGCATTGATGGCTTGGGCTTGATGTAAATCAGCATGTGATAGGTCTGCCCAACTCAAATCACTACTATTCAAGCAGCAAGCATGCAGGTCGCTATGACAAAGTTTGGCACTCATCATATTGCCATAGCTTAAATCTGAATGGTGCAAGTTGGCATGTGATAAATCAGAGGATGACATATCAATATATTGTAGCTTTGAGGTAGATATTTCAATGTGAGGCAGCTGGCAGGCGTGTAATTTCAATCCATCTAGACAAAGGTGTGATTGTGGCTCAATGACTTCTGGCAATAGCTTATATAAAAATGCGTGCAAACTACGTATATAGAAAGGCTCTTTACCATTTCGTAAAGTTGATTGGCGAATGATTTGTGCGCATGTTGCGAGAATCGCATGATGGCTTTGATCTTTTGTGAGTATATCTGCGGACTGCAGGGTATATTGTTGCAAATCATGCACAGCCACGCGCAGTTCCAGCTCATCATTGGCTGGAATATGCTTGATATGTTCGAGTAGTTGACCTAGCTCTGGTGAATACTGTGTCGCCGTTTGCATACAATACCTATCGGCAAAAGCATGGTGAACTAAAGGGTGAGTTCTTCTTTAAATACGACCATATAATTCATTCAATGGCCTTGAATGAGTCCAGCACTTATCATCGCTTTCCGGCATGGTTTGCATACGCCAACACCAATTATTATTCAACGTTCCGGGTATGTTAAAACGAGACTGTGTATCCAGCTCCAGCAAATCTTGCATAGGAATAATGGCTAAAATAGCAGGTGATGCCAGTGCAGAGCGAATCATAGACCACGGCATATCTTCATCGCTAACACCCAAGTAAGCTTTCACATGCTGGCGTTCATCATCAGAGGCAGCTTGCCACCAGCCCATGGTGGTATCGTTATCATGGGTGCCTGTGTAAGTTACCATATCACAACTATGTTGATGGGGCAGGTAGGGGTTATCCGCTCCACCACCAAAAGCAAACTGTAAGATTTTCATGCCAGGTAATTTAAACTTCTTCCGCAAAATATGAACTTCTTCAGTAATCAGGCCCAAATCTTCAGCAATCAATGGAAGTTGCCCGAATGTATCTTGCAAAGCTTGCAATAGCTCATCACCTGGAGCTTTGCGCCATTCGCCCTCAATACCATCTTCACGATGCCCAGGAATGGCCCAGTAGGCCTCTAGACCGCGAAAGTGATCGATGCGCAGCATATGCATGCGCTTCACTTGCACGCGAACCCGTTCAATCCACCAGCTAAATTCTGAATCTTGCATCTTATCCCACAAATACAGTGGGTTTCCCCAGCGTTGCCCTGTTTCAGAAAAATAATCAGGCGGTACGCCCGCAACTTCATCGCACATACCTTCTTCATTCACCGTAAAAAGCTCACGGTTTGCCCAGACATCAGATGAATCATGGGCAACATAAATCGGTAAATCGCCGAATAATTGCACACCGCGTGACTCCGCATGCTCTTTGATAGTTTGCCACTGTTCGGTAAATAAAAATTGTTCGAAAATAACCTGATGAATATGAGCAAGTAGGGTATGCGATGCTTCTTTTAAAGCTGCAGACTGACGATCGCGCAAGCCTTCTGGCCAATGCCACCAAGCCATGTTTTCATGCACAATTTTAAGTGATGCAAACAAAGCATAATCTTCCAACCAAGCTTCATTTTCCTGTCTGAATGACTTTATTTTTTCTTCTAAATGCTCATTTTTTTCAACTTCTTGCCAAAAATGTAATGCCGCTTTTGCACGTGCGGTAGCAAGGCATAAATCACCCTGAATAACGTCTTCAATATCCTTTTCTGTCAGCCAACCCTTTTGCTCTGCCATACGCAAATCAATCAAATCTGGGTTGCCCGCAGAGGATGATAAGGACTCATAAGGCGAACCATGACTATGTGTGGGACCCAAAGGTAAAAACTGCCAAATACGATAACCGCCTTCAACAATCTGATCGATAAATTGTAAAGCTTCTTCACCCAAAACACCGTGTTTAAACGGGCCAGGCAGGGATGTTAGGTGCAATAAAACGCCAGATTGACGTTGTTCAAGGCATGAGGTCATTCGTTTCCAGCTCCGCCACGACGCATCGCACCACCACCTTCTGCATCACCACCGCCTTGCGAAATGGCGTGATCAAGGTTTTCAGGTGCAGCACAATCCATCAACTGGTAAAGCTTCTTCAGATGTTTACGGTAAAGATTGTCAAAATCTTTTACTGCGCCAGAAGGGTTATAATCACCAAACCACCAGCACCAGTCAGAGCCTTCACAGATGCGCAACTGCTCTTTAACGGCCTCAGCCGCTTCAGGGCTTAAGCCTTCGATACGTGCATCAAATACTTTTTTCGCAGCAATCAATAATTCCCACGCGCTGGTTTTCGCACGATCACCAATCCAAGTAGATAGGTTGCCATATACCCATGAACCAGCAACAAGTTTCGTGAGAGGTGTTTTGGCTGGGTTATCCGCCAAATATTCACTAAAGGTTGTGAGTTCATAATCATCATGACGAGCAATGGTTCGGTACAGTTCAGCAAGAAAAGGCACACCGTTCTCATGGAAATGCTCCCAAGCATTTTCACCATCCATAATAATTGGAACAATGGGGGTTTCCATGCCCTGTGTGCGATGCTTAATTTCTGCAAGCTCATGCATAAAGTTAGACACCGCATCATGCGTGTTCCACTTGGAATATTCAAAACCAATCAAATCGGATAGGCGATCATCACGGAAGAAGCAGCTAATTTGTTCATCGCCCTTACCGACCAACCAAGGTTGATAAAGCTCATGTGGATGCTGTTCACGCAAATTATAACCCAATGAATGATGTAACACTGATTCGCCTGTGGCGCACCAATCAAAGCCAGCTTTACCAAGTAAAGCCAGTGTAGCTTCTGAAACAGCGCCTTCTGCGGGCCAAACGCCTTGTGGTGTATGACCAAAGCATTTTTTATGTGATTCAAGTGCTAATTCAATGTGCTCAATAGCACGTGCTTCACCACCAGGATATTGCTCTTCTGGAATAAGTGCATCAGGGACTGTTTCGCGTGCGGTATCAAAATCCAACATCAACGGAATAATAGGGTGGGCATAAGGCGTTGTGGTCAGTTCAATTTTACCGCTTTCAAGTAAACGACGGTGAGTCTCGGGAATTTCATTGAGCAAGGATGAAATAAGCGTAAGTAAATCATGGCGATCTTGATAGCTAAAATGACAACCTTTTTCAATCAGACGGCGTGCCACAAAATTACGTTCACGCACAGTTTCCGCTAACCAGCCCAAATGATACCAAGTCACCAAATCAGTAAAATAATAACCACCTAAATATTCAATAGCATCATGGCTTTGCGCATGTTCAGACAGGCTTAATAGGCGAGAGTAGGCAGGGTAGCGATGCAGGTTCCGTTCATGGTTAAGGCGGAAGCAGTTTTCTAGCAAAAATTCTTTTTCTTGTTTGTTGTAATCGCCTGTCTTGTGAATCAAAGTGGCCATTAGCGGGTCTTTTAATTCATTACTTTCATCATCAAGGAAGTTGCGTAATTGCACCGCATAATCTTCAATTTGTGCGGTTAAAGATGGGACATAATTGATGACAGACTTGGCTTCTGGCAATTGCTCTAAAATTTCAGCCATATCGGTATAGTCTTTCATGGTATGCAGATATACCCAAGGCAAATGATAACGGCCTGTATCCGCATCACGATAAAAAGGTTGATGCATATGCCAATAAAATACAATAGAAAGCTTATTACTCATCGTGTCCTATCCTGTACAATAAAAAGCCCTCAGTTAGTGCCTGAGGGCCTTGAATATTTATTTTTTTGTTAAAATTTATTAAACAGTATGTAAGTTTTGTCCTAACATTTCTGCTGTGACCAATATTACCCCACCCTCAGATACTTCAAAGCGTTTGGCATCATCTTCAGCATTTTCGCCAATAACCGTACCTTCAGGGATAATAGCGCCCTTATCAATCACGCATCTTTTAATGCGACAATCACGACGAATTTCCACATCAGGAAGAATCACACTATCTTCAACAACTGAATAGGAATGCACACGTACATTTGAAAATAGCACAGAATGGCGAACGGTCGCACCTGTAATCAAACAGCCACCTGAAATAAGTGAATCAACAGCCATGCCACGTCGCTCATCATCATCAAAAGCAAATTTGGCAGGTGCCAGTTGCTCTTGCTCGGTCCAAATCGGCCAGTCTTTGTCGTACATATCCAATTCAGGCTCTAATTCAGCTAAATTAATATTGGCTTCCCAATAAGCATCAATGGTACCGACATCACGCCAATAGCTTGGACCGCCTGTATTTGCATTTACAAATGGAAAAGCAAAGGCGTTGGCATGCTCAATGGCATGCGGAATTAAATCATGGCCAAAATCATGGGTGGAATTTGGATCTTTTGCATCTTCTACCAAACGGTTACGTAAATACTGAGTGGAAAAAACATAAATACCCATGGATGCCAAAGCTTGTGTCTCATCACCAGGCATGGTTTTCGGGTTGGATGGTTTTTCAGAAAATTCAACGATGCGATCATCACCGTCAACTGCCATCACACCAAAAGCACTGGCTTCTTCCAAAGCTACAGGAATGCAGCCGACCGTAATATCAGCTTCATTGGCAACATGGGCACCAATCATTTTGCCATAATCCATTTTATAAATGTGATCACCAGCCAAGATAACAATGTATTCAGGGTCATAATGGCGGATAATATCTAAATTTTGGTAAACAGCATCGGCAGTACCTGCGTACCAACCTTCACCTTGACGTTGCTGTGCGGGTAAAACTTCCAAGAATTCGCCAAACTGACCAGAGAGAAAGCTCCAGCCGCGTTGTAAGTGGCGTTGTAAGGAGTGAGATTTATATTGTGTAATCACCGAAATACGGCGAATGCCTGAGTTAATACAATTGGAAAGAGGAAAGTCGATAATGCGAAATTTCCCACCAAATGGAACCGATGGTTTGGCTCGCCATTCGGTCAAAGCCTTAAGCCTTGAGCCTTTCCCTCCAGCCAAAACCAATGCAACAGTACTAGCTGTGAGACGGCTAATATTACGTTCTGCCCTGCGCTCTACCTGTCCTTTTGTCATTCGTCCTCCCCCCATTTTTTTACACACATAAATACGACACCCCCGTGCATATCATATCGTATTTATTCGTTTATAGTTATGACATAATGTTCAGACTCGTAGGCTATCGCATCAAACTAATAGCGGCTACATTAAATTTATTTAATAAACATCGCATGCTGATTTAATGGACTCACTAGAGCTTGCACTTACTCAGGTAAAATTAGAGAATGCGTCATCTGACTTGGGTGTTTAACAGGTTTTGATAACGAGAGGTGTGTAGTGACTGTAACATTAACAGAGGCAGCAGCTGAAAAAGTTCAAGGCCTATTGGCTCAAGAAGACAACAAAGATCTGAGTCTACGCGTGTTTGTATCAGGTGGTGGCTGCTCTGGTTTTGAATATGGCTTTACCTTTGATGATGACATCAAAGAGAATGATACAGTCGTTGAAAATTATGGTGTAAAACTATTGGTGGATCAAATGAGCTTGGACATGCTTAATGACTCTGAAATTGACTATAAAACCTCATTGCAAGGTGAGTCTTTTGTGATTAAAAACCCTAATGCAGCGTCGACCTGTGGTTGTGGTAAATCATTTACCCCTGCTGAAGAAGGTAGTGGCTGTGGACACACTTCATCTTACTAGAGATTGTTGTTTCAACATTAAAAGCGGAGCATTGCTCCGCTTTTTTCTTGTGCGCTGAATAAAGCATGAATGCACTGGAAATAAATAACCTTAGCAAAATTTATGGCAATGGAAATGTTGCATTGCAGGATGTTTCGTTGCGTGTGCCCGAAGGCTCATTTTTTGCTCTGCTTGGTCCTAATGGGGCAGGTAAATCTACGCTGATTAATATTTTAGCTGATACGGTGTCTGCATCAGGAGGGAGCGCCTCTCTACTACAACATGACCTCTTTCTTGAGCGGGCTTGGTGCAAACGACGTATGGGTGTTGTGCCGCAAGAAATTGCCTTTGACCCTTTTTTTTCCCCACGTGAAGTCTTGAAATTTAGCCGTGGCATGTATGGACAAAAAGCTGATGACGCTTGGGTGGATGAGCTGCTTGAACGCTTGGAGTTAAGCGAGCATGCCCACAAAATAACACGCCAGTTATCAGGTGGTATGCGTCGCCGCCTATTGGTAGCGCAAGCCTTGGTACACCGGCCTAAACTAGTCATTCTTGATGAGCCGACAGCAGGTGTTGATGTAGAGTTGCGCAAACGCTTGTGGGACTTTATGCGTGAGCTTAACGCAGCAGGAACAACGATTCTTTTAACCACACATTATCTTGAAGAAGCCGAAGAGCTATGCGATCAAGTGGCGATTATTGATCATGGTAAACTCATTACATCGCGGCCTATGAAATCATTGCTGGCTGAAGTGGCATCGTCCTCTTTATGCCTATCTTATGCCGAGCCTGCAAAGCTCTCTGATGAAGATCAAATAGCCTTGGCTGACTTCTCACCACGCATTCATGATCATCAATTATGTTTAACGCTGAACAAACAAGGCGATGTTTCTGATTTTGATACTGCTTATCAGGCGGCAAAACTACGTTTTGGCGCCCCTTTGAATGCGGGTGTACGCCAAGAAGATTTGGAAGATGTATTTTTACGCCTGACAGGTGAGAAAACGTGAGTTCTTTTAATATTATTGGTACTTGGACATTGTTTCAACGTGAAAGTAGACGATTTTTACGTGTCAAAATGCAAACCATTGTGGCTCCTGCTCTTACTGCAATTCTGTATTTGATTGTTTTCCGCTATGCCATGGGTGATAGGGAAGTACCTGGGCTTGATGTCGATTATTTTAGTTTTTTGATTCCCGGTTTGATGATGATGGCGATGCTACAAAATGCCTTTGCCAATACTTCCAGCTCAATGATTGTTGGTAAGGTTATGAATGTGCATGTGTTCTTATTGATGTCACCGATTTCAGCATCAGAAGTAATTTTTGCACTTCTCGCAGCAGCCGTATTGCGAGCATTGGTGGTGGGCGGTGTTTTACTGCTGATTTTATTGCCATTTTCTGAGTTGGCATTAGCCCATGTTTGGATGATTTTATTTTACGGTGTTTGCGGAAGCCTGATTATGGGAAGTTTAGGATTGATTGGTGGCATGTGGTCCAAGACATTTGATGATATGGCAATGGTGAATAACTTTGTTGTTATGCCATTAACGTTTTTATCGGGCGTATTTTATTCGGTCACACAATTACCACCATTTTGGCAGGCGGTGAATGCTTGGAATCCGTTCTTTTATCTGATCGATGGCTTTAGACATGGCTTTATTGCTACAGGTGATAGCGACCCATTGCAGGCTATGGGAGCGGTGGCGATACTCACCTTATTATCTGTGTTATTAGCTTGGTATTTATGGCGTATTGGCTGGAAATTAAAGGAATAACATGGCAAAACAATCCAAAAGTAAAAAAGATCGCAAGACATCCGCATGGTTTCAACGCCATGCCAATGACCCTCATGTGAAACAAGCTCAAAAAGAAGGTAAACGCTCGCGCGCAGCATTCAAACTCACTGAAATACTTGATAAACACAGCTTAAATATTAAAAAAGGTTCTGTCGTTATTGATTTAGGTTGTGCGCCAGGTTCTTGGAGTGAGGAGCTAGTGCCTTATGTGGGTACTGAGGGGTTGGTGGTTGGCATTGATTTACTACCATTAAAAGCTATTGAAGGCGTAACGCTTATTCAAGGTGATTTTGATTCGACTGAAGGGCAGCTTGCCTTACAAGAAA
>Ga0316202_10002918_pt1 | contig 10723 bp, 8 predicted proteins | sample 3monrhotite_MG_FD_204934 | JGI IMG/M metagenome (GOLD analysis project Ga0316202, IMG submission 204934) | Microbial mat bacterial communities from mineral coupon in-situ incubated in ocean water Damariscotta River, Maine, United States -... | ecosystem: Environmental > Aquatic > Marine >...
TCAGGTATACCTATACCCGTATCCTTTACGCTAAACTTTAACCACTCAGTTCCATCACCATGCACTTGCTTATTAATATGCAGGCTTATTTCTCCTTGTTTCGTAAATTTGAGTGCATTACTAAGTAGATTTAGTAGGATTTGCCTAACTCTTGTAGGATCACCAATGTAACTTTCATGTCTTACTTCAGACGTATCGAATAATAGTTTAATATTTTTATCTTCAAGTCGCAGTGCAGTTATTAATGAAATATCTGATATCAAATCATCAAGCACGAACTCAATCGATTCAATATTGAGTTTGCCAGCATCAATTTTTGAAAAATCTAAAATATCATTAATAATCGTAAGTAATGATTCACCACTGCGTTTTACAACATCAATTGTATGTCTTTGCGAATCACTTAAATCACTATCAAGTACAATATCTACCATACCAATAATTCCATTTAATGGTGTACGTATCTCATGGTTCATGTTTGTAAAGAACTCAGTTTTGGCTTTAGTTACTTTGTCAGCCGTTTCTTTTGCTTCATTCAGTAGCATTTCCTGTTCTTTTCTAATGGAAATATCACGACTAGATACATATAAATATTCACTTTCATAAAATTTCAATCTTGCGGTACTGACCTCAACATCTACTTCAGTGCCATCCTTTCGTCGGTGCTTTGTTTCAAAACTTCGAGGCGTATCGATAAGATCTTGGTCAACTGAATTCAAACCATCTTTATGTGCATCTATAGCCCAATCGCTTACATGTAGTTTTAGTGTCTGTTCGTAACTGTATCCTAAGCTTTCTGCAAAGGCATGACTGCATTCAACAACATATCCATCACGGTCTAAAATATGAATTCCATCACTGGCATACTCGAGAATTGAACGTAGAAAATCTTTATCTCTAATCTCATCAGTAACATCCGTGTGCGTTCCCGCTGCTCTTATCGGCTTGCCTTGTTCATCACGCTCTATGATCATCCCTCTGTCTAATATATATCTCCATGTTCCATCCTTATGCAAAAGACGATGTATGTTTCTATAGTTTTTTATATCTCCTTTTAAGAATTGTCTCATTTCTTCATAACAAACTTGCATATCATCAGGATGTACAAGGGTACGCCATGTTTCATTTGAACCTGAGATTTTATCTGGAGAGTATCCAAGCATTGTTAACCAATGACTATCAAAGACAACAGAATCAGTCGGAATATGCCAATCCCAATAGCCGATATTGGCACTATCAATTATTGCTTTTAGTCTTTCTTTTTCTCTTATGTAGGCCGTTACATCTTGTGATACTCCCAGTAATTTCATTCCTTTATCACTGGACAAAGGATTAATAACATCACCAACATTTTGAATATGCTTAATTTCACCACTGGGAGTAATAATGCGAAACTGCCCTGAGAGATTTTTAGTTTTTAAGGAACCTTTAATCAGATTAAATACAAAATCTCGGTCATTAGGATGAACCATGCATAAGTATTCATCTATAGCTGGCGTCTCAGATTTTTCATATTCATAAATTTCAAATAATTCTTTATTCCAAGTCAGCGTGGCTGAATCTATATCATATTGCCAACTTCCCATTTTCATTAAGGATTGCGAGTTTTTTAATAATGTATTTGATTCACGAAGTTCTTCTGTCCGTAATTGAACACGCTTAACCAGTTGATAACTTTCTTGTCTATGAGCCCGTATAATTCGCCATAAAAATACAAATGCTATCACTAAGAAAAAGATATATGAGATTAAGTAGATCTGCTTATAAAGCGCTAAACGCTCTAGCTGCTCTTGAATTCGTTTTTCAACCGCTATTTCAATATCACGTATAGGCCTCATGATATTTGCTTTGGCCTGCATATACTCATCATCAAATAATATGGCGATTGCGTTCTGATGATCTGAGGGCAATTCAGAAACTTCAACCAATGACATGGCTTCGAATTCTATACGCGTTAAATTATCGGAGTTACGTTTTGCTTGTTCGAGTAGCGCGAATTCAGCATCAGTAAAACCGGTATTTTTCATCAATTCAAAAATTGAAATAGGTGCAACATAAGACGATGGACGCTCATCAGTGTCTAACACTAAGTCCCAATACACCTTATCTAAATTTTCCGGTCTGGGTGAATCGCCATTACGAATAGCTATAATTTCATTAAAACGATCTTTATATTTGTTGTCTTTCGTTACAACAAAGGCACGAACCATCTTAGTAAGATCTTCAGAAGTGAATCTAAGTTCGGCAGCTAATGCCAAGGTGTTACGGTAGCTTGTATTGGCTCGATCAATTTCTACATCAGCCCGTATATACAGTATAAAGAATGCCAATGACATCACTAACATCAAGACCGATGTAATGATGAATTGCTTAATCACTTCTTTCATTCCAGAAGCTCTCTATCAATCATATCGAGTTTCGTACCTTACTAAGTCCATCCATAGTCTATATCAAATCGCTAAAATCGTCATTAACTACGTTAATCCTTCAAAATAGCTTTATATATCTAGACTGTCTAATGGTTGCTATATCGTTTCTGTTGAGGCACATTAAACCATTCATTAATATCAGGATACTCTTAAGATAAGCGACTATGTTAAAAATCATAGCCCCTAACGCCAACCTCTCGCCTTGGGTTGATGCACTCAAAAAGCTAGATTCAAGCATACCCATTAGCATTGGCTCGAACATTGATACTGAAACTGAAATGGTGCTTTGTTGGAAGGCCCCTAGAGGAAGCTTTAATCACTATCCTAATTTAAAATGTATTTGCTCTATGGGTGCCGGTGTTGATCATATCTTCAATGATCCAGACATACCTTCGAATGTAGCGGTGGTTCGTTTACTCGACTCTAATCTAAATCAGTCAATGTTCGACTATGTTAATCACTGTGTTGACTCCTATATTCTTCGCAAAACACATTTCATAGCAGCGCAACATAGAAGCCTATGGCAACCAGTAGCTCCTAGAAACAAAAAAGACGTGTCTATCGGCATTCTTGGTTTAGGTGCTATAGGCGGATTTCTTGCAAAGCAATTTAGTGAGCAAGGATATCCAGTCTTAGGCTGGAGTCGCAGCATTAAGAATTTAGCCTATGTCGATAGCTATACAGGATCGTCTGGTTTAAATGAAATGGTACAAAAAAGCCAAATTTTGATCTGTATCTTACCGCTAACCACAGCTACATCCGGCCTATTAAATCTAGATCTTTTACAACGACTACCTAAGGGTAGTTGTTTAATTAATGTTGCTCGTGGTGAGCATCTAAATGAGTCGGATCTCATTACCGCAATGAATACGGGAAATATCTCCGAAGCCTATCTAGATGTATTTGTTCATGAGCCACTACCAGAGCAGCATCCATTTTGGAAACATCCGAAAATCCAATTAACACCACATGTGGCTAGTATGACTAAACCAGAATCAGTCGCGCCGCAGATTGTTAAACTGTATCAAAATTTAATATCAGGAAAACCATTACAAAACGTTGTAAGTTCTGAACTTGGCTATTGAGCAACTGATTGATTTAATAATTTATTTCTTGCGTTGATATACCACTTCACCATTGACCATAGTCATCAATACCTTACCTTCAAATAATTGCTTTGGATTGGTTGTAGCCAGCTGAAATGGGTCGATATCAAAAACCGTAATATCAGCCCAGTTTCCTGGCTTTAAAACACCGGTTTGATTTTCTCTAAATCCTGCATAAGCAGCCCATTGAGTATAACCACGAATAGCTTCTTCAATGGTGACGATTTGTTCAGGATACCAACCGCCTTCTGGCTCAGAGTCTTTATCTTGCCTTGTTACTGCTGCATGCAAACCATAGAAGATGCCATGATCGGATCCAGGTAAGTCAGAGTTAAAAGTAAGTTTCACATTATTATTTCTAAAAGTACGCCAAGCATATGCATTTTTTATTCTCTCAGGCCCGAGTCTTTGTTCAGCCCAAGTTTTATCTTCAACTGCATGGGGTGGTTCTAGTGAAGCAATGACACCAAGCTGTTTGAAATACTTAAAATCATCGGGGTGAACAACCTGTGCATGTTCTATTCGATGTCTTTTAGTTCGTACATTAGGATCCGCCTTAATATGGTCAGCAAAGTAGGCAAGCACTTCACGGTTACCCGCATCTCCAATAGCATGAATGCCGATCTGAAAACCGGCCTTGATTAATTCATCAACAATATCCTTATCAAAACCATAGTCATCACCACTGACCCCCTTGTGCCCTTCTTTGTCACTATAATCTTCTAATAAACGGGCACCTCGAGATCCTAAAGCACCATCATAAAATGCTTTCACTGACACCACATCCAGGAAGCCATCTTTATCTTGAACAGGACCTGTTTTAATCCATTGTTTTGATAACAGGAAATCTCTTGAAGAAAGCATGGCATACATTCGTAAGGGTAGTTTATCTTCTTTGCGTAAGGCCTGAAGAGCCTCCATCATTAAACCATTCACACCGGCCTCGTGAACGGAAACAAAACCATCTTCGGCCATCTTTAACATGGCATCTCGAATATATTGCTTGTAGGTGTCGATGTTTGGTTTCGGTAAAACCGATTCAAACATCGTGGTCGCTCTATTTAAAAAGATACCCGTCGGTTCACCAGCATCAGTTCTAACTATCTCACCTCCGACTGGAGCCTCAGTAGACTTATTTATGACGGCGACCTCCATCGCCTTCGAATTTACCCAGATGGCAAAACTATGCAGGGATCTTAAAAATACTGGATTATTCGGAAAGACTTCATCAAGCATTTGGCGATTAGGATAATTATTGGCCCAAGCGCCTTCATCCCATCCTTGACCTATTACCCATTCACCTTGGGGTATATCCTTGGCAAATTCTTTAACCATCTCAATCGCATGTTGTGGATCACGTGCGTCGGTTATATTAACGATATGCAGCAGCTTACCTAACTCTATAATATGGGTGTGCGAATCAACTAATCCAGGAATTATAGTCGCTCCATTCATATCAATTAATTCAGTGTCTGGATTCTTAAGTAGCATGATATTTTTATCTGAACCCAGCGCTAGGATTTTCCCATCGACTATAGCAATCGCTTGCGCATCCGGTGTCCACTGCTGATCTGTATAGGGTGCGGCACTACTCGGTGTACCATCAAGCGCAGGTTCTGGCCAACTTAAACTATAGATTTTGGCATTGAACAATATGCGTTCTGCTAACTTAGGTTGCTCGGTGTTGTCTACTTCAACCGCTTGCTCAGAACAACCAAATGTAAGTATCAACGTAGTTAGGTAAATAAACCGTTTTATGTAAGACATTAATGCCCCCTGGCAATCATTCAGAGCCCCTACTCTAACCTTGTTTTAGACGACTTACAAAATTGAGGGATAGATTAATTTGTTTATTATCAAAAAGAGTCTTATCATTCTTATTTCTAGTCGTTTAGATTAGACAGTTGGAGTCACTAAAATAATTCAATGTCACTATTTCAAATACAAATAAACTCCATCGAATGGATATTATTCCTGGTATTTCTGGCTGGGCTTTGTATGCCTCTGGGTGGCTTACTAGCTAGAGCAAAGCTATTCAGTTCCAAATGGTTAGAATTGGAATTTAGACACTTTGTCATAGCATTAGGTGGTGGAATTCTTTTAGGTGCTGTTGCCCTAGTCTTGGTACCTGAAGGAATGGCAGCATTTAATGGCTCTAGTTACAGTATTTTGTTATTTATTACTGGTGGGCTTTTATTCTTTGGTCTAGAAAAGTACCTTGGACTAAAACGTAGAGAACAACCGCAATTGACTGGCATGGTGCTCGACTACTTGCCTGAAGCGCTAGCCTTAGGTGGGTTAGCAATAACTCGTCCTGATCTTGCGCCCTTTGTGGCGCTTTTAATTGGTCTACAAAATCTGCCTGAAGGTTTCAATGCCTTTCATGAATTAGAAAATATTAACCATAGGGCAGGTAAAACATTAGCCATCATGTTTGCCTTAAGCTTAACAGGTCCATTGGCAACCTATATTGGTTACCTCTATCTTGCCAATAATCATTATTTATTAGGCTCTGTGTTACTAATATCCGCCGGTGGCATTTTATATTTAATTTTTCAAGACATTGCACCACAATCAAAACTACAAAAACATTGGGCGCCATCCTTGGGTGCGGTACTAGGATTTGCCACAGCACTTATTGCACAATCATTACTTTAAAGTGACTCAAAACGAGCGACAGCCTTAATCTTTTTATAAATATTCATGCTATGCTTTATTTAAATTTACTAAGCACGCATGAACTGTTGTTATGAAAACTTTTAATCAATTACTTGAATCCGCACTAATAGAGATACCTGAAATTTTCCCTTGGGATCTTGTGCCCTTGCTCGAAACAGACGACAAGCCAATTTTACTCGATATCAGAGAAGCATATGAATATGAGTATTCCCATATCGCAAACTCCATCTGGGTACCGAGAGGAAACTTAGAACAAGCCTGTGAATGGAATTATGATGTCACGGTACCGGAATTAGTTGAATCGAGGAATAAAAAAGTCATCGTTATTTGTCGTTCGGGTACCCGATCAATATTAGCCGCACTGACCATGAAGATAATGGGGTTCCAAGATGTGTACTCACTCAAAACTGGGGTGCGTGGTTGGAATGACTTTGATCAACCAATGGTTGATCCGAATGGAATGGTGGTTGACCCTGATGAAGCAGACGAGTTTCTTGCCAATAAAGTCAGACCAGAACAACTAGAACCAAAACTAAGATAATAACGACTGAGATAAGATATGAAACTTTATACAGACCCAGGTGCACCGAACCCAAGGCGTTTGGATTGCTTTTTACGATACAAAAATATTGAGTTAGAAACTCAGGAAGTAAATCTGCGTGATGGTGAAAATTTCGCAGACTGGTTTCAAGAAATCAATCCAGCTCGAACTGTCCCAACTCTTGTTCTAGATGATGGTACGGCATTGGTCGACACCATCTCTATTTGTGTTTATTTGGAAAAGCAGTTTCCCGACAAGCCTTTATTTGGAAATTCAGTTCAAGAGTTTGCAGAAATACTCGGCTGGTGCCATAGGCTATACGTATATGGTCTAGATGCTGTCGCAGAGATATTTCGAAATCAAGGAGCATTCTTTAAAGATCGTGCGCTGCCTTTAAAAACAGTCATTAAACAAAATCCAGATTTACTGGCACGTGGTAAATTACGACTTAATGATTTCTGGATCGAGTTAGAAACCCATTTAGCCGGCCGAGAATTCATCGTTGGTAATCAAATATCCCAGGCCGATATAGATGCCTGGCTAACCTGTACCTTCGCAAAGTGGGTTAATGAAACGGTTCCTGAAGAGAACAAGGCTACAGCTGAATGGCGTGCACGGGTAAAAAGTTTAGTCATGCCTAGCTAATCTCGGCGTAGAATACTACAGCTAAACTGTTATCGAGCCTATAATTATTGAGCAGATAAATCCTGAATAGATTTACCATCCATATAACTCAAAACATTAAATACAGCTGAAGTTAAGCTGCTACTCGCTGTTTCAAAATTCTTAACAAATTCCTGTTCAGAATTATTATCTTCATCAACTAAATTTGTGATTGATTTAATTGCCATGCAGGGAATTGAATAAAGCATCGCTATCCAAGCGATGGCCGCAGCTTCCATTTCTTTCGCCTTGGCTTGGTAGTGCTTAATGACACGGATATCTTCCGCTTGTTTTTCTAATGATGAGCCACTTGAAATGATGCCGAGTTGATAGCCAAGCGCCTGTCCCATTGCACTGACATCACAGGCTGGATAGCGACCAATAGCAGACTCGTATAAACCCGGTAATGGGACGTGATGATCGTGATATACAAAAGAACCATCACTCAGAATAATAGTGCCTATTTCAGCATCCAAAGATTTAAACCCGCCAGCTGTTCCCGCCGATATCACAACATCCGGTTGTAAATTTTCGATCGCCTGTTGTGCCATTAGAGTAGCCGATTCAGTGCCTACATAATCAACACCAAAACGCTCATCTAATCCTGCCTGAACCAAGGATATTTTTAATTTACCTAATTGGCCCTGATACAACATCATAGGCAGTTTAGGATTTAATGCTCCAAACGAATCTAGACCAAGCTTTGCAATGATAGGTTCAGCTTCTTGTTCCATTGCCACAAGAAGACATACCTGTTGGATTAGTTGAGACATTTCCTAGCTAATTTCTACTGTCGGTATTTCTAAGGAGTTAATGGTTTTAGCACCAAAACGATGTAACTGACTAACAAATATTGCCATTATTACTGTCGATACTGCTATAAAGCCAACCGTGTACAAAGGATGATCATTGATGGTAGCCAATAAATATATTGATGAAGCCACATAGTAAGCCATGGCTGTAGACCAACCAAACACTAATCCAGCCCATGCCCAATCAGCCTCTCTAACTATGGCGCCTACAACGGCTACACAGGGCGCATATAACAGCACAAATACTAGGTATGTAAAGGCGGGTAATTGACCACCAAATGCGATCGCCATGGTACTTAAGGTAGAGACATCAATATCTTGGTCGTCTGCCACCGCTTGCTTGTCTTCAACATTACCAATGCTGATACCTAAAGGATCGGTCAAACTATTGGCCAGGTCACCTGCGCCATCTGCGATGGAAGAAAAAGCCGCCGCAATAGAGGCCTTCAGATCATATTCATCTTGGTCGGTTGTAGATTCAGTATAAAGTGAGTTTAAGGTTCCAACTACAGCTTCTTTAGCAAACATACCGGTGAACAACCCAACGGTTGCAGGCCAGTTGTCTTTTTGAATACCAATCGGTTCAAATACCGGCGTAATACTCTGGCCTATAACCGTCAATACTGATTTCTTGGTGTTTTCATTTCCAAAACTGCCATCAGTACCTAGTGAATTAAGCACACTCAAAATGGTCACCACCACAACAATGGCTTTACCGGCCTTCATTATAAAGCCCTGTAAACGAAACCAGGTCATAATGACAATATTACGGATCAGCGGTCGGTGATAAGCAGGCATCTCCTGAAACGATGGCGTATGCTCACCTTTGAATAAACGTTTCTTAAAGATATAACCGCTGATAATTGCTAGGCCAATACCTAACAGATACAACATAAAAACAATATTTTGTCCTTGGCTAGGGAAAAATGCGGCAGCAAATAAGGCATAAACCGTAAGCCGTGCACCACAGGACATAAAAGGTGCCATCGCAATAGTCATTAGGCGATCACTTTGCTCAGTCAAGCTACGCGTTGCCATCACTGCTGGTACGTTACAACCAAAGCCAACAATTAATGGTACAAATGCATTGCCAGGCAAACCAATTTTAGCCATCAATCGGTCGATAACAAAGGCTGCTCTGGCGATGTATCCAGAGTCTTCCATTAGCGCAAGACCCAGGTATAAAAATCCAATAACCGGAATAAAGGTTGCCACCAATGTTATGCCGCCACCAACACCATCAGCCAACACGGTGGTGATTATTTCTGGGCTTCCAATAAACTCTAAAACAATTCTAAAGCCATCAATAAAGATAGCTGCAAACATAATATCGAAGAAGTCTATAAAGATGGCTCCGAAATTAATCGCTATGGTAAATAGCATGTACATAGCGAAGAAGAAAATAGGAATTCCTAACCAGCGATTTAATATCCACTGGTCAACTCGCTCGGTGACCGGTTCAATGCGATGCCGCATAACCACACCAGCGGTCAGTTTCTTAATTTGCTTATAACGATCAATCAATCGATCACTGGTATGTTCTTCTTCTTCCAACTCACGAACCTTGGCGATAGTTTTCAATTCGGGATCGGATTGTTGAAGCAGGTGCTTCATTAAATGGTCCATACCTTGACGGCTAGAAGCAATAGTATTAACTACGGGAATGCCAAGTCTTTTCTCTAATTTTCCTGTCTCAACATCAATACCTTGAGCAATCGCAACATCCTGCATGTTGAGAACCACAACCATAGGAATTTCTAATTCGATTAATTGCTTGGTGAGTATTAAATTTCGCTCGACGTTACTGGCATCAATAATATTAACGATCAGATCAATGGATTCTTTGTGTAGAAATTGTCGTGCTATTTCCTCATCGAGGCCTTGATACTCTTGTTCTAAAGAATAGATACCAGGAAGATCTACAAGCTCTGCAGACTCATCACCTAATTTAAATGTGCCAGATTTTTTTTCAACTGTAACGCCGGACCAATTACCCACATGCTGGTGTGCCCCGGTTAAGTTATTAAATAGCGTGGTTTTGCCACAATTTGGATTGCCTATCAGAGCAATGACTTTTTTTACTGACACGGACTTACCTCGATAGACTTAGCTTCCTGCTTTCGAATACTGATTAATGTTGAACCACAGCGTATCTGCATAGGGTCACCAAGTGGAGCCATTCGCAAAATTTCTATATCAACACCGGGATAAATACCCAGTGTTAATAGCCTACAACGAGACTCTTCATTGTGCTTAGATACATCAATAACCTGTGCTAACTGTCTTAACCCTAACTGATCTAGAGACAGTAAATTTTGTGCCATATCAGACATTTTAAAGCAGTTTCCAATTGAGAATAATTATCATTTAAAGAATAATATCACAATATTCTCATGCAAATCATGATAAATATCATATCAATTTAGATAATTTCAGCTAGTTTTGGAAAAGTTCAGTTGCCAATGACCAGAATGCTTGCATTAACGGTTTCTT
>Ga0316202_10002919_pt1 | contig 10718 bp, 14 predicted proteins | sample 3monrhotite_MG_FD_204934 | JGI IMG/M metagenome (GOLD analysis project Ga0316202, IMG submission 204934) | Microbial mat bacterial communities from mineral coupon in-situ incubated in ocean water Damariscotta River, Maine, United States -... | ecosystem: Environmental > Aquatic > Marine >...
ATGAGGACGTCGACATAGACACGGATCCTGAGGTCCTCGCACGTCACCAGAACATTGGTGCAGACAGAGGTTGGAGTGCGGATCCGTACCAAGACCAAGTCCGCAGCGTCCAAGTCATCGAGGCTTACATTGACCTTGATGTGGACGCCGATGGAACCACAGAACTCTACCGTGTCATCAAGGCTGGTAACGTGCTGCTGGAGAAGGAACGTGTGGCCCGTAGGCCCTTTGTGGCATTTGTACCGCTGCCTGTCCCTCACGCCTTCTATGGTAATAACTTTGCCGAGAAACTTATGAGCATCCAGAATGCTCGGACGGTCCTCACAAGGTCGATCCTAGATCACACCATGATCACCAACAACCCACGCTACGTGGTGACCAAAGGCGGCCTGAGTAACCCACGCGAACTGATCGACAACAGGGTAGGCGGTATCGTGAACGTCACACGGCCCGATGCCATCCAGCCGATGCAGCAAGCCACCCTGAACCCGTTTGTGTTCCAGACGATCCAGATGCTGGATGAGGACAAGGAAGACACCAGCGGTATCTCCAAGATCAGCCAAGGCCTGAACAAGGACGCAATCAGCAAGCAAAACTCGGCTGCCATGGTCGAGCAGCTGGCAACCATGAGCCAGCAGCGCCAGAAGATAATCGCACGAAACTTTGCCAATGGTTTCCTGAAGCCCCTCTACCAGCTGATCTACCAGCTGTGTGTTGAGAACGAGGACGACCAGAAGATCGTGGAACTCGCTGGCCAGTACGTGATGGTCACCCCGTCCCAGTGGTCTGACAAACGCGACGTAAGCGTCGAGATGCACCTAGGCTACGGTGAGCAGGAACGTGAGGCACAGAAGTATCTGTCGTTCCACGCTCTGCTATCACAGGATCCAAGCATGGGTCAGATGTATGGCCCAGAGCAGCAGCACCGCCTGATGAGCCATGTGATGGAACAGAGTGGCATCAAGAACAGCGCAGACTACTTAATGAACCCAGCCCAGATCCCACCGCAGGAGCCTGACCCAGCGCAACAGATGGCGATGGAGATGCAGCAGAAACAAATGGAACTTCAGGAACGCCAGACCAGCGTCAGCGAGATGAAGGCCCAGATGGATGCCCAGATTGCACAGATGAAACTACAGCTGGAGCAAATGAAAGCCCAGCAGTCCTTTGCACTACAATCTGACAGCATGGACCTCAAAGAGTCACAGCTTGAACACAAGAAGTATGTGGACACTGAGGAACTCAAGATCGCTCGGACAGCAGATGACGTCCGCGCTATCGCCAGCCCAACGGGCTAAAAGTAACCACTCAAGGAAAAGAGCAAAATGCAGGACCAAGAAGAGCAACTGCGGACTCGTGGTGACCAAGCGGAACAGCTGCTTGGCTCCGAGGCCTTCAACGACGTTATCAACGGTCTGGTCGAGAGTACCTTCCAGACCTTTGTTAACTCACCTGTCTCGGACAACGAGGCAAGAGACAATGCGTACCGCCACTATCGGGCTTTAGTCGACGTGGTCAACACATTGAAACAGCGTGTTTCCATACGTGACGAGATCGTAGCGAAATACGAAATTAACACTGACGACACCAGTCAAGAGCATGAGTAGGACCATCTAATGGCAGACGTCCAAGATACTAACTCTGAACCCCGTGCGCTCGATCTAGATGACGCAGCGGATGCAATCCTAAATCGGTGGTCGGACGGCGAACAAAGCCCATCCGAAGTCGATGACGAAGATGCAACATCAGACAATGACGAATCCATCGATGAACAAGAGACAGTCGATGATGATGAGGTTGATCCTGATGCTAACGACACCGAAGACGCCGATGACGATGGCGACACTGAGGATGACCAAGAGGACCCTGACGAAGAGGACGACGACACTGATGATGACCAAGAAGCTGATGACGATGACGACACCGAAGAGGACAATGAACCTCAGGTGCTGTCAGATGATGCAGTTCTTGAAATCATGGTTGACGGTAAGCCCCAACAGGTATCCGCAAAGGATCTGAAGCGTCTCTACGGACAAGAGCAGTCTTTGACCCGTAAGTCTCAAGACCTAGCTCACACGCGAAAACAGGCCGAAGAAAGCCTCGCCAAAGCAGATATATCGTACCGCAAACTGATTGAACGAGCCGAGGCGCGTCACAAGCCCTACGCCGAGGTGGACATGCTTGTCGCAAGCCGACAGATGGACCCTGAGGAGTTCGGAAGACTACGCCAAGAGGCCAAGGAATCAGAAGCGGATCTCAAGTTCCTAAAGGAAGAAGCCAACGCATTCTATGCCGAGGTTCAGACCAACATGCAGCAACAGCAAAAAGAGGCTGCGGCTGACTGTGTCAAAGTCCTTCAGGATCAAGTGCCCGACTGGGGTAACGACTTGTATGACAACATAAGATCTTATGCTGTTAAGTCGGGACTGCCAGCTGAACAAGTTGATCAATACGTTGACCCTCATGTCATCATGCTGATTAACAAAGCACGTCTATACGACGAGAGTAAACTTGCCGCCTCGACCAAGAAGGCCAAGGCAACCATGAGCAAGAAGAAAAAGTCAGGACGCAAAGTGCTTACGTCAAAGAAGGCACCACCAACTCAAATTGACAACTTGAAAAGTCGTCAGAAGAAGGCTCAAGATCTCATTAGAACTAATGCATCTAGGGCTGGTGACTTGGACGATATAGCAGAGGCATTGTTGGCGCGTTGGGAGCAGTAGCAACCAACTCAAGGACAACACTATGTCTACTTTTACTACATACAATCAGGTCGGTAAGGCCGAGTCAGTTTCCGACATAATCACGGATATCACACCTACAGACACGCCAGCTTTTACTATGTTCAAGTCAGAAAAAGTATCTGCTCGGAACTTTAGCTGGATGGAGGATAGTCTCGCTAGCGCAGCGGTAAACGCACAGGTTGAAGGGGCTGATGCCTCAATGGCCACGCTGACAGCAACCACAGAGCGATCAAACACAACACAGATCCTCTCTAAGGCGTTTCAGGTAAGTGCAACTAGTGATGCCATCCGTACCTACGGTCGTGCGAAGGAAACTGCGTATCAACTGGGCAAAGCCCTCAAAGAAATCAAGCGCGATGTGGAACGTGCCCTTGTGGGTGTGGACCAAGCCAGCGTTGCTGGGTCAGCCAGTGCAGCCCGTAAGATGGCTTCTGTCTCTCAGCAGATTTCTACAACCGTAGACGCAGGAGCAAACGCAACCGACGCCCTTACAGAAGCGAAACTTCTGGAACTGGGTGAAGACTGCTTCAACAATGGTAGCGATCCGAGCGTGGCTATGATCAAGCCAGCCGATGCCACTATTGTCGCAAACTTTGCGGCGGCGTCTGGCCGTAACCGTGAGATCGCTCAGGGCAAGAACCTTGTCAATGTGATCGACCTCTATGTTAGCCCTTACGGCGAATACAAAGTGGTCCTAAACCGCCACCAGCTGACGACACACCTGTTCTTGATCGATCCTTCGATGTTCAAGACAGCAGTTCTGCGTCCGTTTACTCGGACCTTGTTGGCTAAAAATGGTGACTCAGACCGTCACTATGTCGTCGGAGAAATGTCCTGTAAGCACTCTAGCTTTGCGGACTCAGGAATGATCACAGGCCTTTCATAAGTTAAGGCCTTGATCTTGGGTCCGACCTAGGCACCAGAAGATCCCCTCGTGGGAGTTTTTGCTCTCCTTCTCTCACGAGAGGGGGACACTGGTGGCCTATGGTCGGACCCTTTTTATTTCACAGATAACCAAGGGGACATTTGTTGATGTCTAGCACTACAGAACAACCGAGCCTCGTTGGGGTTCAAACAGATTTCCTAGTTGAGGGCGGCGACCTTGTGCAGAAGCACACTCAGAAGATCAGCCAAGCCTTCCTAGACGACCTCAAGGACAGCCGTAATTCATCCACAGCCCAGCGCGAGAAAGAGTTCATGCGTGTGGCCTCGATACCGACCGTGGTGGTCGAAAAGTGGATGCGCGAAGGCTTCAACATTTGGGAAGTGACGGGCCAAGAGATCGTCAAGCGTCTCAAAGAACAAAACCTAGATGGCTTCATGGCCACAGATAAACGGGTGTAACAAATGAACAAAGGTGACATCAGAACACACTTTAAGGCGCTGTTAAACCGTAGCGACTGCACGGATGCTTTGGCTGACACCTTTGTGGATCAGTCGATAGCACGGATCCAGCGGACGCTGCGGATCCCATCCATGGAGAAACAGCAGTCGTATACACTTAGTGCTGCCACGACACTGCTTGTGCTTCCTAATGATTTCCTAGAAATCATCGACCTGTACTACGACAACACAAGTCTCACCCGTGTGCCTCTAAGTCAGATCATGGAGTACAAAGACGCCAACGAAAACGGCACCCCTAAGTTCTTCACTCGTGAAAACAGCAGCCTGCTGATTTATCCTCACCCAACATCTGGGTCGGTCAAGCTGAACTACTACGGTCAATTCGCAGATATGACTGCTGACAGCGACGAGAATGCTTTAGCTCAGGCATCCAGTGACCTGATCATCTACGGTGCTCTGTCGTATGCCAGTGACTACTACTTGGACGAGCGTGGACCTGTGTTCGACCAGAAGTTCATGCAGTTCCTTGCTGAGATACAGGAGCAAGCTAACGACGCCGAGACGTCAGGCACTGTGCAAGCCATGCGACCAACTACAGTTTATGAGGATTAACTAAATGGCAAAGACCAGTTTCTATAGTGGTTCAGGCGCAACAAGCAACGACGTAGATGCAGTAGACAGCCTTAAGACAGCCGCTGAGACCGCAAAGACAGCCGCTGAAACTGCACAGGCTGCTGCTGAAACATCGGCCTCTAGTGCGGCTGCTTCGTCTACAACCGCAGAAGGGCACAAGAACGCAATCACAGGCCTAACGGCTGCCACAGGTGCAGCAGGGTCCTCTGTCAGCTACAACAGCGGCACAGGCGTACTTACAGTGCCTCGCGGTGACACTGGGGTCACTGGGGCCACTGGGCCGCAGGGAGCAACAGGACCACAGGGAGCAACAGGTGCTGATGGAGCCGATAGCACTGTGGCAGGACCCACTGGTCCACAGGGCGCTACTGGTCCACAGGGCGCTACTGGTCCACAGGGCGCTACTGGTCCTGCAGGGGCTGACGGTGCTGACGGTGCTGACGGTAACGATGGTGCTACTGGGGCCACAGGGGCAACAGGTGCTAGTGGCGCAGATGGAAATGATGGCGCAACTGGTGCGACAGGTCCCCAAGGCCCTTCAGTCACGATAAAGGACGAAGGCACAGCCCTAGCGACTGATGCCTCTAGCCTTAACTTTGTGGGAGCAGCGGTGACAGCTTCTGGCACAGGGGCAGACAAAACGATTACAATTAGCAGTGACGCAGCCAACCTGACAGGTACACTCCCTGCTATTGATGGCTCTAACCTCACAGGGGTACAAGCTGCCTCAGTAAACGTAACAGAAAGCACGGATGACAACGTAGCTTACAACATCCTGTTTTCTGATACCTCAAGTGCTGGCACTGTGCAGATGACACCTACGCAGGACGATGGAGGTCTGACGTTTAATCCAAGCACAAATTATCTCTATTCGCCGTATGCCCAACACAGTCAGGTTGGAATTGACAGCTATTTATTCCACAACGGAGACACAAACACTTGGCTAAGATTCGACACCAATGACAGCATAAAACTTGGAACAGACGGCGCAGCAAGACTTCACATAACCAATAGTGGTTTAGATGTCACAGGAGACATAACCGTTTCAGGTACAGTCGATGGCAGGGACATTGCTACCAACATCCCAGCAAGCCTTGGAACGGCAGGGCAAGTCTTAACGGTCAACAGTGGGGCATCGGCGGCTGAATGGGCGGCTTCAAACGTAGAAAACTTCGTAGCTAGCACTGGTACAGCGACTGCACCTAATGACGGTGTTAGTATTGCGATTGGTGGTCAGGCAGTGGCCTCTGGTACAAATTCCATTTCGTTGCAGCGAGCTAATAGCTCTGGCACTGACAGCATAGCTGCAATTATAGGCAACACCACAACCTCTTACGGCGCTCAAGGTGGGAATACAATTTCGATTGGCGCTTTGTCAAAAGCTACAGCCCTTGCGGGTACGGCTGTTGGCTATGGAGCCACTTCTACCCATACGGCGGCAAGTGCTTTTGGAACTTCGGCTACTACGACAGCAACTAATCAAATTGCATTAGGCGGGAGCGGTATTACAGCGAGAATATCTGGTGCATATACCTTACCAACCTCAGACGGCTCTGCCAACCAAGTGCTTACAGCGGCAGGGGATGGTTCGACAAGCTGGGCGGCTGCTTCAGGTGGCGGCTCGTCATTCACTCTTGTCAAAGAAAATTATTCAAATGACACAGCGCCAAATGTGACTGGAAATGACAGTGTGGGTATTGGCGGTAGTGTAGTGGTCAGCGCGGGAGATAGCGTTGCGATGGGATACTATGCCAAAGTCGAAGGCGCTATGTCTGTTGCAATTGGCGTGCAAGCGCATGTGACATCTGGTGCATCCCAAGCCATCGCAATCGGAGACAATGCGAAGGTCAACGCAGGAACATCAGGGGTAGCACTGGGGACGAGTTATGTCGAAGCAACCGATGCTTTTGCCGCAGTGATAGGGACAAACAGTAGCACTTATGGGGCTAAATCAGCCAATGCCATTGCGATTGGAGATTTAGCTAAAAGCACCAATAGCAATTCTCTGGCGCTTGGGAATACCGTCACCAGTTCTGGGCCAAATTCTGCGGTGCTTGGTGGCGCATCTAATATTGCATCGGGAAGTGGGGCAACAGTAATTGGTGGCGTTTCAAACACCGCTGATGGGGCTAATAGCACCGCGAAGGGCTACTATGGAGATACGCATGGTATTCAGGGTAAGCACGCAACTGGTATTTACTGGAACAATCAGCAGGGTGCTTACTACGTACTAGGTTACACAACTACTAGTGCCACGCCCATTGCCCTAAACTCAACCGTCTGGACGCCCAATGCGACGAACCAAATCGTTCTTCCCAACAACAGCGCCTACAGTTTCTCTGGTACTATCGTCGCACGTCAAAAAGCCTCTGAAGGCACAGCAAGTGCGGCTTGGAAGGTAGCAGGGCTTATCAGGCGTGAAGGTAGTGCAGGGACAACAGTGTTAGTCAACTCAGCAACCACCGTCCTCGACAACACCCCCAACTGGGGCATGGCATTAAGTGCTGACACGACAAACGGATGCCTAAAGATTGAGGCTACTGGCGCAGCATCAACGAACATTCGTTGGGTCGCCTCAATTCACAGCTCAGAAATAACATATGCCTAAAGGAGTTACCAATGGCTATTCAACACAATATCTCAGAGGCCGCATCAGACTATGACACGGCTTTTAGCAACGCTTACTACCGCATCGTGACAGCGGCTGTGTCTCGTCAACGTGGGTCTGACCCAAAGTTTACAGTGATGATTGACCTGTCAGCGTATGCGACATCAACACCCACGGACGATACCCGTGAGGTAGACTTCAAGCGGTTCAATGCGCCACTCGATGCCGTCAACGCAGCATCAGGCGATGCCTTCGTAGACAAGTGCTACGCTTGGGTAATGGCTCAAGATGAAATGAACGGATCAACGGCGGTATAATCATGAGCCTCACGATAAACCATCAGACGAATGACATTAGTGCTACCAGTGGCAGTGTGACGATTGACGGCGCAGCCCAAGCTTGGTGTTGTTGGAATGGAACAGGCACTGCTGCTATTCGTGACAGCCTTGGCATTAGTAGTTTGACTGACAATGCTAGTGGTGACTATTCTTTTGCTTACGCTAGCAATTTTGGCAGCGCTAATTACCAAATCGGCGGTCATTTTGCCCATAGTTCCGCTATAACAACTTATGCTTATAATGTTCAGCCAAGAGAAAACAGTGCTGTAACAGCAAGCAGTGCTAGGTTAATTACAGTTTATGTGGGTGCATCTGCAAGTGGGCTTGGCGATTATCCTTATGCAGCATTTAACGCCCACGGAGACTTAGCATGAGGCATCTCTGGGATAGATTAGCAGAAGCTAAGAGCCGCCTTAAGCCAGTGCAGAGCAAATATCGGGTGGCGTTTGAAGACCCTTCTATGCCAGACGAAGCTGCCAAGGTGCTTGTGCCTGACCCGAATTGGATGGCTGCTGCACTAGAGGGAGACATACTGCCACCGATTGACACCTATCAGCGTGACAGAGATGTGCCTGACGGACAGCCAAAGGAGCATCCATATTCAAAGCCCATTGGCCCAATGTCAGAAGAGGAAGCCATTGAGTATCTCATAATGAAAGACATCTGCCCCTCTGTGTGGCGAGACTACAAAGGAAACAGAACAATTATGAAGATTGTACCTGTTGAATTAATACCAACTGACCGCAGCTTTAGAAATGCTTGGAGAATTGCAGCATGACAACCTACATCAACATCAACGGAGATGTTCGTGATGCAGCATCTCTAACCGTTCTAACAGATCGTACCTTCCGTGGGGCTTGGCAGTTTACAGGCAGTGCCATTACAGTAGATATGACAGCAGCTAAAAACATCCACAAAGACAATCTTCGTGATGAACGCAAGCCACGCTTAGAGGCATTAGATGTGTCTTACATGAAGGCTCTTGAGTCTGGTTCAGGTGCAGATGCTATTGCTGCACAGAAGGCAACCTTACGTGACATCACGGCTGATAGTCGTATTGCAGGAGCAAGTACACCCGATGCGTTGAAAGCATTGAACTTGGCTACTCTGCTAACGGCGGTGTAAACTAAGGGAGTAACTCAAGTTGCAGCTTACCGAAGAAGAACTCGAAGCCATCATCGACCGTGCCGCCAAGCGTGGGGCCAAGGAAGCCCTTGCTCACCTCGGTCTGCACGATGAGAAAGCAGCGGCTGACGTGCGCGACATGCGTGATCTTATAAGCGCATGGAGAAACACGCGCAGAGAGGCCGTGAGGACGGTAGTCAAAGTGATAACCACAGGCACCATCCTGTTTATCGGGGCGGCCATCTGGCTGAACATCAAGACCAGACTTTAAGAACACGACCAACGATAACTATAACATGGGGTTCAACCTATGCTCATTGAGATTGCCACGCTGGCATCTACAGTCACCACCATTGGCAAATCCGTGTCCACAGCAATCAAGGTTGGCAGGGACGTCGGTGACCTTTTACCGCACTTCGGTAAACTTGCAGCCCTAGAGGTCGACATAGCGATGGCCGAAAGCGGTAAGCACAAGGGACCCCTTGGCCGCCTGTCATCACCAGAGGCCGAAGGTCTTCAGATCAGCCAAGCCAAGATCGCACACAAAGCGGCGATGGATGACCTGAGAGCCATCTGCTCTCTGAATGGTCAGTGGGGCCTTGTGCAGTCCGAGATGGCTGCTGCACGTAAGCGTCACAAGGAAGCCCAAGAACTGGCCGCCAAGCAGCGAGACCAGCTGTTCTGGGGTCTCTCGCTGACAGCAGGGATCCTCGTGTTTATCGCAGGAACGGCAGCCATGATCTGGGGTCTCAATGAGGCGGTGAACGGATGACTGAACAGCAACAGCAGCCACAACAACCAGAGAGCAACTTTAACATGCATGAGTACCAAGTCAATCGCCGCTACATGTGCTGGGCGGCCCTGAGTATGATGCTCGTGACCACCGCTGGCACCCTCTATGACCCTGCCAGAATGGCCGTGGCCGAGAGCATCCTGATGACCCAGTACCTTGCTCTCTCAGGCCTCGTGGCTGCCTACTTTGGGTTCCAAAACAAGAAGTAATCAACACAATGACATCATCAGTTCTGAGGCTCCTAGGGGCCTCTGTGGTGGTCCTAAGCGTCTCTGGGTGCCTAGGCCCCCTCTCGATGCTGTCTGGGGGTTCTCCAGCCGTCTCAGCGACCGCAGTGGGCACCCAGATGGCACAAGAAGCAACCCAGCAAGTTGTGGTCGATCAGACGACCTATGAGACAGGCGGCGGCAGCATCACGGTTGAAGAACTGGAGAGGCCCGTTGAGACGAGAGACGTCGAGAAACTGACGATCAACAACCAAGACATCCCGACCCTGTATCTGATCCTGCTGATCCTCGGATGGCTGCTACCAAGCCCCACCGAGATGGGCCGTGGTCTGATGAACATGGTCTCTTCAGTATTTCACAAAAAGAGGAGCCAGTAAGATGGCAGCCAAGAACTTTGACCAGTGCTTCAAGTGGATCCTTGTCCACGAAGGCGGCTTCACCGCCGACAAACGAGACCGTGGAAACGACGGGGACGGCCACGGCAACCAAGGCTCCACTAACTTGGGTGTGACTGCCAAGGTCTGGGCCGAGTACACAGGTGGCCCAGCGCCCATCGAGGTCATGAAGAAACTGACGCCAGCTGATGTGGCTCCCCTCTACAAGAAGAACTACTGGTCGAGCATCAGGGCTGCCGATCTGCCCTCAGGGGTGGACTGGGTGGTCATGGACTTTTGTGTGAACTCAGGCGTCAACCGCGCCTCTCGATATCTTCAGACAGCCGTGCTGGCCAAGGCCGATGGCAACATTGGACCCAAGACCTTGTCACTGGTTGAACGTCGGGATCCGAAGAACGTGATTGCCGATGTGACCGAGTTGCGCGAGGCTTTCCTGAGGCGGCTTAAGACCTTCCCGATCTATGGTCGTGGGTGGATCCGCAGGACCACAGAGACCTACAAGCAATCCCTC